>OGCY01000312.1_pt1 | contig 15781 bp, 17 predicted proteins | sample 1570311 | NCBI WGS metagenome assembly OGCY01 (sample SAMEA2582165, study PRJEB24529) | metagenome | biome: Human gut stool | place: China | collected 2011
CCTCCATGCCAAACGGACTGACCGCTTCTACCGGGATGGATGCATTGACACACGCGATTGAGGGATACACGACAAAAGCAGCATGGGAAATGACAGATATGTTCCATCTGAAAGCGATTGAACTGATTTCCAAATCTCTTCGCGGCGCTGTTGAAAACACCAAAGAAGGTCGTGAGGGAATGGCTCTTGGACAGTATATTGCAGGCATGGGCTTCTCAAATGTAGGTCTTGGAATCGCACATTCCATGGCACATACACTGGGTGCTGTTTATGATACACCGCACGGCGTTGCATGCGCTATGATGCTCCCGATTGTAATGGAATACAACCAGGACTGCACCGGAGAAAAATACCGTGAGATTGCCCGTGCAATGGGAGTAAAAGATGTTGATTCCATGACACAGGATGAGTACAGAAAAGCTGCAATTGATGCGGTAAGAAAACTTTCTGTAGATGTTGGAATCCCGACAAAACTGGATGCTATCAAAGAAGAAGACCTTCAGTTCCTTGCAGAGTCTGCACACGCAGATGCCTGCGCACCGGGAAATCCAAAAGATGCAAGTGTAGAAGATTTGAAGGCATTGTTCCGCAAGATTATGTAATTTTTCAAATCATATCGATTTTACGAAGGCAGCCCCCGCTCTGGAGGGGCTGCTTTTGTTTTGTCCGGTTGAATTGTTCTTTTGAAATCGTTATAATGTGTGATAGATTTTTTGCTTCTGTGCCGGTGGCAGTGCAATTAGAGGCGCAGCAAAATGACAGCTGTGCGGTTCATATTTACACTGTCGGAAAGTCCCCGGAAGAAATCGTGGAAGAAATTCTGGCAGTGGAGTAGAAGGTGTAGGAGATTAATCATATGAAAATTGTAATTATAAACGGAAGTGCAAGAAAGGGTAGCGGACATGATTCTTTTTGCAACACCTGTATATTGGTGGGGAATGTCGGCACAGTTAAAGCTTATAATTGATAAATGTTATTGCCGTGGATTGCAATTGAAAAATAAAAAGATTGGTTTAATTATTGTAGGGGGGTCGCCAGTTGATAGTATCCAATATGAGCTGATTTGCAGGCAATTTGACTGTATGGCGGATTACTTGTCATGGAATATGCTTTTTCAAAAGTCATACTATGCTAATGCAAGAGATGAACTTGCAAAAGATGTAGAAGCGATAAAAGAACTTGAGGATATTGGCGAAAATTTATAATATGGATATATTAAAAGTTGTCTATATTAACATGATTACGAATGGGGAAGATGTCATTAAGCGGGTGATTGCCATTGATGGAGACGGCAAGGCAATCCCGCCATGTGGAGCCTGCCGTGAGTTTATGACGCAGCTTATGCCGGAAAATTATCGGGATATCGAAATTATGATGGATTATGAGACCGGTAGAGTTGTGACACTGGGAGAACTGACACCGGAGTGGTGGTTGTAAAAAGAATTGCCAGCATTATCAATGTTTTATGGAATTATTGTTCGGATGCAAAGTGAAAGGTGAGGAAAACATAATATGTTGATGGAGAAATACTTGAAGGAAATTTTCCGAATAAACAGTTAAAACTTTTACTTGCATGGATGGCGATTCATGAAGATGAATTAATGGCAAACTGGACCATGTTGAGTGCAGGAGAAGGATATTTTAAGATTGAGCCGTTAAAGTAAGTAGTTGTAAGAAAGGCATATAATAAATATGAGTTTCTTATGGATGTTATAAGATTATATGCTAGAGATTGAATTCAGTAATGGTGAGCAGAGAGAGTTTGATGTCAAACCTTATATTAAAGGTGAGTGGTATGGCAAATTGCGCGATGTCAGTTATTTTAATGCAGTAGAAACGGATGGATTTACGGTAGTATGGCCGGAGGAACAGGATATTTGTCCGGATGAACTTTATGAGTTCAGTAAAGTGAGGGCTGTCCTATAGACGTGGCGAAAAGAATTGAAGGCAGAATCATTTCAGGATCATCAGGCACAGATTTCTCTGTGCCCGGTTTTTTCATACCGTATTTAACTAACGTTTCCCAATAACATACATCGGGATAAACAGTCCGCCCAGCATGAGAACTAAGAAAAAAGCCCGTTCAATCCAGACCCACGCAGGGCAGAATTGGTGCAGGAGCAGAGAAAGAGCCGGAAACAGCACCATGGCGAGCACAGACCAGATACGGCCGGAGACAATGATAGAACGCCAGTTGGCATTGTTTAGGGAAATTCCCGGAATGCTTAGCTGGAAAAAGCCGTCTGTGTATGTGTTAATGCGGTTCTCATCGTAATACCGGGGCAGTTTTGTGCGGATAAAAAATACAAAGTAGGCACCAAAAGCGGCGCCCATACAAAATCCGGTGATGGACATTTCGGATAGATATCCATGCAGATAGCCAAGAAATAGTGTAAGGAATCCAAGCACTGCGGATAAAATGTAGAGAATTCCCCAGCGGCTTTTGGTGATGTAAGCCCTTTCGGCATTTTCCTCTGAATAGAGGATGGCAGTTTTTACAACGGTTTCAACTTCTGCGGTGTCTAAAAGCGGGGCGGCTTCCTGCCGTTTTGAGAGCAGAAGTTCTGTCACACTTACCCCAAGAAGTTCTGCCAATGGAATTAAAAGTGAGGTGTCCGGAATACTGGCACCGGTTTCCCACTTGCTGACCGCTTTATCAGAAATGAAAAGCTGGCTGGCAAGTTCTTTTTGCGTATATCCTTTTTCTTTTCTTAATTCGGCGACAAAGGAACCGAATTTCGCTCTGTCAATTTCAAACATCATTTGCTACCTCCTGGAAAACAGTGTACGGCAGCAGGAGAAAATTTACAACCGAACAGCAGTAGAGTCCGCACGGTGAGCGGCTTTCTTGTCCTGATACATCCGTTCATCGGCAATTTTAATGAGAGCTTCTGTGTCAGTGCTCTCGGACGGGTAGGCTGCATAGCCGCAGCTTGTTCCCATATAAAGTGGAATGGCGTCTAGCTGCAGAGGTTTATCTATATGCTCTGTGATGGACGCAATCAGTGCATCCCCGGAAGGAGCGGAATCGTTTTTGGGAACAATGAGGGAAAATTCATCCCCGCCGATTCGGAATGTATAGTCTTCGTCACGCAGGCACAGCTGTTATTAAACCGCATAGAAGGTTAAAATCACCTTGCGGTCAGGTGACAGTTGTGATAACATAAGACTATATTGAGTTGAAACGGAAAGGAGGACGCAGCATGAACGGACTTGGTTATACACCAATTTGTAGCAGCAGCGCAGCACAAAAAACGTACAAAAAAACCGCTTACGGGATTACTGCGCCCTTTTTTAGGAGAATAGATTTTTAAAAAAGAAAAAGTTCTCTAAATATGCGTGGTAAATCCCAGAAACAGTTTGACCTGTAAAAGAAAGAAACAGGTTGAGCTGTTTTTTTGTTATACAGAAATGCAGTACAAAAAGACGAGAGTGAAAGGATTTTACCACAATGAAACAGAAACTTCAGAAAAACATTGGATTAGATTATATTGCAACTTTTATTACAAACCTGAATATGCAAAGCTCCATCTGGGTACTTTACCTTGCATACTGCGGGATGAACCTAGCACAGATTGGTCTGCTGGAGGGAGTTTACCATGCGACAAGCATTATCTGCGAGATTCCATCCGGTGCATTTGCCGATTTGCTGGGAAGGAAGCGCAGTATGGTATTAAGCAGGCTGTGCATCGCCATTTCCTGTGTGATTATGCTGTTTGCCGGAAATTTCTGGCTGTTTGCGCTTAGCTTCATCATTCAGGCGCTTGGAAACAACTTAAATTCCGGTTCGGAGGAGGCGCTCATCTATGACAGCATGAAGGTCATCGGACGGGAAGAAGAATATATGGGTGTTTATGGCAGATTAAATGTCATCATTGAAGTGGCACAGGGAATTGCAACCGTTGCGGGAGGTGTGCTTGCAGAATATTCGTACTTCTGGTGTTATGCGGCGTGCCTGCTGATTGCAGTTCTTGCGGTTCTTCCGGTTCTTCTTATGACGGAGGCGCCGGTTACGGATGATATGGCAGAGCGTATGCCGGTTGGGACACTGATAGAAGAACATTTTAAAAAGAGCGGCAAAATCTTAAAATCAGACAGCCGTATTTTAAAAAATATCGTATTTTATTCGGTAATCTTTACGGCGGAAACGCTGCTGTTTTTCTACAGCCAGCAGTATTATGCAGAGCTTGGATATAACAAAATCGGCATCAGCATGATTTTGCTTGTAGTGGGCGCAGCGTCCTGTCTGGGAGCTTTCCTAAGTGAAAAAATTTATGCGCGTTTTGGAAAAAAGACGTCGTTTGCGGAGGCTGCTGTGATAGGGGCGGCACTGGTTTGTTATGGATTTCACAATGTTGCAGTTTCTGTTGTGACATTTGCAGCAGCAGGCTTTTGCAATGCGCTTTTGTACCCGATACAGTCCGATTCTCTTAATGACCTGATTCCATCGGAACAGCGCGCAACGCTGATTTCAGTGGACAGCATGTTTTTCTCCATCGCAATGATTCTGGTGTTCCCTGCGGCAGGGGCGGCAGCGGATGTGTTCGGGCTGACCGGCGTGCTTGGGGGAATCGGTGCCGGACTCTGGCTTTTTGTGGGGACCTGGTTGATTTTTAAAGTCAAAAAATGAGAAAAGATTAATAAAATAATTTCCTTTTGGACAGAAAAGTGCTAGAATAAAAGTAGACAAAAGATTGGGAGGAAATTTGTTATGAAAGGCAAAAGTGTAAAAAACTCATTGATGATTATATGTCTGGCACTAGTGATTGTTGCGGGGGGTGTAATCGGGATAATTTCGATTCACAACATCAAAATCATGACAGCACTCGCAAACAGCAATTATGAAGAAGCGATGCTTGATGGCTACAATTCGCAGATAAAGAACGAGGTTCAGAGTGTCATTACCGTATTGCAGGCGGAGTATGACAGGGCACAAAACGGGGAACTTACGGAGGACGAGGCAAAGAAGGAAGCCTGTGAAATTATCCGAGAGATGCGCTACGGAGACGATGAAAGCGGATACTTCTGGATTGACGATACCGACTATATGTTGGTCATGCACCCGATTCTGTCGGAGCAGGAGGGAAATAACCGGTATGAGCTTGAAGACCAGAACGGGGTTATGATTATCCAGGAGATTATGAAAGTCGCAACCGGTGCAGACGGAGGCGGATATAACGAATTTTATTTTACAAAGTCGGATGGTGTTACAGTTGCACCAAAGATTGCGTATTCCCAGATTTTTACACCGTGGAACTGGGTGGTATCAACCGGAAACTATGTTGACGATATGAAAGAGGAGATGGCTGCCTCCCAAAATGAGGTAAACGCAAAATATGAATCCATGATTATGTTAATCATAGTTGTGGAAGTTGTGATTGCAGCAGCGGCAGTTGTGGCATCCCGTATTTTTGGAAGTATGATTTGCAAGCCATTAATGCAGATTCAGAACTTTGCAAACCGTATGTCGACTGGAGATCTGACGACGGGCGTAAATGTGTCGACCGAAAATGAGCTTGGAAAAACTGCCGGAGCGTTAGACCTTGCGCAGCAGGAGATTGTCGGACTGATTTCCAATATTGACGGTGTTTCCGGACATCTGAACGAGGCAATTGAGGAGTTCACCCGGAATTTTAACAGCATGAACGATTCTATACAGAATGTTTCCACAGCAATTAATGAGATTGCAAAGAACAGCAGTTCGCAGGCACTTTCTACCTCTACTGCATCTGAAAATATCAATCAGATTGCAGAGGGGATTGCGGATACTTCCACAGAAGTGGAGTCACTTGACCAGAATGCACAGATTATGCAGAACCGTTCCGAAAAATCCATGGAGACGCTTCAGGAGCTGATTACCGTTAATTCTGCTACGAAGGCAGATATTGACTTAATGTATACACAGACATCAGAAACAAACGAGTCTGTCAACAAAATTAGTCAGGCCGCAACCTTAATCAGTGAGATTGCGTCCCAGACGAATCTGCTTTCCTTAAATGCTTCAATTGAGGCTGCAAGGGCGGGAGAAGCCGGTCGTGGATTTGCAGTTGTTGCGGAAGAAATCGGCGGTCTTGCAACGCAGTCAGCAGAGACGGTAAATGAGATTAATAACATTATCGGTGAGCTGACAAGAAATTCCGGGAAATCCATGGAACTGATGAAGAAGATGAGTGATACTTCAGACCATCAGGTTGCTGCGCTTGAGAATACGCAGCAGATGTTTGGAGATTTGAAGGCGGCACTTGATTCGTGCCTGGCATCGATTCAGACGATTACAGCTAAAATCCAGAATGTCAATACACAGCGGGAGCTTGTGACCGAGAGCATTGATACCCTGACACAGCTTGCAACGGATAATGCTTCCTCCACAGAGGAAACATCTGCGATGGCAACAGAACTTGAGGCAGCGGTAGAGAAGTCATCACAGCTTGTATCACAGCTTTCAAATGATGTTGGAAAACTTTCCGATGATATGAAACAGTTTAAACTTTAGAAGGAACGAAAAAGCCCCCTGGAGCAGAAAAACTCCAGGGGGCTTTTGTGTCCAGACACTGTGATAACAATTTTCGACAAACAAAAAAATTTTATAGAAATATAATAGTTTTACGAAGTATTATCTGATAAAATAATTTATCATAATTTGGAAAATGGATAGAAAGAGGTGGCAGTGTGGAGGATACAAAGCTGACAGGATTATCCGCAGGAGAAGTGGAAGAGCGGAAAGAGAAGGGGCTTACAAACAAAACAGAGATTTCCACGGAGAAAACCGTAAAAGAAATCATTATTTCCAATACATTTACATATTTTAACTTTATATTTCTGGTGATTACGATACTGCTTTGCATTGTTGGCTCATTTCGGAGCCTTACGTTCCTTCCGATTATCATTGGAAATACGTTAGTTGGAATCGTGCAGGAAATCCGGGCCAAGGCGGTACTCGACAAGATGAGCCTTTTAAATGCACCGCATGCAGTAGTTGTGCGGGATGGCGGGCGAAAGAAGGTTGCATCGGAAGAACTAGTAAAAGACGACGTTGTACTTTTTGCCGCAGGAGATCAGATTTGTGCGGATGCGAGAGTGCTTCGCGGCAGTGTACAGGTCAACGAGGCACTTTTGACCGGTGAACAGGATGAAATCAGCAAGAAACCGGGGGATGCGCTGCTTTCCGGAAGTTTTATTGTGTCCGGGGAGTGTTATGCTGTGTTAGAAAAGGTCGGCGCAGAGTCTTATATCTCGAAGCTCGCAGCTGAGGCGAAGAGTCTCGACGGAAGTGAGCAGTCGGAAATGATACGTTCCATTAACAAGATTGTAAAATGGATGGGGATTATCGTGATTCCGATTGGTGTGATTTTATTTTACCAGGGATATTATGTAAATCATGTGAGCTTCCGCGAGAGCATTGTGTCGATGGTGGCGGCGATTATCGGAATGATACCGGAGGGCTTATATCTGCTGACGACAGTAGCGTTAGCACTTGGAACGATACGGCTGGCACAAAAACAGGTTCTGCTTCACGATATGAAGAGCATTGAGACGTTGGCGCGGGTGGATGTTTTGTGTGTGGACAAGACCGGAACCATCACGGAACCCGGAATGCAGCTAAACCGGATGGAAGCGCTTACAGAGGCAGAAGCGGTTGCGGACGGGGAGAATCCATCTCTGTTTCTGGAAGAAAAATTAAAAGAATATGTGGCAACGTCAACTGACAACAATAGTACAATGGAAGCGTTGAAAGAATACTATTTTGATGGAGCCACATTGATACAGCCGAAAAAGCAGCCAGTTTCGATTTTTCCATTTTCTTCTGCGGTAAAATACGGTGCAATCACCTTTGAAGATGGCACATGGATTCTCGGTGCACCGGAATTTGTATTAAAAGAGGGCATAACGGCGGTGGAAGAGCGGATAAAGCCGTACACGGAAAAGGGTTATCGTGTGCTCGTGTTTGCTTATCAGAAAGAGCCTCTTGCGGAGGGTGGTGCGCTGGCAGGGGAACTGACACCTGTCGGAATCGTGGTGCTTACCAATGCCATCCGTGAAAATGCCAAAAAAACATTCCAGTATTTTAAGGAACAGGACGTTGCAATCAAAGTGATTTCCGGGGATAATCCGAAGACGGTTTCCGAGGTTGCCAGGATGGCGGGAATTGAAAGTGCCGAGCAGTATATCGATGCGGCTCTTTTGGATACGGAAGAGAAAGTGGCGGAAGCGGTAAGCCGCTATACCGTGTTCGGGCGTGTGACGCCAAAGCAGAAGCAGATGCTTGTCAAGGCATTGCAGACCCAGGGACACACGGTTGCGATGACCGGAGACGGTGTCAACGACATACTTGCGATGAAAGATGCGGATTGCAGTATTGCGATGGCATCTGGAAGCGAGGCAGCGACGCAGGCAGCACAGGTCGTGCTGTTAGATTCCGATTTTGAACATATGCCAAATGTAGTACTGGAAGGAAGGCGTGTTGTCAACAATGTGCAGCGTTCCGCAAGCCTTTTCCTCGTAAAAAATATTTTTTCATTGCTTCTTGCGGTGTTCTCGTCAATACTGTTTTTGACGTACCCATTAGAACCGTCCCAGATATCCTTAATCAGTATGTTTACGATTGGTATTCCGGGATTTTTGCTGGCGCTTGAGACGAACAAGAACCGGATAGAAGGGCATTTCTTAAAAAATGTCATGCTAAAGGCACTCCCTGCGGGACTTACGGATGTGCTGATTGTGGGCTCCCTGACGGTCTGCGGCAAGGTGTTTGGAATTGCAGAAAATGACATTGCAAAGGCAGCAACCATGCTCCTTGCGGTTGTTGGTTTTATGATTCTTGAAAAAATCAGCCATCCGTTCAACAAATTCAAGGTGGCAGTTTATGCAGTCAATATTGCAGGTATTATTTTATGCGGCATCTTCCTTCCGGATTTGTTTGCGCTTACCGGGATGTCCGGGACAAGCATCCTGTTAATGATTGTGTTTGCATTTGCAGCAGAATCCTTATTCCGGAATCTTTCGATTCTTATCGAGAGTGGAAACAAAGCGCATTTGAGGAGGCAGGAGGCCGGAAAGAAGCCGCATAAATTTAAAAAATATAAAGAGAGGAGCAAAAGAGTATGAATGAAGTAAAGACACCGAAGAAACCCCTGATATTCTATTATCTGATAGTGCTGGCATTGATTCTTGGCTTAAATTTTCTGTTCATGCCGTGGCTGATGCAGCGCACGGTTGAGAAAGTGGATTACGGCACCTTTATCAAGATGACCAACAACAAGGAAATCGGCCGGGTCGAGGTGCAGGACAATCAGATAGTGTTTACCGACAAGGACGAGAACAAGATTTATAAAACGGGAAGAATGGATGATCCGGAACTGGTCGACAGACTGTATGAATCCGGTGCAGAATTTGCCAGCGAGATTGTGGAGCAGACATCACCGTTTCTGATCTTTATTTTGAGCTGGGTATTGCCGATTGTCATTTTTATCGGAATTGGACAGTATATGACGAAAAAACTGATGGATCATGCGGGCGGTGGCAGCAGCTCCATGGCGTTTGGAATGGGAAAGAGTAATGCGAAGGTCTATGTGAAATCATCCGATGGAATCAAGTTTGCGGATGTTGCCGGAGAGGATGAGGCAAAAGAAAATTTAAAAGAAATCGTAGATTATCTCCATATGCCGGAGAAGTACCGGGAAATCGGTGCATCCATGCCAAAGGGTATTCTTTTGGTGGGCCCTCCGGGAACCGGAAAAACGATGCTTGCCAAGGCGGTTGCCGGAGAAGCAGAAGTACCGTTTTTCTCCATGTCCGGTTCGGAATTTGTGGAAATGTTTGTGGGAATGGGCGCATCGAAGGTGCGTGACCTGTTTCGGCAGGCGAAAGAAAAAGCACCCTGTATTGTCTTTATTGACGAGATTGATGCCATCGGAAAGAAGCGTGACGGACAGCTTGGCGGAAATGATGAGCGCGAGCAGACCTTAAACCAGCTACTGACCGAGATGGACGGTTTTGAGGGAAATACGGGCGTTATCATTCTTGCAGCGACGAACCGTCCGGAATCCTTAGATCCGGCGCTTACAAGACCGGGACGATTTGACAGACGTGTACCGGTAGAACTTCCGGATTTAAAGGGAAGGGAAGAAATCTTAAAAGTGCATGCAAAGAAGATTAAGATTGCAGACGATGTGGATTTTGCTCATATTGCGAGAATGGCATCGGGCGCTTCCGGCGCGGAGCTTGCCAATATTGTCAATGAGGCGGCACTGCGTGCTGTGCGGGATGGCAGAAGCTATGCGACGCAGGCAGACATGGAGGAGAGCATCGAGGTTGTCATCGCAGGCTATCAGAAGAAAAATGCGATTATGACAGATCGCGAAAAATGGACGGTTTCCTATCATGAAATCGGTCATGCGCTCGTGGCTGCGAAGCAGACAAACTCTGCTCCGGTACAGAAAATTACGATTATTCCGCGTACCTCCGGTGCGCTTGGTTATACAATGCAGGTGGAGGAAGGAAACCACTACCTGATGACAAAGACGGAGATTGAGAATAAGATTGCGACATTTACCGGCGGACGGGCTGCCGAGGAGATGGTCTTTTGAGAGGTCACAACCGGTGCGTCCAACGATATTGAGCAGGCAACGAAGCTGGCACGCGCGATGATTACGCGCTATGGCATGAGCAGTGATTTTGACATGATGGCGCTTGAGACGGTAAGCAACCAGTATCTTGGCGGGGATGCGTCCCTTGCCTGCTCCGCAGAGACGCAGACAGAGATTGACAGACAGGTCAATACGCTGATTAAGAAACAGCACGAGAAGGCAGGACAGATTCTGCTTGAAAACCGGGAAAAACTCGAAGAGCTTGCAAAATTCCTCTACGAGAAAGAGACCATTACCGGGGAAGAATTTATGGAAATATTACAGAAGTAGAAGAGGGAGAGACGATGATACAATTTCAATGTGACTACGCAGAGGGTGCGCACGAAAAGGTGTTACAGAAGTTAGTGGAGACAAACTTAGAACAGACGGTGGGCTACGGGATGTACCCATACTGCGAGGCAGCAAGAGACAGAATCAGAGAGATTTGCCGGACACCGGAGGCAGATGTTCATTTTCTGGTGGGTGGAACGCAGACGAATACGACGGTGATAGCGGCGGCTTTGCGCCCCTACGAAGGGGTGCTGTCCGCTGACAGCGGACACATCAATGTGCATGAGACAGGAGCGATTGAAGCGTGCGGGCATAAGGTGCTTTCCCTTCCGTCAAAGGATGGAAAGATTACTGCCGGACAGGTAGAAACCTATTATAACCTTCATATGAGCGACGACAGCAGTGAGCATATGGTAAAACCGGGGATGGTTTATATCTCCCAGCCGACGGAACTTGGAACGTTGTATACAAAGACAGAGTTAGAAGCCCTGTATACCGTATGCAGGGAAAACGGGCTGTTCCTTTTTGTGGATGGAGCAAGGCTCGGATATGGTCTGATGGCATCGGACTGCGATATGATACTTCCGGAGCTTGCGGCAAATTGTGATGTGTTCTATATCGGGGGCACGAAGGTTGGGGCTTTATTTGGAGAGGCAGTGGTCATCAATCATCCGGCGTTAAAGAAGGACTTCCGCTATATGATAAAGCAGAAGGGCGGTATGTTAGCAAAAGGACGGCTGCTGGGAATCCAGTTTTTAGCGCTGCTTGAGGATGACCTGTATTTTGAGATTTCTGCGCACGCTGACCGCCTGGCAGAAAAAATGCGGGAAGCGTTTCGTGCAGCGGGAGTGCCATTTCTGGTGGAGAGCCACACGAATCAGGTTTTTGCAATTCTGCCGGATGAAGCGCTTGAGAAGCTTGGCAGGGAGTATTGTTTTTCCTATCAGCAACGCATGGATGATACCCACAGCGCGGTGCGGTTCTGCACTTCCTGGGCGACGACGGAGGAGAACGTAGACAGACTTTGCAAGAGCATTGCAGATTTGCCTGCTGCAGCTTTGCAAAAATAAAATGGTTGACAATGACTGGAAACGGTGTTAATATCATACACAATTTATAACTCGAAAGAGAGGAGACCAAAAATGATGGCAGATTTCAGAATGAAACAGAATAAAGTCGTGAAACACGGTGGCATGGTTGGCATCGTTTTTGGCGTACCGTTTATTCCGGGGGATAAATACAGACATCGGCTGAAGTCATAGAGCAATTGTAACCATTTTAACTGGAACAAGACTATGAAACGGTGTTTGTAGAAATACAGACACCGTTTTTTTCGTTAGTACTGCGATATCATAGAAGGATGTTCCACAAATTTTGAGGAGGAAGTGAAAATGATTCTGGAAGAATTTGATGCGAATCAGACGGCGGTCATCAATCCGACGATGATCGTGCCAAGGATTGAGGAAATTCCCAAAGTGGCAGTGACCTGTTATTCCCATGTGACGTTTGAACGTCTTGTGGCGGAGACGAAAGCAGAGAAAATCGCAGAGACAAGTGATGCAAACATGAAAATCCCGATATACGAAACGGTTTATAAGGGCACGAAGGTGGCGCTTTTTATGAGCACTGTGGGGGCAGCCGCAAGCGCGGCGGTTCTGGAAGATTTGTATGCAATGGGAGTAGAAAAAATTATCGTGTTTGGCACCTGCGGCGTGCTTGACAGCTCCATTGAAAACTGTGCCGTCATCATACCGGATGCGGCTGTGCGGGATGAGGGCACGAGTTTCCACTACGCTATGTCTTCGGATGAGATTGCCGTAAATCAGAAGTATCTGGAAGATTTTAAGGCACTTTTGGAAGAACTCCACTGTGAATATACGGTCGGAAAAGTGTGGACAACGGATGGAATCTACCGGGAGACAAAGGAAAAGGTGGCGCGCAGGAAGGCGGCAGGCTGCATTTGTGTGGATATGGAATGTTCCGCCAACGTAGCCGTTTCCAATTTCCGAGGAAAAGAGTTATTCCAGTTTTTCTATGCGGCAGACAATCTGGATGCAGAGAAATGGGACAAAAGAGGACTCGGAAATCACGAAAATCTGCTGGAAAAAGACAAGATTGCAATGCTTGCGCTGGAATTTGCAGTGCGGATTGCGAAAGGGGCGAATAGTATGGATGAATTAATTCTGGTTGAACCGGAGAGCTGCTGGCGGGAAGAGATTGAGGAAGTAAGGCAGGAGATTCTGGATTCAGCAGATGCGGATAAGTTCGCAGGATGCAGCGGATTAAACCATGCGGAATCTGCGGAGGCGTGGATAACAGATATCCGCGCATATGAATCGGAAACGACCTGTCCACCGGGGAAGGTTCCGTCGACCGTCCGGCTTGCGGTGCGAAAGAGGGATAAAAAGGTGGTTGGAATCATTGATTTAAGACACAGCATAAATCATCCGGTTCTTGGTCTCTGGGGCGGACATATCGGCTACTCCGTTAGACCGGGTGAGAGACGTAAGGGCTATGCAAAAGAGATGCTCCGGCTGATGTTGGAGGAAGCCGGAAAACGCGGATTTGAAAAAGTGATGATTACCTGTTCCACCGATAATACAGCAAGTGAGCGGACGATTCTTGCAAATGGCGGTGTTTATGAAAAGACGGTGTCCGTAGAGGACGAACAGATAAAACGATACTGGATTACATTATAAAGGAGGAGAAAAATGATTTATCCGGAAAAGAATATCACTCAAAATGATTTTACACTGACACTTCGCAGCGCCAGAAAGGAAGATGCAGCCGACCTGCTTGCGTATTTAAAGCAGACAGCGGGAGAAACGCCGTATCTGATTCGCGAGCCGGAAGAAATTACGATTCCTTTAGAACGGGAAGCAGCATTTCTGGAACAAAAGGAACAGGATCCGAAAAGTTTGATGCTGTTAGCATTTGTGAACGGACACCATGCAGGCAACTGCTCCGTAAGACCGATTGGCGACGGACTGCGCTACAGACACCGGTGCGGCATTTCAATTGCCTTGTATCTGAAATACTGCGGAAAAGGAATGGGCGAGACAATGCTGAGAGAAGTTCTTGCCGCAGCAAAAGAGATGGGCTATGAGCAGGCAGAGTTAGAGGTCGTAGCCTCAAACCGCAGGGCAAAGGCACTGTACGAGAAACTGGGATTTGTAACCTACGGCAGATTCCCGGATAATATGAAGTATAAGGACGGGACGTATGATGACTGCGAGTGGATGATGAAAAAGTTGTGAAAATCAGTGCACATTCTGTGCTTTGTAATTTTCGCCCCATACCCACATCGCATCGAGAATCGGCTTTAGGCTGTAGCCTAAATCGGTGAGCGTATATTCCACGCGGGGCGGAACTTCTGCATAGACAGTGCGGATTAAGAGACCGCTTTCTTCCATCTGCCTAAGCTGGGCGGTGAGGACTTTCTGGGAGACGTGGCCGATTGACTTGCGCAGTTCGCCGAAACGTTTGGTGCCGGGCATTAAATCACGCAGAATCAGAACTTTCCATTTATCACTGATAAGGGTCAGGGTTGTTTCTACCGGGCAGGCTGGCAGTTCTTTGTCAGCCTGGGAGGTTGTTTCAGATGTTGGCATAATGGGCGCTCCTTCCTAATAGTTTCCAAAAGGTAACTATAGCACTTTTTTGTGCTTACTTTACGAAAAGTCTTTATGGCGTTATTGTAATACCAGAGAGAGGAAAAAGCAACCTTTCCAAAGAAAATAAATTCAGGAGGTATTTATAATGAACAAAGTAATTGATTTTTTAAAGGAAAACCCGGTACAGTATCTTGCAACAGTAGGACGTGACGGAAAGGCAAAATGCCGCCCATTTATGTTCTCTGGAGAAATGGATGGAAAATTATGGTTCTGCACCAACAACACGAAGGATGTATACAAGGATATGCAGGAAAATCCGGAAATCGAGATTTCCGTATCAAGCCCATCCTACGCATGGATTCGTCTGCATGGAACGGCAGTGTTTGAGGATAATATGGCTGCAAAAGAAATGTGCATGGGAAATCCGATTGTAAAAGGCCAGTACCAAACCGCTGACAACCCGATTTTCGAGGTATTCTATCTGAACAATGCACACGGTGTAATCGCAGACTTTTCCGGAAACCCGCCGTACGAGTTTTAATCTGTCGCTATGAATTTGAAGTAAAAAGAGAAAGGAGTGTATTTTCTGACGGCAAAAGGAAAAGCCTTTTATGCACAGCTCATGGAGCAGGGCTATGTGGCAATTTCTGCGACGAAAGATAAAAAAGCAGTCTCTCTCCGCGGCAGAATCCAGAACATCCACAGTGAAAAGCTGGATGAAATTTTCGGAAAAAATCCATACATGCAGAAAATTTATCCCGGCGATACACGCGCGGCACTTGAGGTGTTCCGCGTGTACGAGGCTGAGGGAGAATACTTCGACATCACCCGCATCCCGGCCGTCATCGACCAGCACCAGTGCCTGCACTGCGGCCGATGCGCGGAGACGTGTCCGAGAGGAACGATTCGCAAAAGAGGGCAGTAGTCCCCTTATTTTAGCTACAGATTTTATGGGAATAGTGATAAGATAAAGTCTATAGAAACGATGGAAATGAGGGAATAACATGAACCAGAGTGAACGAAGAAATTTTCTGATCCAGTCATTGCTGGAAGAGAGCCGGGAGTACCGCGGAATGCAGATTCCGTCTGACAGCACCGGGCAGAGACAGCTTCTGCGGGGGCTGATGAATGTGCGCATGGTGAAAAAGAGCAGTGCAGAATTTCTGAACATTCAGGATGCGTATCTGCAGGAGGAGACGGCAAAAAAGGGCGTGACGAATGTCGACGACCTTACGCCGGTGCAGCAGGGGC
>OGCY01000318.1_pt1 | contig 15210 bp, 14 predicted proteins | sample 1570311 | NCBI WGS metagenome assembly OGCY01 (sample SAMEA2582165, study PRJEB24529) | metagenome | biome: Human gut stool | place: China | collected 2011
TTGGGGATTCATGGTACAGTTATCAGTTCAGATACTGTTCCGTGAATAATTCAGGCTTATTGTAATTCTCCTGTTCCGTTGCGAGAGATTCACTTAAATCCATGCCACCATCGATCATTTCCTGATAATAATTAAGAAGTGCCTGTGACTCATCCACTGCTTCCTGTGCTTCATCCACTGCATCCTGCAGTTCACTGATCGTTGTCTCATATTCTTCCTGCGCCACACTTCCCTCTGCCACACTTAAGTTATAAGAATAGCTGGCACTTACCTTTTCTTTCGCTGAACTAAGTGCTGCAGAGTTATAATCTGCCGAAGCCTCCGTCACAGCTTCTTTTAATTTTTTCCGATATTTTTCAATACTGTCATCTGTCAATTTCAGCAGTGCATCGCCTGCCTTTACCTGCTGTCCGACTGAAATATACACTTCCTCTACCTCTAACGCCACCGAAGAATTACCTGTTGACGTTCCTGATGCCTGCGTTCCACTTGTCTGTCCACTTCCTGAATCCGAAGATATACTTATATCCTCGTCCATATCCTGTGAGATACTTCCGATCGTCACGCTTCCGCTCTCCGTAATTCCAACTGTAAGAGTTCCATATCCCGCTGTCGTCTCTTTATAGACAGTCTCTGATTCCGCGCTGTCCGAAAACTGGTGTGCATATACACTGATCCCTCCTATCATAAGAATGGCTGCTGCGCCTAACGAAAGAATTACTGCCACCTTTTTCTTTTTCATTCTGTTTTTTCCTCCTGTTCTCCCTGGAATATAACGGTTGCGGAAGAACCGGAACCAAGTTTTCCATCCGGATTGTCAATTGAAATAATCACCGCGTAAGTGACATTAGAAACACTTTCTCCAGTCGTTGCCGAAGATGCGATCGATGAAACAGTTCCTGTTACTGCTCCTTCCCGGTTTCCTGATATCATGACAGATACCTCTTCACCAACATGAACCTGCGCTACCTTCTCCTGTGACACTTCCACTGAGATCATGATCGTCTGTGTATCACAATACAACGCAAATGCAGTACCCGGCTGCAGCGTATTTCCTGCCTCATAAGGCACTGCTGCGATCGTTCCATCCTCATCTGCGGTAACAACACCATTTTCCAACGCAATCAGTGCAGTCTGTTCTTCTTTTAATGTATCAAGTGTATTCTGTGCAGATTCCACTGCACTTTCCAGTTCCGAAACAGTTGCCTCATACGTACTTCCCGCATATTTACCTTCCACTACAGCGGTATCATATTCATTTTTCAGTTCGGCTTTCTGTGTCTTTGCATCACGCGCGGCCTGTTCATAATCAGATTTCAGATTATCTAAACTCTCTGTCAGTTCTGTAATTTTTGTATTGGTTTCTTCTACATTTTTATTGTAAGTCTCGACTGCCGAATCAAATTCCTTCTGTGCCTGTTCGAGTTTGCTCTGCGCCGCATCTGCCGCCTGCTGTGCCGCCGTAAGTATATCAGACTGCTGCTCTCTTGCCGTGTAATCATCCACTGCCTGCTGTACAATGGAAAGCAGCGTATCTGAATCTGCTCCTGCCCCGATCTGCTCCCTGATATTTGACAAATCCGCTGATACCGCCTGACTTGTGCTGTTATCAGACTCCTGCGCCTGTGTCAGCGTATCCTGTGCCTGTGCCAACGCCGTCTCTGCCGCATCAACTGCCGCCTTTTTCTCATCAATCGCACATTCCACATAATAGTCATTGTTATCGATCTTCGTCTGATATTCAGATATCTGTTCTACTACTTCATCATATGCTTCCTTTTTTTCTTCCACTGCAGCATCTAGCGCATCTATCTGCGCCTGATAATTTTCCTCTGCAGTCTGTGCTGTTAAATCGGAATCCTGCTTCGCGCTCTCTGCGGAAAGTTGTCCACTTGCAAGATCTGCCTTTGCTGTTTTCAGCGTCATGAATGGCATCTTCATAATATGCCTTTGCTGATTCCATGCTTTCATCCGTCAGCTTAAAAAGGGCATCCCCTTTACTCACGGTATCTCCGGATGTGGCATATATCTCTTCTACCGTCATTGTCACTGCATTTACCGTAAATTCCGGCATCTGGCTTGTTGTACCGATCTGTGTTGTACCATCTTCCGAAAAAGAGCCGTCTGAACTCTCCTGCTGATCTGTATCCTGACCTTTCTTATTCTGCTCCGTACTGTTCGTCTGTGCTCCGGATGCTATCGCCTGATACCCGATCCCACCTGTCATCACACAAACAGCTGCAATGCCGGCGATCACACTCATCATTCTTTTTCCTGGTTTTCTCATTATCTTCCTCACTTTCCATACTCACGTGCTCCGTTTTAACGGTATAAAGATAACATCGCAATTTAAAGAACAGCTGATTGTAATGTGATGGTTATGTGAAAGAATCGTTAAATATGTGTGTCAGAAACGTATACCGCAAACTACAAAGAGCCGGAGCAGCGCATATCCGCACTGCTCCGGCTCTATCATTCTATTATTTATAATTTCAACTGTAATATTTCGCATACCACCGTCATCTCATCAGTGAATCTCTCCACCTGTCGTCTTCACATCTTCCTCATTCTCAATGATCGCCCGGATTCCATACTCTAATGCCTCCTCTATCATCTCAGCCGACATACTTGGTGTTCCTTCCGGAAGATCAAGCGTCTGCTCCGGCAGATACGGGACATGTACAAACCCGCCTCTCATATGCGGATATTCTTTGTCGATCATATAAAGGACACGATACATGATGTCATTGCAGACGAAAGTCCCCGCTGTGTAGGAAACCCGCGCCGGTATTTTGGCTTCTTTTATATACTGCACCATGCACTTTACCGGGATAGAAGCAAAGTATGCATTCTCTCCATCCTCTTTGATCGGTTCATCTGACGGCTGCTTTCCCTCATTATCCGGTATGCGTGCTTCCATCAGATTAATGGCAACTTTCTCGACTGTGATCCCTGATCTTCCACCAGCCTGTCCCACACATAGCACAGCATCCGGATGATGTTTTTCCACAGCAGTCCTTATGACTTCCTCATCTTTTCCAAACACAGTCGGGATCTCCATTTTGATCACCTCTGCTCCTTCTATCCTATCCGGGAGCAGTTTTACCGCCTCGTATGCAGGATTGATCGATGCTCCGCCAAACGGATCAAACCCTGTCACTAATATTTTCATCGGAATACTCCTTTATCTCCAGTTATTTGTTCAGAAAACGATCCCACTCTTCCGTATCCCCGGAACCACTGACGCGCAGTAAAAATGTATGATCCTCCGTATCAACAGAAATGATATAACATCCTTTTTCCTGTTCAACAGAATATACTTCACAGCCCTCTAACTCTTTGAATTTATCAGCATAATTTTCCGGCAGGATCACGACATCCTCATTTTTCTTTTTTAAGTTACCGTTCGCATCGTAGACTTTATATCCTTCCTCCACAAATGCCTCAATTACCGGATCACTGATCTTTAAGACAAGCTCATTTGCACGCATCTCCCTGATATCACGGTTACAGGAATTCTCCGGCAGAATCGTCACATTATCAAATACGATCTCAAACATCCCGCTTACAGCACAGATCTGTGCGATATATGCCTCCTTAAAATTAAAGTTCCTCAGTTCATTTATTGTATGGTACTTCATGGTAATCCTCCTCATTCTGCATATATGCTTTCGTCCGAAATGCACGTCCGAAAAATCAGAGATTTTCCGGACTGACGGGCATTCGCCCTATCACATGAGAACAAAACAAAAAAGTGTCTGCGAGCAGCCATTTTTTATTTTACCCTCATGTGGCACTGCTCATTGCTTACGCACATTATACCATCTTCTATTTCGTTTTGACAATTTGAAAAAAATAACGTACAATTCTTTCGGTCAGATTTATTTATCATGATTATTTTACGGAGATGAATCTATGAAAAAAATCGCTTTTTTTGATATTGACGGAACCTTAACTTCGGAGATCGACGGTTCACTGCCTGAAAGTGCAATTCATGCAATAAGACGTGCACGCACCTTCGGTCATCTGATGTTTATCAATACTGGCCGGTGCTTTCAGAATGTAGAACCGCGTTTCAGACGGATCGGCTTTGACGGTTATGTCTGCGGATGCGGCACGAACATTTTCTGCTCCGGCACGGAAGCACTGCACGTTGCCCAGACGCACAGCATTACCATGCAGCTTTTAGAAGCAGCGCGAAAAACAAATGTGGATATCCTTTTCGAATCCAGAAAAGAAGTAGCATTCGATAAAAGCAGACCCCTTACACACCCGGATGCCATACGCCAGTATGAAGCATTCGTAAGCCGCGACTATGATATGCCGGAAAATTTAGAAAACCCGAACTTCTTCTGCGATAAATTTGTGATCTGGTATCAGACTCCCGATCAGTTAGCGGAATTTCGCAAAGTCAGTGATCCTTATTTTACCTGCATCGACCGCGGCGGTACATTCCGCGAATTTGTCCCGACCGGCTACAGTAAGGCAACCGGCATACAGTATGTGCTCGACTATTATCATTTAGATCTTAACGCCGCCTATGCGATCGGCGACAGCAACAACGATCTGCCGATGCTCTCCTATGTACCAAACAGCGTTGCCATGGGAAATGCTTCCCCGGCTTCCCTGTTTGATCAGGTATCATTTGTAACCAAACGCGCAAGCGAAAATGGTATTGCTTACGCCTTAGAGCAGCTTGGATTTTTCGAACAATAGTATGTGTTATTTTTATGCGATATTTTGTTTCAGACAGGTCTTAATGTCATCACTGGCATTACTGATCTGCCTTAAATGGAATGTGTCTGTCAGATACTGCAGTACATTCGGGCTTAAAAATGCTGGCAATGTCGGTCCAAGATAGATATCGTGGACACCAAGACTCAAAAGTGCCAAAAGATCTGCCACCGCTTTCTGTTCATACCACGAAACGATCATGGAAAGTGGAAGACCATTGACATCCGTTTCAAATGCGTCTGCAAGCGCCGTCGCAATTTTAACTGCTGAATATACATCATTGCATTGTCCGACATCTAAAAGTCTCGGCAATCCTGCCACCTCCCCAAAGTCCAGCTTGTTAAACCTGTATTTTCCACAGGCAAGTGTTAAGATCACACAGTCTTTCGGCACCATCTGGGCAAATTCCGTATAATAATTTCTACCCGGTCTGGCACCATCGCAGCCTCCGATCAGGAAAAAGTGCCGGATCTGTCCACTCTTTACCGCTTCCACAATTTTATCTGCCTGACTTAATGTTGCAGCATGCCCAAAACCGACCAATATCTCCTGTTTTTCCTGGTCTTCTTTAAATCCTCCAAGCTCTAACGCCTGCTTTATGATCTCACTGAAATCTTTTTCCCCTTTTTCATTTTTTCCAATATGCTTTACACCTTCCCAGCCGACCACGTTTGTGCTGTAAATACGGTCTTTATAACTTTCTCTTGGACGCATCAGACAGTTTGTAGTCATAAGGATACAGCCCGGAATATTGTCAAACTGCTTCTGCTGATCCTGCCATGCACCTCCAAAATTACCAGCCAGATGCGGATACTTTTTCAACCCTTCATAGCCGTGACATGGCAGCATCTCACCATGTGTATAAATATTGATACCCTTGTCTTTTGTCTGCTCTAACAACATCTCTAAATCCTTTAGATCATGTCCGGAAACGATAATAAATGGACCTTTTTTGATCGTTACATCCACTTTGTGCGGATACGGATTCCCATAAATTTCCGTATTTGCCTCATCAAGTTTTTTCATAACCGCAAGTGCCATTTCCCCGGTACGCATTGTCATACGGATCAATTCTTCCACCGTCAGACTGTCATCTGTGGTCGCCTCAAGCCCTAACAGATAAAAATCATCCACCTCATCGCTGTAATATCCAAGTTCTCTCGCCTGATGTCCGTACGCGCTGATACCTTTTAACCCATAAATGATCGTCTGGCGCAGGGAACGGATATCCGGATCTAACGTGTTATCATACATAATTCCTGCAAGAGGTGCATCGCGCAGCATATCACTTTTACTCTCTGGCAGATCATAGGCTGCATGCGCGGTCGGATTACTGCTTTTTCCTGCCATTTCCCTGACCTGCTCTTTGATTCTCTGTGATTCACGCAATAATTCCAAATGTGCATCCACATCAAAATTCACATTTGTGAGTGTTGTAAACAGCACATTTTCAATAAAACTTACCACCGTTTTATCCATATGTGCACCGTTTTCCATCAGCACTTTTCCATAACAGCTGATCCCCTTTACCTGAAAGATCAAAAGATCCTGCAGATTTGCGATCTCCGGTGTCTTTCCACAAACGCCGAGTTTTGTGCAGCCCTTTCCATTCGCCGTCTGCTCACACTGATAACAGAACATCTCATAGTTCAAATCCATGTTATTTCCCATATTTTATCCTCATATCTTTCTAAAAAAATTCCATATCCGCAATATTTTTTACAATCTTGTCCATCTGCTCTTTTGTCTGTACACTTCTCGCTGCATCAATAACCTGTCTTTTTTCATCTTCCGTCATCATGGAAAACTGTCCTAATGCCTTCTCATTCATCGCCAGTCCAAACCCAAGTCCTACCGGTAAACCATCTTCTTTAATCATATATCCCTGTTTTCCTCCCGATTTTTTTCACAAAAAAAGTAAATGCTCCAAATATGAACATTTACTTTCTCTTTTGTATTTTTATTAAGTTTTCCCGGTTATTGCCGGTTTTATACAAGTACTCTGCTTAAAACTTCATCCTCACGCACCAGTTTCTTTGCCGTCTCCCGGTAACTCTCCTCATGCAGATAAGTGTGACGGAACGGTTTGATGGACGGTACCATATCGATTGCCCGGATGAAATCATCACGTTTCATCTGAAGTGTCGCTGCGTAATCAAAAAATCCGGTTTCCCTAAGAACCGTCTCAACACGCACATAACGGTGATCCTGCACTTTACTCATGATATAGGTCGCAATGCCAACCTGGATTCCATGTAACTGCGGTATCTCTAATATTTTATCTAATGCATGTGAGATCAGATGCTCGCTTCCGCTCGTCGGTGCACTGCTTCCTGCGATCTCATTGGCGATCCCGCTCATGGCAAGTGAATCGACCAGCTCTTTTAAGAACAGTTCATCTTTAATGCTCTCATACGGTGTACGCACAAAACTGTTGACCGCCTTTTTTGCGATCATCACCGCAAAATCATTTACCTCACTGTAACCACACTTTTCCTCATAGATCCAGTCATAAATAGCTGTGATCTTTGAGAGCATATCACCGATCCCGGAATAAATAAACTTCTCCGGTGCAGTCCGTATGATCTGTGTATCCACGATAATGCCATAAGCAAGCCTTGCCGGAACGGAAGTCCGCTTTCCATGGACAAGAAGTGATGCGCTTGCACTGGAAAATCCATCACTTGAACTTGAAGTCGGTACACTGATAAATGGAATATTCCGTAAAAAAGCTGCATACTTTCCGGCATCGATGACCTTTCCTCCGCCGATGGAAATGACTGCCTGTGTCTTGTTTGGCATGGCAAATGCCAGCGTTATTATATCATCAATATCTACCGTATCTAACTCACTATATTCTAAAACCCTGATCTCCTCCTGTTTCAGGGAAGCCATCACGTCTGTACCAAACAGATCGATCAGACCATTTCCAAAAAAGATGACGACCTGTTCGATTCCTTCTTTCTTTAAATAACTTCCAATCCTTGCTAAAGCACCTTTTCCTACTTTTAAAATTGACGGTATTGAAATACCTTTTCCTGCCTGCATTCTGCCTCTCCTTTTTCAATTTCCTGTATCTCTTAATTATTTTAACCAATAAATCTCAGCCCAATACGGATGCAAGTGTTTCCTTTAGCAGACTGACATTGACCGGCTTCGACAGGTGACCATTCATACCACTTGCGATTGAACGTTTTACGTCCTCGTCAAATGCATTTGCACTCATTGCAATGATCGGAAGTGTTTTTAAGTCTTCCCTGTCAATCTGCCTGATCGTGCGTGTTGCCTCTAGTCCATCCATTTCAGGCATCATAATATCCATCAGAATCAGATCATAATATCCTGGCGGTGTAGTGCGCACACCTTCCACTGCCTCTTTACCATTATATGCTTCCTCCACCTCAATGCCAAATGTTTCTAAAAGAGTACGCGCGATTTCCATATTCAGTGCGTTATCCTCCACTACAAGAACCCTTTTTCCGGTGAAATCCATGGATAGATCAGGTGTTTTCTCTTGCAGCCGGCTCTTCTCCACTGGTTTTAACTGCAGTGTAAAATAAAATGTACTGCCTTTTCCCGGTGCACTTTGTAACTGTATCTGTGAATCCATCATATGAATAAGGCGGCTGCTGATCGCAAGTCCTAAACCGGTTCCCTGTATTCTCGCATTTTCAGATGTATCTGCCTGCTCAAAGCTCTGGAAGATCAGATGCTGCTTATCTTCCGCAATGCCGATTCCATCATCGCTGACCTCAAAATAAATCTCCGATAATTCTGCTGTCTTTTGCATTTCACGAACAGTCAGTTTCACATGACCACCCATATTGGAATATTTGACAGCATTTCCAAGCAGATTCACAAGTACCTGGTTGATCCGGAGTTCATCACAGATGAACCAGTCATTCTTTAGCTCAATATTCTGTGAAAACCGGATGTTTTTCTCTGCAATCTTCGATTCAAGCAAAGGCTCAAGTCCCCGTATCATTTTAGCTAAATCTGCCTGTTCTGACACAAGCTTCATTTTTCCGCTTTCGATCTTTGACATATCTAAAATATCATTCAATAATCCAAGCAGATAATTAGAGGAATTTTTAATTTTGTTCAGACAGTCAATACGTCGTTTTTCTTCCTGTCCATCTCTCAGAGCGATCTCTGCCATACCGATAATTCCGTTCATCGGTGTGCGGATCTCATGAGACATTCGTGCCAGGAAATCTGATTTTGCTTTTGCTGCAAGATCATGACGCTGCAGATTGATCTTATTTTGGATAATAGATCCTATTTCATTTAAATTCTTCCGGTCTTCCTCATTATCCAGTATTTTTTGATCAATACCCATAAACAGGATACTTCCTGCATAAGAACCATTGTCAGCCATATGATAGAGTACTCCATCCGTCCGGTCTGCAAATTTTCCCAGTGTCGGATCCCTTAAAACTTCTTCCGTAACCGGCAGTATCTCCTGCACTTTCTTATTTTCAATAAACTGCTGGTATTCTGAACCGGAACAACGACTGACTCCATCCCAGTTCTGAAAGTTTTCTGTATCTTTCCAGTTATATAACAGGCTGTTTACCAGATATTCCCTGTTAAAACTTGCAATGACAAGATTTGCAAGATTATATTTTTCTTTTAACTTCAATGAAAGAATATCAAGTATGACTGCAAGTTCTCCTTCTCTGTCACACAGATTGATCGCTATAGAGGAAAGGTTCATCTGTTTTAACCTGCCAACGGAAGCGATCTCCCGGAATGTGGCATCTGCCTGCATACTTTTTTCATTCTCCGAAAGTTCCTGATAAATCATAATGTCATAACGACTATGCTTTGCAGCTGCTAATGCCTTTCCTGCCTGCTGTTTACTGTCTTCTTCCCGATCATCTGCCATTACACGCGTAATACCGCATTTTAAATTCAATGTAAGCAATTTCTCATCTGTCAGTGCCGTAAAATCCTGCCGGACCTTTTCAATCATTGCTTTTACCTGTGATGTCTGCACATCAGGGAGCCATAGCAGCATCTGATCTGCACCTGCTCTTATATAGATGACATTTTTGAAATTCTGCTTACCACATTCTGTTACGAGCTCTCCGGCAAGCTGTTCTAATAAAATATCTCCAAAAATCAGTCCATACTGCTCATTCACTTTCGTGAAATGACGGATATCAATAATAGCAGTAACACCTTCCGGGCATTTTTCACGCGCTGTTCTCATTGCTTCCAGACCATATTCCAGACGGTAAAATAATGTGACCGGATCTAAAAGCTGTTTCTTTCTCTGTTCTTCTTCAAGAAGTTTTCTCTTTTGTATGTTGTGAATACAGCCAACTACACGCTCTGACTCCCCTGCTTCGTCCAGCATAACACTTCCGGACAGATTTACCCAGGTATAATCGTCTCTCGCCCTGTAACGCATCCGAAAATCAATATTGAGCTCATTTTTTGCATTGAAAACATGATACACAACACGTTCCCTGTCCTCCGGATAAATATATCCGTTATCTACCCACTCCGGATGTTTCACACAATCCCAGATACCATCAAAATTACCGCTGTTTACAACTTCTAATATTTTTTCTTTCTTACGATACGTAAAAAATATATCCTGTGAACTCTCAACTGCGATCCGGTATCTTTCTTTTTCTTCCAGAAGCTGTGTTTCCGTCTGCATCTGTTCATCGGTCAGATTTTCGATCACTCCATGTAATTCGTCAATTTCAAGAATATTTGAATTTTTAAAATCACGAATCCCGGTAACTCCGCCACGTACACTTTCCATCAGACGGTATACCGGCTTTGTGACATAACGGATCAGACAGTATACTAAAACTGCTGCAAACAGTACACCGCTTATGATTGCCGTGATCATTTTAATATAGACTTTTCTTCCGATCCCATAAATAGAATCTTCTGTGACAAATCCACACAATACCCAGTCAGCATCATCATACGGCACATTATTACTGTAAAGTGATAACGGTTTTGTTACCACATAAATATCCTGTTTTCCCATCTGTGCCCCGGTGATTTTGCACAATTCATCTCCTGCATCTGCCTTAAATTCCAATGCATGATTATCTCTATATACAATATCATACAAAGCGCCTTTTCCAACAACACTCTCATATTTTCCTTCTGCATTCTGGATCATAAGCGCATATCCGGCATTTAAATCACCATCCAGATCCCTGACAGAGAAATAATTCGAAAGATAGTTAAGACTGATCTCTACTCCTACCACCCCATAAACCGTTCCCTCATATAATAGCGGTACTGAATAAGTGATCATCTGATGGCTGTCCATATAATGATCTTCCAAAATAAATGTCTTTGCCCAGTATCCTAAATCCCTCATATTCGCTTTGGTATTCCGGACTGCCTGCATATAAGCCCTGTAAAAAAAATTATCCGCATCACGGTTTCCATTTCCTGTAAAATGAAAATCTGTACTCCATGCACTGTCTAAAGAAATGGACAGATTATGGGACAACCTTTTATTTCCACGCTCCAATAAAAGGTCTGCATTAGACTCCGTTTTTGCCTGTGGATCAGAATCCCTCACAAAAAAGCCTCTGTATTCTGCTTCCTCATTCACGGGACTGTCATTTGCAAGGATCAGAAAAATACCGGAAGTCATATTATATTGGAGTTCATCTACCATGTCAGGAAATACTGTTTCTAAATACTGTTCCTGAATCTCTTTTGATTTCAGAAACTGCCCGACATCCGCATGATTATCATCAAGTACCTGTGACAGATCACTGTTTAATTCATCACTTTTCTTATAAACAGAGCGCCACTTCTCCACCATATCATTTTCAAGAACCACCTGTCTGTTCTCTACAATATGGTTTACAACACGTATATTATTCTCCTCCAGATTCGACTTTATCCCGCTGAAAACCAATGTAAGGAACGGCACGATCCCCTCAATCAGAACAATTCCCAGAATCGGTATCAAAAATATTTTTAATAAAGTCTTTTTCTTTTTCCCCATGCAATCCTTACCTGTCCGTCTCATTTGCTCAGTTTATTTCCACACTATTCTGCTGCAGCAGAAAGAGAACTGCAAAAATCATTGTACCAGTTTTCAAATGCCTCATCTGAAAGATATGATTCTAATACTTCATCCCTTGAGGTTCCCTCTGCAATAGCTGCATCGATTGCAGTTTTATCCTCAACTGCCTTATCAGACAAATTATAGTCTAAGATTTTTCTCGCATCATACCCCTTTCTGAAACTTTTCGGTGTATAAAATTTCTTCTGATCAAAATTCTCTAAGATGTATTTCAGACAATCATAAGACTTTTCATTGATCTCTATATTATTATCTTTGATAACCTTATCTAATGTTTCAACTTTATTTGCCTCTTTTAAAACCGGAAGATATGCAGAATCACAGCCAAAACGGAGATTCTGCTCTTTCTCTGTAATCCATTTTAAAAATACACAGGATGCATATTCATGTGCATCATCTGACTTTGTAACAGCCATTCCTGCCCCCTGCTGCACCATATAATTTTCTCCATCCTGCATGATCGGCGCATCCTGAATAATGTAATCGATCGGATAACTCTCCTCTCCATTTTCTACATTATCCGGGAAATATACTGCCGAAGATGTAGCTCCGGTATATGCAAGAATATCTCCTGTTTTCACGTCATCTGAACGAAATTTTCCGTAAGATTCAAAATATCCCTTCACATATGGCACATAATAATCATCCCACAGACGACGCATAGATTCTTTATCTGTATTTAATGTTACCTCTCCATTTTTTACTTCAAAGATTTCTTTTCCCATCTGTTTCATTCCGATAATGAAATAATTAGACATGGAATCCCTGCCGTAAAATGCCTTTCCATCATCCGGAATATCCGGTGTCTTTGCATCTGTCCATTCATAATAGTGCTCAGCTACATCAACGACTCCTTCAATCGTCTTTAATTCATCCAATGAAGATCCTGTCTCTGCTGCAAACGGCTCCCAGTCCGTTTTATTGATCATCATGATTTCTGTTGATTTTGCAACCGGCAAAAGATACAGTGCACCATCGTCCTGAAAATATCCTTCTTCAATATAAGAGTCCACATAAGAAGATAATTCATCTTCACTGAAATACTGTGTCAGATCAACTAATTTACCCTCCTGCTGTGCATAATACGCCGTATCAGCATAGGACGAAAAAATATCCGGCAGATCATCTGCCCCCACTTCTCCTTTGATCGCACTCTGAACCGCCTGTTCTAAATCATAAACAGAACCCTGGCTGTATTCTTCCACATAAATTCCTTTTTCTTTTCCTACCGTTGCATTAAATTCTTCCACAAGCGTATCAAAAGTAGCCTGCTGTGCTCCGTTGTAATAATGCCAGACCGTAAGTGATACCGGATTGTCCGGATCTAACTTTACCTTTGCAGTCCCACTATTCTGCGACGTTCCACATCCTGCAAAAAACGGCATGGACAATGTGATCATCAGTACTGCAACGCTCCATCTTTTCATAACTTTCCTCTTTTCTTTCGTAAAGGCTCCATCTGCCCCTTCATTCATTCTTTTCGTCATTCTGCAGATGATATTACATCCTGTTCCTGCAGCATCTCATAGGATTCAGACCCCTTTTCCTGCTCTACCGTCGACATAAAATATACTTCATCCTTTTGAAAATGATCTATCCATACAGATATAACATCAATTGGCACTTCCTGTAAATTTTCAATCTGTGCAGAAACCCCATCACTGACATATTCATATGTATTTTTTAAAGTTTTTCCATCTGCCGATATTTCAAAAATATAGGTTCTGTCTGCTTGAAAATATGCATTAATAACACCAAGCAGGTTCTGGATTGCTACATCCATATCCAGATCTGATGACAATTCTTTAACGCACTGATTTAACGTTGTAGATATAGGAAAGCATAGACACAAAAATCTTTTTCCAGATATTTTTTCGGAACTGTACCAATAATGACCGATCGATAAGCATGGACACTACCGGAAACAGAAGAGAAATCACAAATCCTGTATTCCTGTGATAAAAATTGTCTGCATCAAAATAACAATACAGAAAAGCATCGCTAAAAAGAAGTACCGCAGTAGACACTTGCATCAAAAGCAGCCACTTTCTCTTTTTCTTATCAAAATTATTACTTAAATACATACATAATGCTGTTATCAGGCAAAAAAAGACAACCGCAGAAAAGCAATTCTACCTGCGTTGACTGACTGTGAAACATTTTTCATACTCCTTATCCTATTGTAAAAAGGAACAATGCACCTTCTTTCAAAGATACCCTGTTCCTATATTTTAGTATCCCATTAAAGGCTGTTATCCGGGTTCATTGTAACATACCTGATATTTCATAGCAATGCCAAACTACAGAGCAGCCAGTAAATAAGTCCCAGAACCCAGCTTGAAAAAATACCATACAAAATAACAGGTCCTGCGATTGTAAATATCTTACAGCCGATTCCAAAAACCTGTCCCTCTTTCTGAAATTCAATCGCCGGTGCTGCAACACCATTTGCAAACCCTGTGATCGGCACAAGTGCTCCTGCTCCTCCCCAGTTTGCAAGTGACGGATACAGATTCAGTCCGGTTAAGATCACAGATAATAAGATCAACAGGATGCTGCACCAGCTCCCTGACATTTCTTTATCAAGTCCTAAATTTTTACAGGTATTTAAGATCAGTTGTCCGATGCAGCAGATAATCCCCCCCATCACAAATGCTTTTGCCATATTCGCAGCAAGATTATGTTTGGGTGTTACTGATTCCACATACTCATTGTATGCCTGATCCCTTACCTTTTTATCTGCACCGGCTGATACTTTAGATAAGTTTTTCTGCTTCTCCATGTTTTTCCCTCCCTCACATTTTCTTCTCTAAATCTTTTTTCCTTCTCTTTTCTACAATTTTATTGGAATAGTATGTCAGATCTTTTCTATATTTATTCACAAAATTTTTCCTTATTTACGCCCATTTTCCTATCCCTGTTCCGGCACTGTCACCGTCCACAGATACTGCTCCCCTTTTCCCCACAGCAGCAGTTCTTTCATCTGTTCATCGTACTCTTCTGTCGGTTTGTAATCCTTCAGCATGGAAAACAGATACTTCTCCTGTTCGTCCTTTGGTTCTGTCTTTTTCATTTCCTCATGTAACAAATTTGCCAGTTCAACCGGTCTGATATCCTCTGAGAATCCGATTCCGGATAACTTTGCGACAAGACCTGCCGCATAGTAAAATTCGTAGTTGCCGGTCAGGATAGATTTCTGCATGTTGCATTTTATGATAACACTCTGGCGTGCGATAGATGTAACCATGATTCATTTCTCCATTTCTTCATTGTAAAAATAAGCATCCTCCAAATGCTGGTTTGTGGGTGACATGAGTTTCCTCGTGTAGGGTGGTTCCGGGGTTTTTCGATTGGCAAATTGCATCAAGCCGGGACTGTTTTGTTCCGTTGTCCGAAAA
>OGCY01000322.1_pt1 | contig 15062 bp, 15 predicted proteins | sample 1570311 | NCBI WGS metagenome assembly OGCY01 (sample SAMEA2582165, study PRJEB24529) | metagenome | biome: Human gut stool | place: China | collected 2011
TGCTGCTAAGTATTTGATGGCCGATAAAATTGCTCGTCAGAAGGAACGAGGGATTCAGATTGAAACGCTTCGAACAATGATTATTGGGATTCCCAACGCTGGGAAATCAACGCTGATGAACCGTTTAGCAGGGAAAAAGATTGCCGTAGTTGGAAATAAACCAGGTGTAACCAAGGGACAACAGTGGTTGAAAACCAATAAGGACCTCGAAATCTTGGATACCCCAGGGATTCTTTGGCCAAAATTTGAAGATGAAGATGTAGCTCTAAAATTAGCTTTAACGGGTGCCATTAAGGACCAGTTATTGCCAATGGATGAGGTGACTATTTTTGGTCTTGAGTATTTTAAATCCCATTACCCAAAAGAGTTACAAGAACGCTATAAACAAATGGATTTGGAGCAGGAAGCGCCAGAAATCATTATGGAGATGACTCAACGCTTAGGCTTCCGAGATGATTACGATCGCTTTTATAGCTTGTTCGTCAAGGATGTACGAGATGGTCGTTTGGGTCGCTATACCCTTGATCGTGTAGGTGAAGTGGATGCCAACGATTAAAGAAATCAAAGAGTGTTTGGCAACGATTAATAGGCTGGATCATCCCTTATTTGAAGAGTTGATCCTTGATGGTCGAGCGGGCGTTCAAGCGGCTATCAGCAAACGAAAACGCGAACTCCAAAAACAAGTGGACGAAGACTTGCGTTTAGAAAAAATGCTAGCCTATGAGAAAGAACTCTATGCTCGAGGGATTCATCTTATTGCAGGTGTGGATGAAGTAGGGAGAGGCCCTTTGGCAGGTCCTGTCGTCGCAGCAGCCGTTATTCTGCCGGAAAATTGTAAGATTCCAGGTTTAAACGATAGTAAGAAAATTCCAAAATCGAAGCACTATGCTATTTATCAAGCGGTTTTAGACCAGGCTCTCTCTGTCGGGATTGGGATAAAAGATAATCAGGTCATTGATCAGGTTAATATTTATGAAGCAACCAAATTAGGCTATTCAAGAATTGGACCCTCGACCTCAACACCTCTTGATTGATGCTATGAAATTGGATCTCCCTATTTCTCAGACATCCATCATCAAAGGAGATGCTAATTCTCTATCTATCGCAGCGGTTTCTATTGGGGCGAAGGTGACACGAGATCAGATGATGGCAGCCTATGACCAACAATATCCAGGTTATGATTTTGCTCAAAATGCGGGGTACGGGACAAGCAATCATCTTGAGGGCTTGGAAAAACATGGGGTCACCCCTATCCATCGCCGAAGCTTCGAACCCATTAAGTCCATGACGGATCTTGACTAGGAGGGAAGGAAATGCTCTTAGCCTTTGACATTGGCGGAACCTTTATTAAATATGCCTTAGTGAATGAAGCCTATCAGGTAAGTGATTCTTCCAAAGTTCCAACACCAGCTACTATTGAGGAATTCTGGGAAGCTCTTGAGCGCGTGATTTGCTTGTTCCAGAATCGAATCACTGGGATCGCCATCTCTTGTCCGGGTGAAATCAATAGTCGACTGGGATTTGTCTTCAAAGGTGGCCTCATTCCTTATTTAAGGAATATTCCTTTAGCTTCTCGTTTAAATAAGACTTTTCAAGTCCCTGTGACCGTCCTCAACGATGGGGATGCTGCAGGCTTGGAAGAAGCACGAATTGGAAACCTCCAGGATTGTGATTGTGGCGCAACCTTTGTGTTAGGAACTGGGGTAGGCTTAGCCTTGACTTCCAACGGTTCCTTAATTTCCACCTGGAATCTCAAGGATTATCTTCGTTGGCCGAACCCAGAGGAGCCACCAACAACTCCAGAACAAAAACAATTTCAGAGAGAGATTTTGAAGCATGGGATTTCCAGTTTGGTTCAAAATTTAGGCTCTGCAGTCAATTTTGTGGCTAATTCTAGTCGGCTCATAGAATTGCCTGAAGAAGATGGAGTTCAAGTTTTTGAAGTCCTTGAAGCTGGTTATCATGAGGAATTGCAAGACTTATTTGCTTCTTATTGTCGGGAAATTGCAATCCTGATCTATAATCTTCAGTCACTTGTTCGGCTTGAAAAAGTGACGATTGGTGGAGGAATTAGTAGCCAAGACATTCTTTTAGAAGAAATCAACCATCAGTATAAATTGTTGTTTGAGGAAAGTAGTGAGCAACGATTTTCTTTACTAGTGATTCAAGCAGCTCGTTACCACAACTCAAGTAATCTTTTGGGGGCAGTTTGTCATTTTAATATCTTAGAAAATCATTAAAAAGTTCTATTTTTAGAGCTTTTTTTGTTTTCTTTTACGAATATTATAAATAGATAGTAGAAAATGAGGTTTACGAATGAACAAATATGAACTTTATAAATTAAAGGTTGCTGGCCTGTCTAATCTACAGGTTTTTAACATTGTCAATTACTGGGAAATGAATGGGGAATGGCCTTCTTTAGAATTAATGGCAAAAATTGCAGGATGTCGCAATCAAACACTTTTTATGGAACGATATATTCGGATTGATGACAAGGTCTTGATGGGGGAGTTCAAGGAGTTTGATTCGATATCCATTATGGATCCAGAATATCCTGAAGAACTTCTTTGGATGCATAACCCACCTGTTTTGTTGTTTTACTCAGGTAATATTGACCTTCTTAAACATCCAAAAATAGCAGTTGTGGGGAGTCGATCCTGCAGCCGCACAGGGATTCAATCTGTCGAAAAAATCATTAATGAGTTAAACAACGAATTGATTGTGGTGAGTGGATTAGCCAAGGGATAGATGCTGCGGCTCATTATGCAGCTATTCGAAATGGAGGAAAAACAATTGGTGTGATTGGTACTGGGTTAGATGTCTTCTATCCTAGATCTAATAAACAGTTGCAGAAGTACATGAGTGGGAACCATTTAGTGTTAACAGAATACGGTCCAGGCCAAGGTCCGCAAAAACATCATTTTCCAGAACGTAATCGGATTATTGCTGGGCTTTCTAGAGCAGTGATTGTGGCGGAAGCGCGGATGCGGTCTGGAAGTCTGATCACCTGTGAGCGTGCTATGGAAGAAGGGCGAGATGTCTTTGCTATTCCTGGGTCGATCTTGGATGGACGTTCAGATGGCTGTCACCACCTCATTCAAGAAGGTGCAAAGCTGGTCACCAGTGGAAAAGATGTCCTAGATGAGTTTGAATTTTAAAATGAGTTTTCCTATAGGAGAACTTCACGGTTGACATCCCGAAAAAAATAGTTTACACTCTATGAGGTTTATTACAAAATAGAGGTAAAAAAGTGGCTACTAAAACAAAAAAGAAAACCACAACAGCTAAAAAGAATTTAGTCATTGTGGAGTCTCCTGCGAAAGCGAAGACGATTGAAAAGTATCTTGGTAGAAATTATAAGGTCATGGCCAGCGTGGGTCATATTCGTGACTTGAAAAAATCTACCATGTATATTGATTTTGAGAAAAATTACGAAACAGAGTACATCAATATTCGCGGAAAAGGTCCTTTGATTAATGATTTGAAAAAAGAGGCTAAAAAAGCCAAACAAGTCTTTCTCGCAAGTGACCCGGACCGTGAAGGAGAAGCTATTTCTTGGCATTTGGCGCATATTCTTCAGTTGGATAAGGAAGATAAGAACCGCGTCGTTTTCAATGAAATTACCAAGGATGCGGTAAAAAATGCCTTTCAAGAACCTCGTAAGATTGATATGGATCTGGTTGATGCACAGCAGGCGAGACGTATGCTGGACCGTATGGTTGGTTACCGGATCAGCCCGTTGTTATGGGCAAAAGTAAAAAGAGGGCTGAGTGCCGGTCGTGTAAAATCCGTTGCTTTACGGATTGTGTGTGACCGTGAGGAAGAAATTGATGCATTTATTCCGGAGGAGTACTGGTCTTTAGAGGCAAGCCTCCTGCCGGAAGGTGAGAAAAAACCGATTACAGCAAAGCTGCTGGACAAAGGCGGCGAAAAGTTTGAGATTTCTTCCGAGGAACAGATGAATCAGGTGCTTGCGGAATTAAAAGGCAAAGAATTTAAAGTCTGCGATATGAAAAAGGGAGAGCGCACAAAAAAAGCGCCGCTTCCTTTTACAACCAGTACTTTGCAGCAGGAAGCTTCCAAAGCGCTGAATTTCCCGATCTCGAAGACGATGCGGATTGCACAGCAGCTGTATGAAGGTGTGGATATCAAAGGACAGGGAACGGTCGGGCTGATTACCTATCTGCGTACAGACTCCACCCGTATCTCTGAGGAAGCAGATGCGCAGGCGAGAACCTACATTGCAGAAAAATATGGAGAAAAGTTTGTGGCAACACAGCAGGCGACAAAGAAAAACGGCGCCAAGATTCAGGATGCACACGAGGCAATCCGTCCTTCGGATATCGAGCGTACTCCTGCCATGGTAAAGGACTCTCTTTCCAGAGACCAGTTCCGGTTGTACCAGTTAATCTGGAAACGCTTTGCAGCAAGCCGTATGGCATCAGCAGTATATGAAACCACAAATGTAAAGATTGGAACGGGTGAGTATCGCTTTACTGTATCCGCATCTAAGATTTCGTTTGAGGGATTTATGTCTGTCTATACCGACGAGGACGATGAGAAGGAAGAAAACAATGTTCTGCTCGGCTCCATAGACCAGAATACAAAACTGACACTCAAAGATTTGGAAGAAAAACAGCATTTTACACAGCCACCGGCACATTATACGGAGGCATCTCTTGTCAAAATGCTTGAGGAATTAGGAATTGGCCGTCCAAGTACCTATTCGCCGACGATTACAACTCTTCTCGGACGCCGTTATATTGTAAAAGAGGCAAAAAATCTTTACGTGACAGAACTCGGAGAAGTTGTCAATCAGATTATGAAGGAATTTTTCCCGACCATCGTGGATGAGCATTTTACTGCAAATATGGAAACACTGCTCGACAGTGTGGGTGAGGGAAAGGTCAACTGGAAAACCGTGGTGCGAAACTTCTACCCAGATTTGGAGGAAGCAGTCAAACAGGCACAGATTGGACTGGAAAAAGTAGAAATCAAAGAAGAAGTTTCAGATGTTATCTGTGACAACTGTGGACGCAACATGGTGATTAAATATGGCCCTTATGGGAAATTTCTGGCGTGCCCCGGATTTCCGGAGTGTCACAATACAAAACCGTATTTTGAAAAAATTGGTGTTGCCTGTCCGAAGTGTGGAAAAGAAATTGTGCTCAAGAAAACCAAAAAAGGAAGAAAATATTACGGTTGTGAGAACAATCCGGAATGCGATTTTATGAGCTGGGCACGTCCAGTGGCAGAAAAATGTCCGAAATGTGGCGGCTATATGGTAATCAAGGGAAATAAGATTGCCTGCGCAGATGAACAGTGCGGTTATACGAAAGCGAATGAACAGTAAAAGTGTGCAAATTTATTGAAAATATTGAATTTTCTGAAATAAAGTAGTAATATATCCTATAGAAAGAAAATTTACAGTGGTTACACAGGAGGCATCCATATGAGTGTTCAACTATTGGACAAAACACGTAAAATTAATAAACTTCTTCACAACAACAGTTCCTCGAAAGTTGTGTTTAATGACATCTGCGATGTGTTAAAGGAGATACTTGAGTCCAATATTCTTGTAATCAGCAAGAAAGGAAAAGTATTAGGAACCGGAACCCGTGCGGGGGTGGAAGAAATCGGAGAACTGATTGTGGATGAAGTGGGTGGATTTATTGACCCGCTGTTAAACGAAAGACTGCTTGGCATCCTCTCAACCAAGGAGAACGTGAATCTTGAGACACTTGGATTTGTGGATGATGTAAAGCGCTATACTGCCATTATTACACCGATTGACATAGCCGGAGAACGACTTGGAACGCTGTTTGTATACCGCGAACAACAGGCATATGACATTGATGATATCATTTTATGTGAGTATGGAACAACAGTGGTAGGCCTTGAAATGATGCGCTCTGTGAATGAGGAAAACGCAGAAGAGACCAGAAAAGTGCAGATTGTAAAGTCGGCAATCAGTACATTGTCATTTTCGGAACTGGAAGCAATTACACATATTTTTGATGAGTTGGACGGTAAAGAGGGAATCCTTGTTGCAAGCAAAATTGCAGACCGTGTGGGAATTACCCGCTCTGTGATTGTGAATGCCCTGCGCAAATTCGAGAGTGCTGGAGTTATAGAATCACGTTCTTCCGGAATGAAAGGAACCTACATCAAGGTACTCAATGATGTTGTTTTTGATGAACTGGACAAAATTAAAAAACAGAACATGACAAAATAAAAAAATTTGTATGAAATCGAAAGGACTTGCGGATTGTTGCAGGTTCTTTTTTGTTTGTGTAAAATAAAAACGCAGAAAAAATAAAAGAAAAATCGTCATAATGCACAAAAAATTATGACTGGGACGAATTTCCTATCAACAAGATAAGCCAATTTTTGACATTCCAGTGGGAAGATGTAGTACTTTGTTTGACAAAAATGCACAATATCATGTTTGATGCAACAAAAAACACTTGTGTTTTTGGTAATATATTTTATAATAGAGATAGAATTTTGTAGAATGATAGGAGTGGAAGGAGACGCAGAAATGATAACCACAAATGCATTTGATTATATTAATGTCATGGATAAGGCTGCGGATGCAAGCTGGCTGCGTGAGACGGTTATTACAAATAACCTTGCCAATGTAGATACACCTGGTTATAAGAGACAGGATGTTGACTTTGAAAGTGTACTGACAAGAGAGCTTGGCCGCTCCAAATATGTTTCTCTGGATCACAAAATCAGAGGATTGAATACAGATTTAAGTGGATTGGATGTCTCTAGTTATACGGATTCTGCAAACTATTCTTATCGCCTGGATGAGAATAATGTGGATGCGGATACAGAGAACACGGAACTGGCGTCAGAACAGCTCAGATACGAGATGCTTACTACGTCAATCAACGAAGAATTTAAGCGGATGCAGGCCGTAATTAAGTAGGAGGCAGAAGATGGGATTATTTCAGGCATTTAATATCAGCGCAAGCGGAATGACAGCGGAACGCTTCCGTATGGATACCATTGCACAGAATATTGCAAATATCAACACCACCAGAACGGAAGATGGTACGCCGTACCGCAGAAAGGTTGTGACGTTTGCAGAGAAGACGGTAACACCTTTTACACAATATTACCAGTCGGCAAGAGCAAGAGCCGTTGGAAACGGTGTAAAGGTAACTTCCGTACATGAGGATACCGACACAGATTTTATCATGGAGTATGACCCGTCTCATCCGGATGCAGATGAGAATGGATATGTTTCCTATCCGAATGTCAACACTGTGACAGAAATGACGAACCTCATTGATGCGTCAAGAGCATATGAGGCAAATACTACTGCGTTCAATGCAAGCAAGAGTATGGTGCAGGCGGCATTGAAGATTGGACAGTAAAGTAAGATAGAGAGAAAAGCGGGGGCAATAATATGGATATTGCATCAATGAATGGAATTACAGCAGAATATTTAAACCAGGTAAACCGGTTTGATAATATGGCACAGAAGGTGGACGATACCAGTTTCCAGTCCGTACTTTCCGCGGCAATGGATATGGTGAATGAAACCAATGATTTGCAGAATGATGCCCAGTCAGAAAAAATCAAATTTGCACTCGGACAGGCAGATAATCCTCACGATATGCAGATTGCAGCATCCAAGGCGCTTGCCGCATTACAGTATACGGTTGCCGTGAGAGACAAGATGCTTGATGCATACAAAGAGATTATGAATATGCAGATTTAATGAATGGAGTAAGAAAAAATGCCGGAACAGATACAAAAAATATTAGATCGGGTTTTGGAATGGTGGAAAAAGTTTAACACAAAGCAGAAAGCATTGTTAATCAGCAGCGTAGCTGTAGTGATTGTGGCACTTGTTATTTTAGCAGCTGTGATGAACCAGCCGAATATGGTGACATTAATCACGTGCGAAAGCACCAAACAGGCAGCGGAGGTAAAAGACCTGCTGAGCGGTGAAAATATTAATTATGAAGTATCACAGGATGCACTGACATTTTCTGTAGATGCAAAGGATTACGCAAATGCGGAAATGCTGCTTGGAACAAACAGCATTCCAACAGAAGGATTCAGCATCACGAATGTAACGGACGGTGGATTCAGTTCCACGGAATCTGATAAGACCAAGTTGTACAAACTATACTTAGAGGAGCGGTTTGCTGAACAGCTGAAACTGCTCTCGAATGTCGAAAGCGCATCTGTTATCTTAAGCATCCCACCGGATGACGGAACAATTCTTGCCAGAGACCAGGAAACATCAGCAGCAGTTGTTCTTACCCTTTCCGGAGAAATGACAGAGGAACAGGCAGCGGCAGTTGCACAGTATATTGCAACCCAGGTGGGCAATGATACAACTGATAAAATCAAGATTCTTGATTCAAATGCAAATGCACTGTTTATCGGTGGTGATACACAGACCTCCATGGGAACTGCCAGCAGTCAGCTTTCCTTAAAGAACAAAGTGGAAAACACCATCAAGAGCGAAATCCGTGATGTTATGGTTGGTTCTTCCCTGTTTGGGAACGTGGAAATTGCCATGAATCTGGACATGAATTTTGATGAGAAAACAGTGGCAACTCATGAGTATTATGCACCGGATGGACAGACCGATGGTATGAAGTCGAGTGAGAGCAATTACGAATCTGAATCAGAGGGCGGAACTGCGGCTGAGCCGGGAACAGATTCTAATGGTGATAATACGGATTATATGTTACAGGATAACGACTATACACATTCGACTGTAACTGACAGCACAATCAATTATCAGAATAATGAAAGAATTACAAACGAAAAGGATGGAGTGGGAAATATCAATTATGACGGCTCATCCATTACGGTTGTGGCAACACATTATGTAGTATATAAAGAGGATACACTCAGGGCATCCGGGGCTCTTGACAATATGACATTTGATGAATATATAGCAGCAAACAGCACTCCGGTAAAAGAGACAAATATAGACCAGGATTATTATACCATGATTGCAAATGCAACCGGTTTTCCAGAAGCAAATATTCATATCAGCGTGGTGGATGAACCGATTTTCCAGTATTCTACAGGCGGACGGAGTCTGGCAGATTATATGCAGATTGTTCTTGCGGTACTGGTATTACTTCTTCTTGGATTTGTAGTATTCAGAAGTACCAGAAAAGAGAAAGAACCGGAGCTGGAGGAGGAGCTTTCTGTGGAGAGCCTGCTTGAGTCCACAAAAGAGAATCAGGAAGAGAGCCTTGAAAACATTGGATATAATGAAAAATCAGAAGTTCGTGTTCTGATTGAAAAGTTTGTGGAAGAAAATCCGGAAGCTGCAGCATCCTTGCTGCGCAACTGGTTGAATGAAGAATGGGAGTAACTTACATATGGCAACGACAACGGAGGAACTTAGTGGGGTACAAAAGGCAGCAATTCTGCTGATTGCCCTTGGACCGGAACGGTCTGCAGATGTATTTAAACATTTAAAGGAAGACGAGATTGAGGAACTGACACTCGAAATTGCCAATACCAGAAGCGTATCACCACAGGTGAAGGAAGACATTTTAAATGAGTTTTATCAGATTTGTCTGGCACAGAAATACATTGCAGAGGGTGGTATCGGATACGCAAAAGAGCTGCTTGATAAGGCATTGGGTAATGAAAAAGCACAGGAGGTTATCTCCAGACTTACTGCGTCCTTACAGGTACGTCCATTCGAGTTCGTACGAAAGACGGATCCGAGCCAGTTATTAAACTTTATTCAGGATGAACATCCGCAGACAATTGCAATGATTTTATCTTACCTTTCTTCTGCACAGGCGGCAGTTGTATTAGGCGCACTGCCTCCGGAAAAACAGGCAGATGTTGCAAAACGTATTGCGATGATGGATCGTACTTCGCCGGATGTTATCAAGGAGGTGGAAAGCGTGCTGGAACGCAAGCTGTCTTCACTGGTCAACCAGGATTACACAATTGTGGGTGGTGTCGACGCCGTAGTGAATATCTTAAATACGGTAGACCGCTCGACAGAGAAACATATTATGGAATCTCTCGAAATCGAAGAACCAGAGTTGGCAGACGAAATCCGCAAGAAGATGTTCGTATTCGAAGATATCCTGCTGCTTGATGACCGTGCAATCCAGCGAGTTCTTCGTGATGTTGATAATGCGGACCTTGGAATGGCACTGAAATCTGCAAATGAAGAAGTACAGAATGTTATCTTTAAGAACCTGTCCAAACGTCTGGCAGCCATGATTAAGGAAGATATGGAATTCATGGGTCCGGTACGTATGAAGGATGTTGAGGAAGCACAGCAGAAGATTGTAAGTGTAATACGTAAACTTGAGGATGCTGGAGAGATTGTAATCTCCAGAGGCGGAGGTGACGAGATCGTTGTCTAATCTTTTTAAACCATGGTCTGTTAAACCCTGCACGACAACGGAAGCGAGAGTCATCGATTCCAATGCAATTTTAGCAGAACATATGCAGAAAGTTAACCGTCCGGTGCCGGTGCGCGAGGGCACCGGAGAAACACCGGGCGGTTTTGTAGAAGGAATTACAGCGCAGGAGCAGCTGTCAGCTGTGGAAGAGGAATCGGCTGTAAATGCGGAAGTTGCAAACGGGTACATAGAGAAGGCGAAAGAAGAAGCAGAAAACATTCTAAAGCAGGCAAAAGAGCATGCCGATGAAGTTGTGGCGCAGGCAGAAAATGAAGCAGAACAGATTCGCCTGGATGCCAGACGAGAGGGCTATGAGCTTGGTGCTAGAAGCCGGGAAGAGGAGCTTGAAAAACTAAAGGTTTCACTTGAGGCAGAACATGACAGCCGGATGCAGAAACTGGAACAGAGTTATAGCGAAAAACGCGATAATATGGAAAAAGAGCTGGTGGATGTGATTCTGCCGGTGTTTGAAAAAGTATTTCGAGTTGAGTTTTCCGGACAAAAAGAAATTCTGCTTCATCTGATTCAGAATACAATTTTACACATTGACGGAGAAAAACATTTCCGCATTAAAGTGGAAGAAAAAAATGTTTCCTATCTCGAGGCGAATAAAGCAGATATTTTAGACCGTGTGGGACATGATGTGGAACTTGAAATTGCAGTAGACCCGTCCATGGGAGACGATGACTGCATGATTGAAACAGATTCTGGAATCTTTGAGTGCGGTCAGGGAATACAACTTGAAAATCTGATAAAGAAAATTCGCATGTTGTGTTCTTAAAAACGGATTTGGTGAGAAAAGATGGCATATGAATTTGAAAAGTATCTGCAGCTTACGGATGAAACGTATTTTAATCATCTCGGAAAAGTTGTAAAGATTGTAGGACTGACAATTGAATCGGTGGGACCGAGCGCCAAGTTAGGAGACCTTTGCCAGATTATGATAGATCGGGCAAAGGGGATTACGGCAATGGCAGAGGTGGTAGGATTCCGGGATAAGCGTCTGTTGCTGATGCCGTTTGAAAATGTAGAAGGAATTGGTGTGGGCTGTCTGGTTGAGAACACAGGACAGCCACTTACAATTGCGGTTGGAGAACAACTGTTAGGACATACCTTGGACGGAATCGGAAGACCGACTGATGGTGGTACGCCGGTTTTGCAACAGCAGTATCCGGTAGACGCACCACCACCGGACCCTATGGCACGTAAAATTATTTCAGAGGTATTGCCGTTAGGCGTAAAGGCAGTAGATGGTTTGATTACAGTTGGAAAAGGACAGCGAATCGGTATTTTTGCCGGTTCCGGTGTTGGAAAGAGTACGTTGCTTGGTATGTTTGCAAGAAACACGAAAGCAGACATTAACGTGATTGCATTGATTGGTGAGCGGGGACGTGAAGTACGCGAGTTTGTAGAACGTGACTTGGGCGAAGAAGGAATGAAACGCTCGATTGTTGTGGTCGCAACGTCTGATAAACCGGCGTTAATCCGGCGGACGGCAGCAAAGACAGCAACTGCAATCGCAGAGTATTTCAGAGACCAGGGAAAAGATGTACTGCTTATGATGGACTCCCTGACCCGTTTTTCCATGGCACAGCGCGAGATTGGTCTTGCGTCCGGGGAACCTCCGGTAACAAGAGGTTATCCGCCGAGTGTTTATTCGGAAATGCCGAAACTCTTAGAGCGTGCGGGAACGGCGGCATCAGGTTCTATTACAGGTCTTTATACCGTTTTAGTAGACGGCGATGACTTTAATGAGCCGATTACCGATACAGCAAGAAGTATTCTTGACGGACATATTATGTTAGACCGAAAACTTGGGCATAAGAATCACTATCCGGCAATTGACATTTTACAGAGTATCTCCCGTGTTATGAGTGCGATTGCAACCAGCGAACACAAAGAGCTTGCCGGCAAATTAAAAAATGTTCTCGCAACGTATCATGAGGCAGAGGATTTGATAAATATCGGAGCTTATAAAAAAGGCTCTAACCGTGAAATCGATTATGCAATCCAGAAAATAGATGCAGTAAATGCGTATCTGATGCAGAAAACAGATGAGAAGTTTGATTTTAATGAAGAAATTGATTTGCTTCGGAATCTGTTTACCGATTAGCGATAAGGCGGTGATAAAATGGCAAAATTTGTTTATCGGATGCAGAGCATTTTAGATATTAAACTAAAAATGGAAAATCAGGCAAAGATTGCCTATGGACTTGCAAATGCAAAACTTGCGGAAGAACAGAAAAAGTTACAGGATATTATCATCCGCAGGGCGGGATATGAGAAAAAAGCGAGAGAACTCGTCAGTGGAACCATCTGCGTACAGGATATCAAAGAATGTAAACGCGCGATTGACACAATGAAAAGCCTTCAGAGAAATCAGATGATGAACGTGCACGCTGCGGAGAAAAATGTGGAAGCGGCACGAATCCGGCTCAATGAAGTGATGGTAGAGCGGAAGACGCATGAAAAACTGCGTGAGAAAGCATTTGAAGAATTTAAACAGGAACTTGCGTATGCAGAGGGCAAGGAAATTGATGAACTGGTAAGTTATACTTACCGGGACAATAACCAGAAGTAACACAGCAGAGGAGGACGGTGAAACAATGGCAGAAGAAAACAACGAAGAAGTTTTAGACAAAAAAGCCGCTAAGGCAAAAGCAAAGATGGAGAAAAAAGCTGCAAAAGCAGAAAAAAAGAAAAAATCAGGGGACGCGGATGACCTAGATACGGAAGAAGAAACCACCGGAAGCAAAATAGCAGTCTTTTTTGTAACATTAATCATCATTATCATCTGGCTGGCGATTATTGCACTTTTGATTAAGTGGGATGTGGGTGGATTTGGTTCTACGGTATTACGCCCATTGCTCAAAGACGTTCCATATATCAATAAGATTTTGCCGGATGCACCGGAGGATGAGCTTTCTACAGAGGAAAGTTCATATTCTTCCCTGGATGATGCCATACAGCAGATTAAGTCTCTGGAGCTGAAATTAGCGGAAGCACAGAATGCAGCAAATGAAAATTCTGATTATATTACCGAGTTAGAGGCACAGGCGGAAGAATTACAGAAATACAAGCAGAACGAGGCAGATTTCGAGGCAATGAGAGAACAATTTTATGAAGAGGTTGTTTTTTCTGACGAGGCGCCCGATATACAAGAATATCAGAAGTATTATGAAAGCATCGACCCTGCCAATGCAGAAATCCTCTACAAACAGGTGGTGGAGCAGAGACAGGACGAAGAAGAAATTGAAGACTATGTAAAAACATATTCTTCCATGAAACCGAAGGAGGCAGCCGCCATTTTTGATACGATGACAAGCGACCTCAAACTTGTGGCACGTATCCTCAAAAATATGGATGCGCAGTCAAGAGCAGATATTCTTGGCAAAATGAATTCCGATATAGCAGCAAAAGTCACGGAAATCATGGAGCCTTAGAATATAGATTTATTATGAAAGAAAGGAGGAAAAAGAGTGGGAAGCACAGAAATCTCCAGTATTGGAAAGATTTTTGCATCACAGAGTAATGCAGGAAAAAACATTTCCGGTGCGCAGGATGAAGATTTAAAGATTCAGTTCGCTGATTTGATGAATCAGATGACGGCACAGGCAGGCAGTGAGCTTTTTTCACAAGGAAACAGCAGCCGGTTTGAACTGCAGACAAAGGCAAAGGATGGAAATGACTTTGCAGCGTATTCTTATAAAGAGACGAATATCGCAGACAGAAAGCAGGATACCCCGGCAGTAGATACTGCGAAAACCGTGGAAAGACTTGATTCTTACGAGAAGGATGTAAAAGACGTCCTGAATGAAGGGTTAGGAGTTACGGATGAACAGATTACTGAGGCAATGGAAACACTTGGGCTGACAACGGTTGACCTGATGAATCCAAACCAGCTTGCTGCACTTGTAGCAGAACTGACTGGTCAGGAAGTGAGTGATTTGCTTTGCAACAGTGAGTTTATGAATGTCATGCAGGAAGTAAATCTTCTGAATACACAGTTATTAGAAGAACTTGGAATTACCAAGGAACAGCTGAGACAGATTTGTGAAGAACTGACGGCAGGGTTTGACGAGACACTAGAAGGAATGACGGATGAGAATCAGAACACTGACGTAACCGGAGCAGCACAGCAGGTAGAACAGACACAGGAATCAGAAACGCTGGTTCAGACACAGCCGGACGCAGAAACGGTACAGACACCGGAAACATTGTCAGAGGCAGAAAATGCGCAGACTACCGGAACAGAGACAGTACAGACCACTTCAAAACAGACGGAGGTGGAAAATGGTTCCAAACCGCTGGAAGAAAAGCCTGAGGTGGCAGAAAAACTTCCGACAGAGGAAGTGAAGAAAACCGAAGATACCGATACGTTACAGACAGATGAAACGGTATTAGAGGAGCCGGAAATCAACGAACCGGAGAATGCAAAGGAGCAGAATACCGGAAAGGAAAACCGTCAGAGCCAGAATCAGCAGGGCCAGACACATTCACAGGCGGTAAGTGCAAATGCCCAGACGGACAGCAGTGTGGCAGTACCGCAGAGTACCGCAACGAACGGATTTTCCAGTCAGCTTGATGTACAAAATATCATGCGCCAGATTGTGGAATATTCCAGAGTGACATTAGGTGCAA
>OGCY01000323.1_pt1 | contig 14921 bp, 8 predicted proteins | sample 1570311 | NCBI WGS metagenome assembly OGCY01 (sample SAMEA2582165, study PRJEB24529) | metagenome | biome: Human gut stool | place: China | collected 2011
ACATAGCAATGCGTTTGCTTACGATTGTATTCGTGCTATTATTGTTCTTCCCGGATTTGAATCCGGCAAACATCATACAGAAAGCAGGACAGGCGAAAATCAGCAGCACGTCTTCCCTGTTCACCAGCGGCGTTTCTTATGCAAGCCTGACATCGGGACTGGAACGTGCATTTAACAAAGGCTGGCTGGTACAGAGCCATTTTATTCTGCTGTTTATCGCATGTATGGCAATCCTGATTGGAATTATCCTTACCGCAGTCGGAAGCTGTATGTCCGTTGGAAATCTCCGGATGAAAACCGTTGGAAACCGCTTCATCCTTGGAGGGGCGATTGTAGAAGCAGCTGGCGCTGCAATGGTTGTAATCGCATATGAACTGATTACAGGTGCTGCAGACCCGGCAAAGATTACATACGAATTCCCAATTGGTATTCCAATTTTTACAGTGCTTGCAGTGTTAAGCCTTGTGTTTGCAATCGTTCTGTTTATCGGAACACCGAAGGCAGCAAAGGGTGAGAAGATGGAAATGGAATCCAAATACAAGCTGTTCTTAATGCTGATGCCATTCCTCGTGTTAGTACTTGCGTTCTGCTATCTGCCGTTATTCAGCTGGCGTTACGCATTCTACGATTACTCTGCCGGAGGAGAAATCGGACCGGACAATTTCGTAGGACTCAAATGGTTTAAGGTTTTATTACAGAACCCAACATACGTAGGACGGTTGTTAAACGTATTGAAGAACACACTTGCACTTAGCGGACTTGGAATTTTAACAAGCTGGGTTCCAATGTTTTTTGCGATTTTCCTCTCCGAGGTAAAGAGCACAAAGTTCAAACGGTTTGTGCAGACATTCACAACCGTACCAAACTTCATCAGCTGGGTTTTGGTATATGCAATTGCATTTGCAATTTTTAACACAGACGGTTTTATCAACACCTTAATCAACAATATGGGTGGAAACTCAAGTGTCAATTACTTACAGGATACTTCCCATATGTGGTTAAAGATGCTCGCATGGGGAATGTGGAAGGGCATCGGCTGGAGTGCCATCATTTACATTTCCGGTATCGCCGGTATCGACCAGCAGCTCTATGAAGCAGCAACCGTAGACGGTGCAGGAAGATTCCAGAAGATGCGTCATGTAACACTTCCTGGCCTGCTCCCAACCTATGTGGTTATGTTAGTAATGTCAATCGCCGGTGTGTTAAGCAACGGTATGGATCAGTACCTTGTATTTACGAATGCAATGAACAAAGATATGATTGAGGTACTTGACCTGTATGTATACAACCTGGGTATTGGAAATGGTTCCATCCCATTGTCAACAGTAGTCGGTATGGCGAAATCCATTATTTCTGTCATCCTTCTGTTTGTGGCAAACAGTATTTCAAAATTAATCCGTGGTAACGGTGTTGTATAGGAGGTGAGGATATGGCAAAGACAAAACAGGAAAAATTAGACGAAAAGCGTGAAAGAGAATACGCAAAAAAGCATAAGAGAAAATACAGACTGACCCCTGGAGATATCCTTTTTAATATTTTAAATTATGGATTTTTTACAATCTTTACATTGAGCTGTATCTTCCCGTTTTACTATATCTTCATCAACACGATTTCACAGAGAAGTCTGGTAGCACAGGGAAAAATCACGTTGTACCCGAAGGGACTTAACATCCAGAACTACCTGGATATTTTAAAGGTAAACGACGTATTTAATGCATTTGGAGTTTCTTTTGCAAGAACCATTATCGGTACGGCCTTGATGGTTGCAGCAACCGGTCTTATCGGTTATCTGGTAACGAAGGAAGAGATGTGGCACAGAAAAGTATGGTATCGTTTCATCATCATTACCATGTATTTCAATGCAGGAATTATTCCGTGGTACATGAACATGTCCATGTTAGGACTGACCGGACATTTTGCAGCATACATCATTCCGGGTATCGTGGCACCGTACAATATCATTCTTGTAAAAACCTATATTGAATCCATTCCGGCAGAGCTCGAAGAGAGTGCCTTTATGGATGGAGCAAGTTTCTTTACCGTATTCCGCAAGATTATCTGGCCGCTCAGTAAGCCGATTCTTGCAACCATCGCAATCTTTGGTGCGGTAGGACACTGGAACTCCTTTACGGATTCTCTGATTTTAATGCAGAACAACCCGAAATTGTACACATTACAGCATTTATTGTATAATTATCTTAACCAGAGTTCCAACCTTGGCTCAGCAATGAGCTCCGGAAACTCTTCAGCGGCTGCAGCGGCAATGGAAAATGCTTTGAACGTCAAGGTTCAGAAGTATACAATTTCCATGATTTCGGTAATTCCGATTCTTCTGGTTTATCCGTTCATGCAGCGCTACTTTGAAAAGGGAATTATGCTCGGCGCCGTTAAAGGCTGATGCAATCAAATAAGGAGGGTAAAAAATGAAAAAGGCAGTAAAAAAGACAGTAAAAAAGGCAACATCCATTGCGTTAGTTGCAGCAATGGCAGCAGGATGTCTTGCAGGATGTGGAGGAAATTCTTCCGGTTCTGTGGACAATTCAACAGAGGCAGGGGCAAGTGCAGGCAGTGCGGCATCCTCTTCTGACAAACCGGTGACACTGACCGTCTTCAGTGAGCTTGCAAACTATTCCGGAGAACAGATGGGATGGAGCGCAAAGATTTTACTTGACAAATTCAACGTTGTATTAAACATTATCCCGGAGCAGGATGGTGTGTATGAGACACGTATGGAGTCCGGTGACTTAGGTGATATCGTAATCTGGGGAAGCGACGGAGAGAACTACTCCAAAGCATTACAGGCAGGACTGTTATATGACTGGAACGAGGATGACCTCTTAACTGAGTATGGCCCGGATATCGCAGCAAATATGTCCTATGCACTTGAGAAAAACTCAGAGCTGACAAAGACAATTACCAATGGCGAATCAGATACCGTTTACGGTTTTGGTCATAACGTGGCAACTTCTGCAGAGGACCACGAGGCATTCTTCTATACATGGGATCTTCGCTGGGATCTCTACAAAGAGTTAGGCTATCCGGAAGTAAAGAATCTGGATGATCTGGTAGAAGTATTCAAGCAGATGAAAGAAATCTGCCCGACCGATGACAACGGAAATGAAACCTATGCAGTTTCTCTGTGGCCGGATTGGGACGGAGATATGGTAATGTATGTAAAATCGCTTGCAACCGCATATCACGGATATGATGAGCACGGAATCGGTGTTTATGATTCAGATACCGGTACATTCCATGATGCACTTGAGGAGAACGGACCTTACCTTGAGGCATTAAAGTTCTTCAACAAACTGTATCAGAACAATCTGTTAGACCCGAACTCCATGACACAGACCTACGATAACATGATTGAAAAAGTACGTGCAGGCGGAACTTTCTGGTCTATCTTTAACTACTCCGGAAGTGCCGGTTACAACACAGAGGAGCATTTGGCAGACAATAAGATGATGCTTTCCATGGTTCCAAGCGAAGCAAGCCCGATTGCTTACGGTATGAACGTACAGGGTGGTAACCGTATCTGGAGTATCGGTGCAAACACCCAGTATCCGGAGTTATGTATGGAAATCATCAACTGGCTGTGCACACCGGAAGGAACCATGACTTATAACTATGGTCCGGAAGGATTATGCTGGTACTATGATGAGGATGGATACACCCACTTCACAGATTTCGGTAAGAAAGCTTACACCGACAGAACAACTGCCATGATTGATGACTACGAGGGACTCGGAAACTTCAACGATGGATGTATGCAGTTTAACAACACAACCTGGAGTATCAATGCAACCAACTCGGATTCTAACGGTGAGAAATACAACTATGAATTCTGGAAGAGCAATCAGACTGAGGCAGGCTGCGATACAGAGCAGGATTGGAGAGACTACTACGGAGTATCTTCTGTACAGGAGTACATGGAGAAACAGAAATATGTCGTAGCTCCGGCAACTTCCTTTACACTTGCTTCCAAGACAGATGATTTCAAGACCACCTGGAGCGCAGTTACAGATGTAATTGTAACTTACAGCTGGAGAGCAATCTATGCAAACTCTGATGAAGAGTATGACCAGATTGTTGCAGAGATGAAAGAGCAGGCTAAGAACTATGGCTATGATGATTGTGTAGAGTGGTCCTTAGAGCAGGCAGCAGCAAGACACGAACTTGAAGAGGCAGTTCGTTAATTTAAGTTAGGATTAGAAATACAAAAGGCTGTTCGGATGCGGACAGCCTTTTGCGTCATAAGGAGAAAATATATGGGATTTTTTAGTGTGGATGGTGCATTGTACAAGTTTATGCAGCGGTTATGGGATATTTTTAAAATCAACTTTCTGTGGATGATTTTTTCACTCCCGATTATCACGCTCGGAGGTGCTACCATCGCAGCATTTGATGTTACCATGAAAATGGTGGATGAGAGAGAAGGTTATGTGGCACATCAGTTTGTGAAATCATTTAAGGCGAATTTCAAGAACGGAATCTGGCTGGGAATTCTGTTTTTATTCTGTATCTATGTGGTATGGCTGGATTTCTCTCTGTTCAATCAGATTGACGGAAATCCCATGATTCTCTTGATTATGGGAATGGTCAGCGCATTTATCTTTGTGATGGCGTTCTTATTTGCATTTCCGCTGCAGGCGCGGAATGAGAATACCTGGATTCATACGCTCAAAAATTCAGTGGATATTGCAACCAAATTTTTTTTACGGACATTGTCTTTAATTTTTATTCTTTTTCTGGAAATTGTATTGATTTTCTGGAATAATATGACGATGTTTGTAGGGTTTCTGATTGGTCCGGCCTGCATCATCCTGACCATCAGCGGATATGCGAGATACTTTTTCCGGATGCTTGAAAAAGAGCCTGGGGCAGTGAAGAATCCGGAGAAAATAAACGAAGAATGAAAATGGAGGGCTTTTATGTGGAGTAAGGGAAAAACAGGAAAGAAACTGACGGCGATACTGTTATGCGCTGCCATGGCACTCGGAATGAGTGCGTGCGGAGGCAATACACAAAACACTGGGGGAACAGAAAGCAGCAGTGCCATAGAGACCGAAGTGACGGAAGCGGCAGAAGATACAGAAAGCGCCGTTACAGAGAGCACGGAGGAACAAAGTGGTGAGTTTGAGAAAATCGGATTAAACGTTACGGACGATGCGTCAGAAACCGGAAATCCGCGCCCGTTCCGCGTGCTTGGAGTCGATGAAATGGTTGCGGAGATGGGAACCGGCTGGAACCTGGGCAATACGATGGATGGACACAGTGGTTTTACCCCGAATGAGACACTCTGGCAGAATGATGAGACCACACAGGCACTTATTGATGCCGTACACGACCTGGGATTTAATACCGTGCGTATTCCGGTCACCTGGGGAACGATGATTAACGATGAAGACTATTCCATCAATGAGAAATGGATTAGCAGAGTGCAGGACATTGTTGATTACTGTATCAGACAGGATATGTATGTGATTATCAACATTCACCACGACGGTGCAGACCAGTCTGGATGGCTTCGTGTGGGAACGGATGACCTTCCGGCACTCTATGAGAAATTTGAGGGGGTCTGGACAACAATTGCAAATTACTTTAAGGATTATGACGAGCATCTTATCTTCGAGTCGATGAACGAGGTGACCGGAGACGGAACGACTTCCGTAGAATACGACACGGCAGTTATTATGAATCTTAATCAGATTTTTGTAAATGTTGTGCGTTCTTCCGGTTCTAACAATGTGAACCGCTGGCTGTCTGTTCCGGGGCGCTATACGAATGTGGAACATATGACCAATGAAAAATATGGGTTTGACCTGCCGCAGGATGCAGTAGAAAACCGGATTTTTGCAGCGGTACATTATTATGATTACAGCTTTGGTATGGAAGAATCCATGACCAAGACAGAGTTTGATGAGGCAAAGGTGGATGCGATTGCAGAGGCGTGTGAGAAGCTTGTCACCCGTTTTACATCCAAAGGAATCCCGGTGATTCTGGGAGAGTACGGTGCCATCAATAAGAATAATCCAGAGCAGCGTGCTTATCACAATGAAGTGTTTAACCTGTTATGTAAGAAAGCAGGCGTAGTACCGGTTTACTGGGATCAGGGCTGGTATGACAGAAGTGCTGAGCCGGCAGATTACAGCTTTACGCTTGTAGACAGAAAGACGTATCAGAGCGTGGACAAGGAAGTGACAGACGGTCTGATGCGCGGATTTTTTGCAGATACAGGTAAGGAGGTAAAAGATCTTGTTGTTTCGCCGGAAATTACAGCAATGACAGGCATTACGTTAAAAGACAGCGAGATTTCTTTAGAGATTGGAAGCACTTATGACGCAGACGCGGTGACAGAACCGGAAGGAAGCAATGATGTTCTGTTGTGGAAGACGCAGGACCCGGAGATTGCAACGGTTTATAATGGAAGAATCCGGGCAAGGGGAATTGGTACTACAACGGTGACGGCATTTTCCCAGAGCGGCTCGGTGACAGCGGAAATCAGGGTGACCGTAACGGCTGCAACTGCTTTGGCATCATCATCCATTACGACAGCGGCAGACAGCTTTGAACTGACAGAGGGTGCAAATGCGTTCTTGAATGCGGTCTCAGATACCGAAGGGGTATTTTTGACTTACCACTCGGATGATACCTCCGTTGCAACGGTGTCAACAATTGGAAAAATCCTTGCCATTGCATCGGGAAGCACGGTCATCACCATCACAGCTTCCGATGGCACGAAAAAGACAGTGGATGTGACAGTAACCGAAAAAGTGACAGAAAATACATTGACACTTTCCCTCAATGTCCTTTATAATGATGAGGCAATTTCCTATTTTGGAAATGAGACAGGTGCAGTGATTGAAGTGACAGGAGACGGGCAGTATACGGTGGCATTTGACTGCCAGACAGATTTGTCTTCCGCAGCAGTTGCGGCAGGGGTAACCGGATTAAACAACCTGACGGCAATCTATATCAAAGACCAGGCTGTGACGGATGGAGAGCAGAAGAAATCCAATCTGGTTTCCTGTGACATCCACTATGACAGTGTCGTGGTAGATGGTGTGGAACTTACCATCAACCAGACTGAGAGCAAGTCGGCATTAAAGTCATCCGGAATTTTTGACACGAATGACCCGTTTAACTCCTGGGATGGTAGTGCAGTGGAGGAAGTAGCTGTGAAGTCTCATGTGCTGAATATGGATATTGCAGGTGTGGAGAATCCACAGAGCGTGACGGTAACATTTACGCTCAGCAATCTGGTATTTGGAGAATAAAAATATGATGCAGTTAATAGAGGCGCAGACAGAAACACAGTTAAAAAACATAGAGGACTTGTACTTAAGAGCGTTCCCGAAAGCAGAGCGCAAGCCGTTTTCCATGATTCTTAAGATGCGGGATGCGGGCATTTCTGAAATCCTTCTGCTTGAGGAAGAAGACGGAAGATTTGCAGGGCTTGTCATCACACTTGCTTATAAGGATTTGGTATTGCTCGACTATTTTGCGATTGACGATGCAAAACGGGGAATGGGAATCGGCTCGGCGGCACTTGCACTTTTGCAGGAGCGCTACCGTGGAAAACGGTTCTTTTTGGAGATTGAGAGTACCGTTGACCATGAAATCGAGGAGCGCGTAAGAAGAAAACGGTTTTATCAGGCGGCAGGAATGGTGCCGATGAATTATCTGGTGGATTTGTTTGGCGTGGAAATGGAAATCATGACCTTTGAATGTAAGGTCGCATTTGAAGAGTATCATGAGATTTTTGAAGAACTCTTTCCAAAGAAGTTTGCCGACCGTATCTGCTTTGTGAGAGAAATTTAAAAATGAGACAGTAAAAATCCCTCCGCTGGAAGTTCCGGCAGGGGGATTTTTTGTAAAGCAAAATTCCGTGTGTGCAGTCTGTTGTGCAAAGCCGGCGACTAATTGCCGCGGTTTTTCTTGCGGAATTCCGCAGGGCTTTGTCCGACATATTTCTTGAATTTGATGTGAAAGTAGTCGACATTGCGGTAACCAACCTTTTCTGCAATGCTGTAGACTTTCATATCTTCCTTTAAAAGCAGCTCTTTTGACTTCTCAATGCGGATATGGTCCACATAGGAGTTGAAGTTTTCACCCATCTTCTTGCTGAAAATCTTGCCGAGATAGGAGCTGTTGTAGCCAAAAAGTGGCGCAATATTTTCAAGTGTGATATTACTTGCGTAGTTATGATTGATATAGTGAAGAATATCATCCAAAACGCTGTCACGGGTGGAGTTACCGATGGCAGACATGATAATCTCAAACTGTTCTGTGAAAAACAGCACGATTTCATAAAGATAATATTTTTCTTCGATAAACCGGATAATGTCCGCATTGCTGGAAAACGGGATGGACACGTTGCTGTATAAATGATTCATCTGCTCCTTAATCTGAAGATAGAGGTCCGCCAAAAACAGCTTGATGGAGGTGATGGAATCGGAAGCATTGTACAGCCGGTTCTGTAAATCCCGGAGTGTTTCTGCAACCATATTGCGGTTAAATGCCTGAATGTAATTTAACAGTCTTGCAGCGTATTCCTGTAACAGGGCATCGCTTAAAATCGGAACGGTATTTTTTAAGTCAGGAAGTGCCATAAAACCGATGGTATGCTGTTCCTGCTCGCAGAAAAAGCGGCGGGATAGCAGTTCCTTTGCCTCTGCATAGGAGACAGAAACATCGGAGAGGGAAGTGACACATTTGCCGTAAGTGATAAAAAGGGAATCTAAAGGGGAATCCTTCTGCGGGCGCTTCTCCCGCTCGTAGCGTTCCAGAAAGTCATTGAACTTCTGGATGGCAAACTGTCCTTTTAACAGTAAAACCTCATGGTAATCGAGCGTGATGCTGTCGTAGGAGTGGTTGTCCTGATTCGTCACGCGCAAAAGGTCGGAAAAACGGTAGGAAGCATCCTCCATGTTGTGACTGTATTTTTCGTAAATGACGACCTGATAGATATCTGTATTAAAGTGAAGTTCCTCCAGATTCAAAAGGGAGAGGTCGGCAGTTCCGGTTAATAAATCTTCGACAATTGTATCATGCGCTTTCTGACGATAGTGGTCAGCAGTGTCGCGGCTTGCACGGGTAGCGTCAAGCTGGGACTTTAAGGAGAGAAGACTGTTTGTCAGCTCATCCTCGTCAATCGGCTTCGTGAGATAGTCCTGTACGCCATAATGAATAGCTTCCTGGGCATAATGAAAATCGGAGTAGCCGCTAAGAATCATAATTTTGCCCTCAAATCCCTCTTCCCGGACCTTGCGGATAACATCAAGACCTAACATACCGGGCATACGGATATCCATAAGCACCACATCAGGCTTTAAGTTTAAAGTCTGATGATAGGCTTCTTCTCCGTTTGAGGCTTCTCCCGCAACGCAAAAGCCAAGCGACTCCCAGTCAAGGAGACATTTTAAGCCCTCACGAATCATGTCCTCATCATCTGCTATCAATACATTATACATCAAAAAAATCCTCGCTTTGTAAATCATTGTGCCGCTGGCTGTTTTACCCCCAAAAGCACATGAAAATTATAAAGCAGAGAAGGTTCTTTGTCAAATTTCCGCAGTGATTTTTGTGCAATTTGCGAGGTAGTTTCCGAGGGTAGAATGATGTAAGATAAAGGTACTATGAGAAGAAAAAAGGAGAGTACAATTATGAAATTCAGTAATGGATGCTGGTTACAAAAAGAAGGTTATGCCTGTTTTTCCCCTGCAGAAATTTATTTTTCTAAGATTGAGAAGGACGTGGTGACAATCTGTGCTCCTACCAATAAAATCGTTACAAGGGGAGATACATTAGGAGGCGTAAATCTCACGATTAAGATTTCAGCGCCTTATCCGGAGGTACTGCGTGTACAGACCTATCATCACATGGGACTGATGGAGCGGACACCTGCATTTGAGATTGCAGAGCCGCAGAGCGGTAACTTAAAGGCAGAGGAAACGGACGACCGTATTATTGTTTCCTCCGGCAGCCTGCGTTTTGAAATGATGAAAGAGAACGGGACAATCAGCTTTTTCCGTGGAGATGAGAAGATTACCGGAAGCAACGGACGGGACCTTGCTTACATGAAGACCGACTGGAAGGGAAATGCTTACGATAAGGGACCGGAAGATGCTTACATGAGAGCACAGTTATCCCTTTCCGTAGGAGAATTAGTCTATGGACTCGGTGAGCGTTTCTCTGCATTTGTAAAGAACGGACAGAGCGTGGATATCTGGAATGAGGCTGGCGGAACATCTACCGAGCAGTCTTATAAGAACATTCCGTTTTATATTTCCAACAAAGGCTACGGCGTATTTGTCAACCACCCGGAGAAAGTATCGTTTGAGGTTGCAACCGAGATGGTGACCAAGGTAGAGTTTTCTGTACCGGGCGAGCAGCTTGATTATTTCCTGATTAACGGACCGACCATGAAGGACGTGCTGATGCGTTATACCGATATCACAGGCAAACCGTCTCTTCCGGCACCGTGGACCTTCGGATTGTGGTTATCTACTTCATTTACTACAAACTACGATGAAAAGACAGTCAACAGCTTTGTAGACGGAATGCTTGACCGTGGAATTCCGTTAAAAGTTTTCCATTTTGACTGCTTCTGGATGAAGGATTTCAACTGGTGTGATTTCACCTGGGATTCAAGAGTATTCCCGGACCCGGAGGGCATGATTAAACGTCTCAAAGAGAAAGGTCTTAAAATCTGCGTCTGGATTAACAGTTATGTAGGACAGGAATCCTCCATGTTTGAGGAGGGCGTAAAGGGAGGTTATTTCTTAAAACGTCCAAACGGCGATGTATGGCAGTGGGATATGTGGCAGCCGGGACTTGCAATTGTCGATTTCACCAATCCGGCAGCCTGCGAATGGTATTCCAAGAAGTTAGAGTCACTGATGGATATGGGTGTCGACTGCTTCAAGACAGATTTCGGTGAGCGTATTCCAACCGACTGTGTCTACTATGACGGCTCTGACCCTGTGAAGATGCACAACTACTATACCTACCTTTACAATAAGGTAGTATACAATGTAGTCAAGAAGAAAAAGGGCGAGAAGGAGGCAATCCTCTTTGCACGTTCTGCAACAGCAGGTGGTCAGAAATTCCCGGTACACTGGGGCGGAGACTGCTGGTCTGATTATGAGTCCATGGAAGAGAGCTTACGCGGCGGACTCTCCCTGACAAGCTCCGGTTTTGGTTTCTGGAGCCATGATATCGGCGGTTTCGAGAGTACTTCCACACCGGATGTATACAAGAGATGGTGTGCATTTGGACTTCTCTCTACCCATTCAAGACTGCACGGTTCTACTTCTTACCGTGTTCCATGGGTATATGATGAGGAAGCAGTTGACGTTGTCCGTTTCTTTGCAAAATTAAAGGCATCCTTAATGCCGTACTTATACCGCAATGCCATTGAGACTTCTAAGACCGGTGTGCCGATGATGCGGAGCATGGTTTTAGAATTTACAGAGGATAAGAACTGTGCATATCTTGCAAGCCAGTATATGTTAGGTGATTCTCTGTTAGTTGCACCTATCTTTAACGACCAGAGCATGGCAGAGTACTATCTGCCGGAGGGAACCTGGACGTCCCTTCTGACCGGAGAAGTAAAAGAAGGCGGCAAGTGGTACAAAGAGAAACAAGGTTATTTAAGCATCCCGCTTTATGTCAGAGAGGGAAGCATTGTGGCACGCGGTGCACATGATGACGATGCCGTTTACGATTATGCAGACGGCGTAACCTTAAACGCATATGCAGTCAAAACGGGCAAGAGTGCCGAGACAGCCGTATACAGCGGAGACAATGTAAAAGAGCTGACAGCAGCCATCCGCAATGAAAATGGCAGCTACCAGATTCATGTGGAAGCGAAAAAGCCATGCAAGGTTGTTCTTGTAAATGCAGGAACTCCGGCTTCCGTAGAGGGTGCGTCCTATACAATGGAGCAGGATAATGTGGTAATTTCCTTAGACGGCAGCGCAGATGTGAAAGTCGTTTACTAGGCGGAACAATAACAATTGGACAAAACCCGCGCATACTTAAAAAAGATGCGCGGGTTTTTTGAGGATGATTATGAAGGAAGAAAAAATGGAGGCTTCGATTGAGAAGCTGTTGAAAGAACTGACACTGGAAGAAAAAATATCCATGATTCACGGGGCGGGACTGTTCCGTACGGCGGCGGTGGAGCGTCTTGGAATTCCGGCACTTTTTATGTCCGACGGTCCGATGGGTGTCCGGGCAGAATTTGCCGATGATGAGTGGCGCAATACCGGGACAACGGAGGACTTTGTGTCCTATCTGCCCTGCAACAGTGCAATTGCATCTACCTGGAACAGAAAGCTGGCAAAAAGTGCCGGTCAGGTGCTCGGGGAAGAAGCGAGAGGCAGAGGAAAAGATATCATTTTAGCACCGGGCATCAATATTAAGAGAAGCCCGCTCTGCGGAAGAAATTTTGAGTATATGAGCGAGGATCCGCGTCTGATTGAAGAACTGGTGGTTCCGTTAGTGGAAGGAATCCAGGAGAACGACGTGGCAGCCTGCGTCAAACATTTTGCAGCAAATTCACAGGAGACACAGCGGCTTTTAGTAGACACTTTGGTGGACGAGCGGACGTTGCAGGAAATTTATTTTCCGGGCTTTTTGGCAGCGGTAGAAAAAGGAAACATCTTTTCACTGATGGGAGCGTATAACCGCTTAAACGGTGAGCACTGCTGTACGAGCAAGAGCCTTTTAAACCGTGTGCTTCGTGAGGAGTGGGGCTTTGACGGCATGGTGGTATCTGACTGGGGCGGTGTTCATGACACAACCCTTGCAGCAGAATCAGCGCTGGATATCGAAATGGATGTCGTGTATACATTCGACAAACATCATATGGCAGACCCACTGCTGGAGAAAATCAAATCCGGGGAGCTGCCGGAATCTCTTGTCGATGAAAAAATCCGCAATATCCTGCGACTGATGTACCGGCTGCATATGATTGGAGAGGGAAAAGAGACGCGTAAGAGCGGCACCTATGATTCCCATGAGCACCAGAAGGCAGTGCTTGATGTGGCAAGAGAATCTGTGATTCTGTTAAAAAATGAAGACCATCTGTTACCGCTTCCGGAAGGAAAAGAGGCAGGCAAAATTGCAGTCATCGGTGCAAATGCGGCAGCAATCCACTCCAACGGCGGCGGAAGTGCAGAGATTAAGGCGCTTTATGAGATTTCGCCGTTACTTGGAATCAAGAAACTTCTCGGCGGAAATGCGAAGGTGACGTATTCACCGGGCTATTTTGTTCCCGGAAAAGAAGGAAAATCCGAGATTAACTGGCAGGCGGACAGCAACAGACATATCGAGGAAGAGAAGGCAAAGGAGCGGGCGGCAGAGGAAGCGCTTTCCCCGGAAGAGAAAGAAGCAAAACGGATTGCCAGAGAAGAGGAACTTCGCAGGCAGTATTTTGATGAGGCAGTGCGCCTTGCAAAAGAGAGTGACACGGTTATTTTCGTGGGTGGCTTAAACCACGACTACGATGTGGAGGGAAAGGATAGAGAGGATATCACGCTTCCTTACGGACAGGACGAACTGATTGCCGCACTTCTTGAGGCTAATCCGGACACGGTCATCTGTCTGTACGCAGGCGCTACGGTTGCAATGCCGTGGAAGGAGCAGGCAAAGGCAATCGTGTGGAGCTACTATGCCGGAATGGAGGGCGGAACGGCACTGGCAGAGACATTATTTGGCAGGGTGAATCCGTCCGGAAAACTGGCAGAAACTTTTATTAAGAAGAGCTCTGACTGCCCGGCACACACGATTGGAACCTTCGGCAGAAAAGACGTGGTCGAGTACAAAGAGGGCGTGATGGTCGGCTATCGTTACTACGATACAAAGGATACGGAGGTAAACTTCTGTTTCGGACACGGACTTTCTTATACTACATTTGAATACAACGGATTAAGTGCAGAGGTTTTGGAAGACGGAGATGTTCAGGTAACGGTGACCGTCAAAAATACCGGAACGAGAGCCGGAAAAGAAATTGTGCAGATTTATGTGGCACCGCTTGACGAATCACCGTTTGAGCGGCCTTCCCACGAGTTAAAAGCGTTTGAAAAGACAAAACTTGCACCGGGAGAGGAGAAAACAATCTGCTTCCTGTTAAATGCCAAGGATTTCACCTGCTATGATGAGAAGGAAAAAGGATTTGTCTTACAGCATGGACGCTACGAGATTCAGGCGGCAGCATCGTCAAGGGATGTGCGCGGAACGGTATTGATTACACAATAAGGATTGCATGGCAAAAATGATAAAGTAATTGGAGAGAAGGAAAAAGAATGGAACGTTTGAAGCTGGCAGCCGTATTCAGTGATGAATGTGTGCTGCAGAGAGAAAAAAATATTGCAATTTTTGGAACCGGAGCAGAGGGAAAACTTGTAAAAGCGAAACTTTGCGGAAAAACACTGGAAACAGAGGAGGTGCAGGAAAGCGAGGGGGAAGCACGCGTAAAGAATGGCAGATTTGAGATTCTTCTGCCGCCGCTTGCAGCGGGACTTCATCACACGCTCACTGTGACGGACGGAACCGATACGGTCACACTTAAAGAGATTGCAATCGGTGAAGTGTGGTTAGCGGGCGGACAGTCCAATATGGAATTTGAATTGCAAAACTGCACCGAGCATGAGGTGTTAAACAATCCTGCTAATGAGATGATTCGTTTTTATTATACGCAGAAAAAGGCATACATGGACGCAGACTTTTTTGCATCCGAGGAGCAGACGGCCTGGGAGTGTTTCGGCGGCAAGGGAACAAAATACTGGTCTGCGGTTGGCTACTTTTTTGCTGCAAAATTACAGGAGCAGTTAAACGTTCCGGTCGGAATCATCGGCTGTAACTGGGGCGGGACATCCGCTTCGGCATGGATGCCAAGGGAGGCACTGTTAGAA
>OGCY01000330.1_pt1 | contig 14736 bp, 10 predicted proteins | sample 1570311 | NCBI WGS metagenome assembly OGCY01 (sample SAMEA2582165, study PRJEB24529) | metagenome | biome: Human gut stool | place: China | collected 2011
GGAAGACGGAGCATAGTTGTTGATGCAGTCATAACCGGTATCCGGTCCAAGGTGGTCAAACATCGGAGTGTTGTTATCGCGCTTGCAGCCATAGTGAAGCTGTAATACCCAGCCGCGCTTTGCATATTCTTTGCCGACATAAAGCATGAATGCAGTCTTGAACTTCAATTCGTCCTCACGGGAAACAGCATTTCCGGCAAGGCGGGAAGCAAAAATATTCTCGATTTCCTCAGCGGAAGCCGGTGCATACATTACATATTCTAATGCGTGGTCAGATACGACACAGCCCATGGAAGCGAAGAAATCCATACGGACAGAAAGTGCCTTGCATAAATCTGCGAAGGTAGCAATTTTTACATCAGAAACAGAAGCAAGCTGGTTTAAGTAATCTAAGTAGGTCGGTTTTTCGATGTTCATTGCCTTGTCAGGTCTCCATGCCGGAAGTACCTGTACGTCAAAGGAAGCATCCTCAGCAATCTTTTTGTGCCACTCTAAGGAATCTGCAGGGTCATCTGTGGTGCAGATTAAGGTAACGTTTGACTGCTTGATGATGTTGCGGACGGTCATGGACGGCTCAGCAAGCTTTGCATTGCATAAGTTCCATACTTCTTCTGCGGTGTTTTTGTTTAAAACACCGTGATAACCGAAATATTTCTGTAACTCGAGGTGGCTCCAGTGGAAGAGCGGGTTGCCGATGGCTTTTCCAAGGCATTCAGCCCATTTGAAGAACTTCTCCTTGTCGGAAGCATCGCCGGTGATGTATTTCTCATCCACGCCACAGGAACGCATGAAACGCCATTTGTAATGGTCGCCGCCAAGCCATACCTGGGTAATGTTCTCGAACTGACGGTCCTCATAGATTTCCTGCGGATTGATGTGGCAGTGATAATCTAAAATCGGGGTGTCTGCTGCGAAATCAAAGTACAGCTTCTGTGCTGTTTCGGTCTGTAACAAAAAGTTTTTGTCCATAAATGGTTTCATGAAAGAATCCTCCTTGTATTAAAATAATGTAGTTCCACGTTTGATAAGTTTACCGGAAAAAACAGATTTTTTCGGCATTTCTTCGCCGGATAGAACGCCGAGAAGCGTTGCTACGAGCTGGTGAGTCTGGGACTCTAAACGGTTGTCAACGGATGTCAGTTCCGGAGTACAGCAGGTTGTCAGCATAGAATTATTATATCCGATAATTGACAAATCTTCCGGAATGGAAAGGTTTCTGTAGTGCGCATACTTTACAGCGCCAATGGCAAGGTTGTCATCGGCGGCAATCACACCTGAAAAATGGATTCCGCTGTCTGCGGCTTTTGCAACAAACTTGGCGATTTCGTTCATGTTCTGCATATCCCCGCGGTAGAAGAGGACGCGCTTCTCGTAATCCGCAACCCCGTGCATATCCATGGCGGCACGGAAACCGTTCAGTTTCTTGGTTCCGCTGTAGGAATTGGAATTGTAAAGATAAAGAACATCACGGATTCCGTATTCTAACATGGAACTGGCTGCCTCGTACATGGTGGTGTAGTCATCGCACAAGGTACTGTAGACATTGGGATAGTCGAAGGATGCGTTTAAAAGCATGATAGGTACCTGGGCAGAAACATCCTTAATATATTGGTTTTCATCCTCACTGGTCCCGATAAAGTTGGAACCAACTAAGATAATGCCGTCTACTTTTTTGGAAAGAATCAGATTCATGTAGCTTTCCTTGATGTCACGGTTATATCCGGTACAGCAGAGAATGGACTCATAGCCGTTTTCCTGTAATTCCTGCTCTAAGTGGTAGACCGCTTTGGCGAGAAACAGGTCGGAAGAGTCTGCACATAAGATACCGATGGTCTTTAAGGAATGAAGTCCCATTCCCCTTGCAAAAGCATTTGGTGCATAGTCATACTTTTCAATAATATCCATTACTTTCTGGCGTGTAGCAGGACGCACTTTGTCACTTCCGTTTAAGACACGGGAGACAGTGGCGATGGATACACCTGCTTTTTTTGAGATGTCATAAATCGTCATTTTTTCCCCTAACTTGCCGAACTGGATAAAAATATACTTTCATAAAATGAGAAAACCCAGGAAACATGGTAATGAAAGCAGTTTCATTTCGGCTGAAAACATTATACAATAAGCACGGTAAGAAAGCAAGAACCGAAAAAAGAAAAATGCTTGAAATGTAAAAAGAAAGTCCTGAAAAATAAGGAAAATGGATGTTTTTACTAAATTGTGCAAAATTACATATTGACTAATTACAAAAAAGGTGCAAAAATACAAAGTGTAAACGCTTACAATACAACATTAAGTTCAAATAAACTTTCAAGTATCAGGAGGATTATATGGAGTTATTAAGCAAAGCAAAAACAGGAAAAGTAGAAAGACCGGTAAAGGTTCTGCAGTTTGGAGAGGGGAATTTCCTTCGTGCATTTGTTGACTACATGATTGACATTGCAAATGAGCAGGGCAAATTTAACGGGGACATCGTTCTTGTAAAACCAATTGAGTTCGGTAATCTGGATCGTTTCCATGAGCAGGAGTGCCAGTACACCGTACAGCTTCGTGGAATCGTTGACGGGGAAGCAAAACGGATTAACCGTGTTGTAACAAGTGTTGCAGATGCAGTAGATGCTTACGGAGAGTATGAGAAATACGCTGCCTATGCAAAACTCGATACACTTCGTTTTATCGTGTCAAATACCACAGAGGCTGGTATCGTATACGATGAGACAGACCGTATGGAATTCAATCCTCCAAAGACCTATCCGGGCAAACTGACCAAGTTCTTATATGAGAGATACAAACACTTCAACGGAGCAGCAGACAAGGGTCTTGTAATGCTTCCGGTTGAGCTGATTGATGACAACGGAATCCACCTGAAAGAGTGCGTATTGAAATTTGCAAAACTCTGGAACCTTGAGGACGGATTTGTTTCCTGGTTAAACGATGCCTGTGTATTCACTTCTACTTTGGTAGACCGTATCGTAACCGGTTATCCGAGAGACGAGGCAGAAGAACTCTGCAAGGAATTCGGCTATCAGGACAACCTGATTGTAACAGGCGAGCCGTTTGCACTCTGGGTAATCGAGAGCGCGAAAGATATCAGCAAAGAGTTCCCGCTTCCGGATGCAGGACTTCCGGTTATCTTTACCGATAATCAGAAACCTTACAAACAGAGAAAGGTACGTATCTTAAACGGAGCACATACCTCTTTCGTACTGGCATCTTACCTCTGCGGAAATGATATCGTGCTTGAGTCCATGAAAGATGAACTGATTTTGAAATACATCAAAGCAACAATCTTTGATGAAGTAATTCCGACCCTGACCCTTCCGAAACAGGATCTGATTGATTTCGCAGAGGCAGTGCTTACCAGATTTAACAATCCATATGTAAAGCATGCACATCTGTCTATCTCCTTAAACTCTGTTTCCAAGTGGAGAGCAAGATGTATGCCAAGTTTCTTAGAGTACATTGAGAAAGAAGGAAAACTTCCGACACACTTAACCTTCTCACTGGCTGCTCTGATGGCATTCTATACCGGTACTGAAATCCGTGACAAGGCATTAATCGGACACAGAGACGGACAGGAATACAATATCATGGATGATGCAGATGCACTGGAGTTCTTCGCAGCAAACAGCTCCAAAGAGCCGGCAGAATATGCACATGCAGTTCTTTCCAACGAGAACTTCTGGGGACAGGATTTAACAAAACTTGCCGGAGTGGAAGAGGCAGTGACCACTTACATTTCCGATATCCGCAGCATGGGTATGCGTAAGACCATGGAAAAATATTTTGCATAAGAACCGGGAGGTTGTGCGTGAAAGATTTTATTAAGATTAATGAAAAAGATAACGTAATCGTTGCATTAAAAGAACTTGCACCGGGCGAGACCGTATCTGTTCAGGGACTTGATGTCACTGCATCCGAGACGATTCCGGCAGGACATAAAATGGCGATTGCAGATATTACAAAAGGTGCAGAAGTCGTAAAATACGGCTTCCGCATCGGAAATGCAAAAGAGGATATCAAGGCAGGACAGTGGGTTCATACGCACAATGTAGGAACTGCACTGGGCGATTTGTTAGAGTACAGCTATGAACCGGTAGAGACAACGGTTCATCCGTCCGAGGAACGCACCTTTATGGGATTTGAGCGTCCGGACGGCAAAGTCGGTGTCCGCAATGAAATCTGGATTATCCCGACCGTTGGCTGTGTAAACAACATTGCAACTGCAATGGCAAAGGCTGCAAACGTTCATGTGAAAGGAAGCGTAGAAGAAGTAATTGCGTTCCCACATCCGTATGGCTGCTCCCAGATGGGTGATGACCAGGAGCATACCAGAACGATTTTAGCTGACCTTGTAAATCATCCGAATGCAGGTGGTGTCTTAGTACTCGGTCTTGGCTGTGAAAACAGCAATATCGGGGAACTGAAACGCTATATCGGCGATTATGATGAAAACCGTGTCAAATTCCTGGTTTGTCAGGAGTGCGAGGCCGAGATGGAGGCAGGCGAAGCACTGCTTGAAGAACTGATTGACTATGCGGCAGGATTTGAGCGCAAGCCGATTAGCGCATCTAAACTCATCATCGGAATGAAATGCGGCGGAAGCGACGGATTTTCCGGTATCACGGCAAACCCGCTTGTCGGCAAATTCTCCGATATCCTGATTGGAAAGAACGGAACGACGATTCTGACAGAGGTTCCGGAAATGTTCGGAGCAGAGACACTTCTTATGAACCGCTGCGAGAACCGCGAACTGTTTGATGAGACGGTGAAGTTAATCAATGACTTCAAACAGTATTTTAAAGACAATCATCAGACAATTTATGAGAATCCGTCTCCGGGAAATAAGAAAGGTGGAATTTCCACACTGGAAGACAAGTCTCTCGGATGCACCCAGAAATCCGGAAGTGCACCGGTAAAAGGAGTACTTTCCTATGGAGAAAGAGTTTCTGTTCCGGGATTAAATCTTTTAAGTGCACCGGGAAATGACCTTGTGGCAGCAACTGCACTTGCAGCAAGCGGTGCGCACATCGTACTGTTTACCACAGGACGCGGAACTCCGTTTGCATCACCGGTTCCGACTGTTAAGATTGCAAGTAACAGCGCACTGGCAGGAAAGAAGAAGAACTGGATTGATTTTAACGCAGGCGTACTGGTAGAAGATTCCGAGTTGGAGGAGACCGGTCAGAAATTATTTGACTATGTGCTGGAAGTTGCATCCGGAAAGAAAGTTTGCAGCGAAGAAGCAGGTTTCCATGATATGGCAATCTTTAAGCAGGGTGTCACACTCTAAGAGATGACCACTGAAAAAGGTTTTTGGATACCGGATTTTAATCCGGTGTCTGACAATATAATATGTAACTAAAAACACAGCATCAAGAAGAAAAGGAGAACACGAATATGTCATACATTGACAATTTTTCACTGGAAGGTAAAGTAGCACTTGTAACAGGCGCATCTTACGGAATCGGATTTGCAATTGCATCTGCATACGCAAAAGCAGGCGCAACCATCGTATTCAACGATATCAAGCAGGAACTGGTTGACAAGGGACTTGCAGCATACAAAGAAGAAGGCATCGAGGCTCACGGTTATGTATGTGACGTTACCAACGAGGATGCTGTAAATGCTATGGTAGCTCAGATTGAGAAAGAGGTTGGTGTGATTGATATTCTGGTAAACAATGCCGGTATCATCAAACGTATCCCGATGACTGAGATGACAGCAGCAGAGTTCCGCCAGGTTATCGATGTGGACTTAAACGCTCCGTTTATTGTTTCCAAAGCAGTTATCCCGTCAATGATTAAGAAGGGTCACGGAAAAATTATTAACATCTGCTCTATGATGTCTGAGCTTGGACGTGAGACCGTTTCTGCTTATGCAGCAGCAAAGGGTGGATTAAAGATGCTGACAAAGAACATCTGTTCTGAGTATGGTCAGTACAACATCCAGTGTAACGGTATCGGACCTGGTTATATCGAGACTCCGCAGACCGCTCCGCTTCGTGAGATTCAGCCGGACGGCTCCAGACATCCGTTTGATCAGTTCATCTGTGCAAAGACTCCTGCAAACAGATGGTTAAAACCGGAAGAGTTAGCAGGTCCTGCTGTATTCCTTGCTTCTGAAGCATCCAATGCAGTAAACGGACACATCCTTTACGTAGATGGCGGTATCCTGGCATACATCGGAAAACAGCCACAGTAAGAAATGTTACACAGATTTGTGTGAAAAAACGGGCATCCCAAATCGGGATGCCCGTTTTTACGTTTTGCAGTACGCGTTTATGTCTGGATTGTTCTTTTGACTTTATGAAAGGGGTGTTTTGACAAGCGTTCCGTATAAATGTCCCTGGAATTCCTGAAACAGGCTTTCTTCCTGCTTTTTTAAGAATACGGTAACATCATCTTTGCCAAAGGAAAACTGAAAATGCACGGAACCGACAAACGAATCGATGATATGGAATTTCAGGTATAAGGTGGTATCGTTCTGCCACATTCCGCTGGCGGCATAGCGCATGGAATAAACAGGGAAAATACCTGTCTCTAAGTGTCCCATGCCAAATGTCAATGTGCAGTCATCCCCGTGCAGGGTAAAATGCAGCGTTCCTGTTGAAGCAGCAGCATCGAAGGAGAGTGAGAGCGTAGAAAACCCCATGGGATTTTCGGATAACTGAAAATGCTTTCCGGAAATGGATGCCTCCTGCAAAGGATGAATGTTGGATGCAAGTGGACGAATTGTTAAGTTTTCTAACAGAGAAAGAAGCTCTGTATGCGTTTTTTTATCCTCCTGGAGTGCATCTGATGCCATAAAAGGAAGAATCTCTTCATACAGCGCGTCGTAAATGACCTGATTGCCACCACCAATTCCCTGCGTGTCCGCAGTTGTCACACAGATAAAATCATATTGCGGGAGAAAAATAATCAATTGACCGCCCATTCCATAGCATACATATCCGCCCTTTTCATTGCGCCAGAACTGGTAACCGTAGCCGCAGGCTTCGCTGCGGACGGGTGCCGTAACGCGTGTATCAGACAGATTGGAAACGGCTGTACGGATATAGTCAGCGGAGAGAAGCTGTTTTCCATCTATCAATCCCTCCTGTGAGATAAAATATCCGAATTTTAATAAATCCATCGGCGTTGCAACCAGACCGCTTCCGCCCATAGAGACTCCAAAGGGGTCTGTCAGCATATAGGATTCTTTTGAAAACTCCAGGGGAGCTAATTTCTCTTTCAGATAATCGAGCATTGGCATCCCGGATAACCGTTCCACAAGCGCAGCAAGTGTGTGTGCAGAAGAGGTATCGTAGTGAAAGAGTTTCCCGGCAGGGTGTGTCGGCGGAACGGTGACGAAACTTCCCACCCAGTCTTCTTTCATGTTGACTTTGTAAGTGGTGGAAGCGTGACAGGTTCGCATCATCAGCATATCACGGATGGTCATGGACGCAATCCACGGATGGACATCGGAAGGAACCTTGTCCGGAAAATAAGAAACGATGGAATCGTCTAAGGAAAGTTTCCCTTCGTCTGCAAGAAGCCCAATTGCAATGGAGGTAAAACTTTTGCTGATAGAGAACATCCGGTGCAGGGTATTGGCACGATAGGGTGCGTAATAGCCTTCTGTGGCAAGTTTCCCATGACGACAGAGCAGAACACTGTGCATGGGAATCCCATAACGGTCGAGACGTGTCAGAAAATTAAGAATACAGCCGGAGGGAATCCCGACTGCCTCCGGGGTTGTGATTGGAATCGTAAACATTGTGTGAAGATACCTCCTGTCTCATTTATTGTGCCGCCATGGCGCTCGGTGTAACACCAAATTTCTTTTTGAAGGCACGGCGGAAGGAAGTTGGGTTATTATAGCCAACTTCAAAGGAAACCTCGGTCAGATTGGAGTTCCCTTCCTTGATAAGGTGTGCTGCCTCATTTAAACGAAGGTCTTCGAGGTAAACCGAGAAATTAATATTCATATTTTCCTTAAACATATGGGAAAAATAGCTTTCCGAAATTCCAAATTCATCCGAGAGCTTGTTCAGACACAGGGATGGATCTTTGTAATTGGTGCGGATGTAGGCAACAATATCTTCAATCAGCGTATTTTTCTCCTGCTTTGGATGGAACAGCGTACAAAGCTTTAGCGCGGTATCGTAGCAGGAACGGAAACTTAAGTTTTCGTCTGCCAACAGTTCGTCAATCTCATGCAGGGAAGCCTCCTGTTCTGCGGTTGACGAGGTGATGGAAAAGCGTGCCTTTAACAACGTGTTGCGGATGTCCGAAAGCAGAAACCGTAAAAGCTGAATTGGAAGGGAACGCTGCTCAATATTTTCCTGGTGAATCAGTCCGAATAATTCAATGACAGAAGTAGTACTTCCGGTGGTAATCGCCTGAATCATACGGGAAGAAAATTCTGCCGGATAGTAATAGGCATGGGAATCTTTTTTGAGCATTTCATACGGTAGGAAGATATAGTTCTTGCTGGTGTAGCCGGAAGCATCCTTTGCCTGTTGGTAGGATTCCCAGATGTTGGAAAATGCACACGGAAGTCCGATTCCGGTGAAAAACCAGATGGAGTATTCTTCTAGCAGTCTGGTATGTACCTTTAAAACTTTTTCCTGGAGTGAAATCAGCATCTCATCGTCGTCTCCTTCAAACGGGAACAAAAGAGCATAGGTTCGTTCCTTCGGAGAGAAAAGGTAGAGCATATTATGGTAGGAAAAATATTCCGCAAGCGCATTGTGAACGAGGCTGTTGAGGTCTGAAGTGCTCATGGTGTTTTCAGTGGTACCGTCTGTCACAAAATCACTCTCGTAGATAATTCCGTAGAGAACATAGTAGGACAATTCCGGGTTCTCTAAGCGCAAAAAGGAACGGATATAATCCAATTCGTCCTGTGTGGAAACGCTTTCATACATTAACTGCCGCAGATAAGTGTCATAAATAATCGGTTTTGTGGCATTGACGACTTCCTGGAGCTGGTTGCGGTCTGTAATGGTTTCCTGAAGTTCGGAATTTAACGCAACGTAAGGCCGCATACTGTTTTTGACAAGCAGAACCACGACAAACAGTCCGAGAATAACGGCTGCGGCAAAAATCACGATAAACAGACCTTCGTAAGCGGAGACATAGAGCGATGCCGGCTGTATCAGATAGTAATGATAACCGTTTGCCGCAGAAATACTTCGCGTAATGTGCATGGATTTTCCGCCTAAAGAGAGGGATGCGGTTTCGTTGTGGAAGACAAGGTCTGGCACTTTACCGGTAAGGGACGCATAAGCCGAATCCGAGAAAGCCGTGCGGTCGGAATCGTTTTCTGTAAAATAAAATACCGGTGTATTGTTTTCATCAAGTGCTAAAAGACAGCCGCCGTCCTCTAAGGAAATACCGGAGAAAATATTGCGCAGCTTCTGGCTGCTGATTTGGAATCCGGCAGTTACCGGAATATTTTTGTAGGAGAGCGTGTTTAAGTTTACAAGATACAAATAGCTGTCTGTCACACCATCCGCGCTTTTTCCAGTGATAAAGTGCATCGTGCCGGTTCCGTTGTCTGCATAAATGTAGTCTTTCCATGTTTCATAATCCGGAATGCCGGAAGGATAGTTTCTTTCATAAAAAAGAGCATCGGATTTAAAGGAATTTATTGAAGCCACATATTGTGTATTTCGCAGATATATAAAATAGGAAGTAACCGGAATGCCTGGATAGCTGACCAGAGAGGTCGACATTTCATTTTTCAGCCGGAAACCATTTAAGAAAAATTCATTCTGGTTCGTATCTTCTGCACGGGCAAGCGTTAAAAAGGTGCTTTCCTGCGTAAGCTGTCTGCAATAGGTTTCAATTGCCATAAAATCATTATCCAAAAGCGTGACTGCATTGTTGAAAGATGCGTGGTTCTGATACCAGAATTCTGCCTGTGAACTTTTCGATGCGGAAAGATGCAGATAGATAACAAGAAATAAAATGATACACAAAAAAAGGCTGTACAAGATGGTAAAACGCACAGATATTTTGGTATGTGAGTCTTGTGAGGATACAATATTTGTCTGGTGTAAATGCTTTCTATTCATAAATGGTATAATCCCTTTTCTAATCGGAAAGATTTAAAAATTGCATGGAAAAAATGTCCTGTTCTGGACGGCTCCTGCAACTTCTTTACTGTATCACAAAAATAAAAAAAATACAACAGAAGATGATGAAAAGCCCGAAAATCAAGGGAGTACGGGGGTGAAAACAAAATTTGTTCCCTACCTCAAAATTTGTTTCTTGCAGAAAAAGGCAAAAGATGATAATGTGAATGCAGGACATGAAAGAGCTTACATTTCGTGTCACACAAATCAATTTTTTATAGGAGGTTCTTATGAAAAAGAAAGTAGTTTCATTGCTCATGGTTGCTGCTATGGTAGCAAGTATGGCAGGATGTGGTTCCAATGGAAGCACAAATTCTAACTCCAATGCAAACGCAGGTTCTGATTCCAATGTTTCCAGCAATGCTGGGGGAGCAGCTGCTGGTACAGAAGCAACTGGAGCAGAAGACAATGGTGCGGCTGACACAGCAAGTGATGTTGAGAAACCGGAAGAAATCACCATTATGGTTGACGGTACCGTATTCACAGAGGAAAACGGTCAGGCAGAGTTCATCGCAAAATTGGAAGAGCTCACCGGAATCAAAATCAATGTCATCCAGCCAGATCATGACGCATACTACGATGTAGTAGGTCAGACAATCGCAAGCGGCGACTGGCCAGACGTTATCATTCTTGGTTCTACCTATTATGCAGGTTATGCTGCAGAGGGTGTTCTCTGGGATATGTCTGAAGTGTATGAGAACTCTGAATTAAAGCAGAGACAGGATGCATACGGCAGCACAGGTGTTATCGATGGTGTTAAGATTGACGGCAAATTATATGGTATGCCGGCAGCACGTGGTAACGGATGTGTTACATATGTAAAACAGTCCTGGTTAGATGAGGCTGGCTTAGAGGCTCCGACAAACTATGAAGAGTACATCAATATGCTGACTGCATTCTCCCAGAATGGTCATTATGGCGTATCTGCAGCAGGTTTCATCGGAACAGAGGCTCCATACACCAACTATCTGCCAGAGTTCTATCAGGATGCACATCCAAGTTTCTACAAAGCAGAAGATGGTACATGGAAAGACGGATTTACCGAGGATTCCATGAAAGAAGCTCTTCAGAGATTATCAGATGCTTATGCAGCAGGTTTAATTGATCCGACTACATTAACAAATTGTACTTCTGACTGCCGTAACAAGTTCTACAGCGATGAGTTCGGTGTATTTACTTACTGGTCAGGAACCTGGGCAACCAACTTAAAGACCAATCTGGAAGCAAACGGACTTGATGGTGATTTAGTAGCTCTTCCTCCAATCGCTGAGGTAGGACAGTACCTTGACCGTGTTCCTCCAGTATGGTGCATCACCTCTACCTGTGAGAATCCGGAAGGCGTATTCAAATACTTCATCGAAGCTATGCAGGATGGCGGAGACACCCAGTTCTTATGGACATACGGTGTTGAAGGTATTCACTGGTCAACAGCAGCAGAGACCTTATTTGCTGGTACAGACAACGAGAAAACTTATGCAGAAGGCGAGTTCCATATGCTTGAGAACCGTGAGAAAGAGGGAACTCAGTATACAAAAGCTCACATTGATCCGATGCTTGCTTTAGTAGAACTTGCAAATGACCCGAAGGAAACAACTGTTGCAGACGAAGCTAAGAATTCTGCACAGATCTTCAATGATAACTGTGTAACAGCTGACCTGATTCCTTCTAGTGATGCAATGAGCCAGTACAACGGTGACCTTACAACCTTAAAGAACCAGTTAATCGCTAACGTAGTAATGGGCGAGATGACAATCGACGAGGCATATGCTCAGTTTGAATCTGATCATGGTGCTGAGTGGTCACAGGCTATCGTAGATTCTTTGAATCAGTAAAAACTTTCCTGTAATGGGAAAACAATAAAAGAACGGAATGTGGGGTTGTGCTTCCATAGCTCCACATTCCTTCATGAAAGAGAAGACTTAATTTGTAAGATAAAACTTAGTTTCTCATGGGTATCCTAATTTTATTGAAGAGGAAGAACAGATATGAAAAATAAGAAAAATCAAGCTGCCGCACCAAAGGCATCAAAGAAAAATTTGGGAGCAAAAATGTATAAATACAGAGGATTCTATCTGATGTTTCTTCCTGTATTCATTTTTGCAATTATTTTCTTCTATCTGCCAATGCTTGGCGTAAGATATGCATTTACCAATTATAACGGTATTAAGGATGCAACCTTTATCGGACTTGCAAACTTCCAGAAGATGTTCAGTATGCCAAACTTCTGGTCTGCATTTATTAATACCTTAGAGATTAGTATTATCAAACTTGTTCTGACAACGGTTGTTGCAGTAGTAGTATCCATTTTCTTAAATGAGATTATCAATATTCACTTTAAAAAGATTGTACAGACCATTATTTATCTGCCACACTTTATGTCATGGGTAGTTACAGCATCTGTATTCTCCCTGATTTTGGCACCGACAAGCCAGGGTCTTGTCAATACCTTCCTGGTAAATATCGGCGTACTTGACTCAAGCAGTATGATTTACTTCCTGGGTAATTCCAAGTGGTGGAGATTTTCATACTATATCATTAATATTTGGAAAGAAACCGGTTGGCAGACCGTTATCTTTATGGCAACGCTTGCCGGAATAAATACAGAGCTTTACGAGGCAGCATCTATCGATGGTGCCGGACGCTGGGGCAAAATGCGTTATATTACATACCCGGCTTTACGTAACACAATTCTTACCGTATTAATCTTAAACCTTGCAAAAGTTATGAACCTGTTCGAGTCTGCATTCGTATTACAGAATGATGCGGTTTTGGATACTGCAAACGTTCTTGAAACCTACATTTACTATCAGACCTTTAACAGTGGAGCAATTCCAAACTATGGATATACAACTGCAATTGGTTTGTTTAAATCCTTGGTAGGCTGTATTCTCGTTCTTGCCTGCAACCACTTAAGCAAGAAGATTCGTGACGGCCGAGGCATTGTATAGGAAGGAGCGGCAGAATTATGAAAAGCAGGAAAAAAATTCATGTATTTCCGGTTGTAAACGGAATTATATTTATCATTTTAAGTTTAATTATTATCATCCCGATGTGGAAGGTATTAGTAGACTCCTTAGATTTAAGAACCGCATATGGTATGAAATTATGGCCGGAGCAGTTCGGATGGGACGGATACATTTCCGTATTCAAAAACCCGACCCTGTTCCACCCGTTAGTGATTTCCGTTATCACAACAATTGCAGGTACCGCAATCGCATTAACCCTGTCAACACTCGGTGCTTATGTACTGATTCAGTGGGATATGCCTGGACGTAACTTCTTCGCAAATATGTTATTATTCACCATGATTTTCAATGGTGGTATGATTCCTACCTATTTGGTGTTGAAATCATTGCATTTGACGAATACTATCTGGGTTGTAATTTTATTCCCGGCACTTAACGTATACAATCTGGTATTGATGCGTAACTTCTTTGAAGGCATTCCGACCAGTTTGTTTGAATCTGCAACACTTGACGGATGTTCTCCGATGCAGACTTTCGTCCGTATCGTACTTCCGATGTCAAAAGCAGCACTGGCATCTATCGGTCTGATGTTTGCCGTTACTTACTGGAATGATTATACGCATTACAAACTTTATATTACAGATTCCAGCTTATACAACTTCCAGATGAAGTTAAGAAGTGTTATCATGGGTAGTGATTTGCCACAGGCGAATGGTTCCGCGACCGAGAATACGGTTAAGAATGCGGCAATTATCGTTGCAATCATCCCATTTATGATTCTGTATCCTTTCTTACAGAAATACTTTGTAAAGGGTGTTAATATCGGAGCAGTAAAAGAGTAAGCAAGAGGACGAAATTATGGCGACAATCTATTGGGCAGGTGATTCCACCGTTCAGTACAATGATATCACAACATATCCTCAGACAGGCATAGGGCAGGTGTTTCACCTGTTCCTAAAGCCGGAGGTAAAGGTTTTGAACTTTGCAAAGAACGGCAGAAGCACAAAGAGCTTTATTGATGAAGGAAGATTAGCTGCCATTGAGGAGCAGATTACGGAAGGTGACTTCCTTTTCATTCAGTTTGGACATAACGATGAAAAGAAGGCAGACCCGGCCAGATACACAGATCCGTTTGGACAGTATATGGTGAATCTGGAGCGGTTTGTCAATGCAGCACGCGAGAAAAAGGCTTACCCCGTACTGATTACTCCTTTAGAGCGCAGATGTTTTGCAGAAGGAAATCAGCTAGGAGTAGGGGAACATTCGGATTATGTGGCTGCCATGAAGCAGGCTGCAGAAAATTTAGAAGTTCCATTGATTGATTTATACAGCATGAGCCGCGAAAAATTGCGCAAGGCGGGTGCTGAAAAAACAAAAGACTGGTATATGCATCTGCCAAAAGATGTTTATCCATCCCATCCGGAAGGACTGACGGATAATACGCATCTGAAGTATGAGGGTGCAGTCGTATATGGTGGATGTATTGCAGCAGGCCTGAAAAAATTGGGCGGTAGATACAGCAAATTATTATTAGAGGCTTAAGAGAAATCTTAAGCCTTTTGTAGATAATAGCGGAGGTTTCGATGACAGACAAGGAAAGATGCTTACAGGAAGCATTTGAACAAAGGTCACTTGAAGCTGTAACAGCAA
>OGCY01000331.1_pt1 | contig 14566 bp, 14 predicted proteins | sample 1570311 | NCBI WGS metagenome assembly OGCY01 (sample SAMEA2582165, study PRJEB24529) | metagenome | biome: Human gut stool | place: China | collected 2011
GTACTTTGGTCTAAATTAGGATTGTATTATGAAGCTTTTATTGTTTGCTTCTTAGCATCTACAATTCTATCTATCTTGATAGGTTATATGTTAAGAAAAAATCATTATTCACGATTGCTATGTCTTGGTATGAAAAAATAAGGATATAGATATGAAAAAACAATTTGATTATTTAGTAGTTGGGGCAGGCCCATTTGGTGCTGTTTTTGCTCATGAGGCACACAAGCGTGGTAAATCTGTACTTGTTATCGATCGCCGCAATCATATAGCAGGTAATCTGTACTGTGAAAGCAAAGACGATATTAATATTCACGTGTATGGCGCTCATATTTTCCATACGTCTTTGAAGCATGTGTGGGATTATGTGAATCAATTTGCTGAGTTCAATCATTATGTAAATAGCCCTGTGGCAAACTATAAAGGTGAAATGTATAATTTGCCTTTTAATATGAATACCTTCTCCAAAATGTGGAATATTCGAACTCCTAAAGAGGCACAGGACATCATTACGAAGCAACGATCTGCTATTACAAGTGAACCTAAGAACCTAGAAGAGCAAGCTATTAGCCTCGTAGGTACAGATATTTACGAAAAGCTCATCAAAGGCTATACGGAAAAACAATGGGGCCGTAAATGTACAGAATTGCCAGCTTTCATTATTAAACGTTTACCTGTCCGTTATACATACGATAACAATTACTTTAATGACCGTTTCCAAGGCATTCCTATGGGCGGTTATACGAAGATGATTGAGCGTATGTTAGAGGGCATTGAAGTCCGTTTAGGTGTAGACTTCCTTAAACATCGTGATGAATATGAAGCCTTGGCAGATACGATCATCTATACAGGTCCTATTGATGAGTATTTTGATTACTCCGAAGGTGTACTGGAATATCGGGGTCTTCATTTTGAAACAGAACGTCTTGAAGAAGAAAACCATCAAGGTGTGGCCGTTGTGAACTATACGGAAGGCGACATTCCGTATACTCGCATCATTGAACATAAACACTTTGAATTTGGTACACAACCTGTTACATATGTAACTAAGGAATATCCAAAGGACTGGAAAATTGGCGAAGAGGCCTATTATCCAGTGAATGATGTAAAGAACTTAGATCTTTACGCAAAATATGTTAAAAAAGCGGAAACGATTCCTAATGTTATCTTTGGTGGTCGTTTAGGGGAATATAAATATTACGATATGGATAAGGTTATTGCTAGCGCTTTATTATTAGTAGAAAAAGAGTTAGCTTAAGTAAACGCTTATATCGTAGGTAAATAGATTTGAAAGTCAATACTCATGTAGGAGAGTACTAGTGAATATTAAGATTTTAGTAGCTACACATAAGCAATATTGGATGCCAGAGGACTCCGTGTACATGCCAATCCATGTAGGGCGAGAAGGCAAAGCTGATATTGGTTATACCGGCGATCATACAGGAGATAATATCTCCTCAAAAAATGCGAATTATTGTGAATTAACAGGCCTTTATTGGGCTTGGAAAAACCTTGATGCGGACTATATCGGTCTTGTTCATTACAGACGATACTTTACGCGCAAAGAGGTGCATTCCGTAGAGGACAAAAAGAATCAAATTCTTACAGGTTCAGAATGGGAAAAACTACTTTCAGAATATCCTGTAGTGGTAGCAGATAAGCGTAAATATTATATTGAATCTAATCGTTCTCACTATAATAATGCGCATCATAGCGCCGGCCTTGATGCGGCAGAGCAAATCATCGCTGAAAAATATCCAGAATATAGCGCTGCTTTCACAAAGGTTTGCAATCGCACATGGGCGCACATGTTCAATATGTTTGTCATGCGTCGCGACCTATTTGATCAATACTGTGAGTGGATGTTCTCTATCTTGGAAGAGATTGAACATCGCGTCGATATTTCCGATTATGATACATACGAAGCGCGTATTTATGGCTTCGTAAGTGAAATCTTGCTCGACGTATGGCTTGAAGCAAATAACATCAATTATAAAGAACAAAATGTATCCTTTATGGAGCCACAAAACTGGTTGAAAAAAGGTGGTTTATTCTTAAAACGTAAATTGTTTGGGAGATAATATGAGAAAAATATCTGATGAAGATATGAAGGCCTTGGCACTCACAATGCTTAAAGATGTAGCTAAGTTTTGTGATGACCATAATATTAAATATTATCTTTGTGGAGGAACCTTATTAGGCGCTGTTCGCCATAAAGGTTTCATCCCTTGGGATGATGATATTGATATCATGATGCCTAGACCAGACTATCTACGATTTCTAGAACTATATAATGGCACCAATCCTCGTTATGTGGTGAAGGGGATAGAGAATGATAATAGATATTGGCGTCCCTTTGCAAAAGTTTTTGATTTAAAAACTGTACTAGATGAACCTATCTATAATGTTAAGGGTTTGACAAATCATGTTTTTCTAGATGTATTTCCTGTAGATGGTATTCCTGATGATACAGTTACTAGAATTAAGCGTTTTAGAGAACAAGAAATTCTTAGTAAATTGTGTAGTGCTGCTGTTATGAATTATAAAAGTAGTACCGTCTATGCAGGTAAAATGGATGTTAAGAGTAAAATAAAATTATTCATTAGAAATACCATTAAGTTTACACTTATTACACTATTAAAGCCTATAAGTAGTACATATCTTTTAAAGCTCGTTAATCAAAATGCTCAAAAAACAGATTATAGAACGGCTAATTATGTAGGTACCATTGTAGATTGCCACTACGGTGCAGCTTGTGAAATGTTGCCTAAAGAAGGCTTTGAAGATGCTGTAAAAGTACCATTTGAGGATGATGAATTCTGGGCTATGGGCAATTATAAATTGTACTTACAAAATCTATACGGTGATTATATGAAGTTACCGCCTGAAAGTAGTCGTGTAACACACCACGATTTTGAAGCGTATTGGAAAGATAACTAAGAAGGTAGATAGTATGAGTCGAGTATTGAGTCTAGCTGAAATAAAAGAGCTAGAACTTCAAATGTTATCCGTATTTAGTGAGTTTTGTGAAACTCACAATCTTACATATTACCTATGTGGTGGCACCTTACTAGGCGCCATCCGCCATAAAGGCTTTATTCCTTGGGATGATGATATAGATGTATGTATGCCTCGAGCGGATTATGATAAGTTTATAAAGATATATAGCCAGTTAGACGATAATATTTATAGCGTTAAGTCTAACCAATTACATAATTTTAGCGCTCCCTTTGCAAAGCTTGTGGATACTCGTACAGACGTATCTCGCGTATATAGTGATAGCGATCGGACAAAACATTTATGGATTGATATTTTTCCTGTAGATGGTTTGCCTCACAGTATAGAAGAGGTAGCCAATATCTATAAGCGATGCAATCGATATCGGTCTATTTTAAAATTGACGGACTGCATTCCTGGGGAAGGGAAGAGCAAACTTAAAGCATATTTGAAATATATTTTAAAGCCTATGGCCAATTTATATGGGCAAAAACGATGTGTGAATAACATTGAAGCTGTAGCAGCTGAACATACTTATGAAGCATCAACCTATGTGGGAATTGTTACAAACGGCTTATATGGCGTAGGTGAACGGATGTTAAAATCCGAGTTTGAACAATCCGTTATGGTTGAATTTGAAGGAAAACAGTATCCTACATTCTCTTGTTGGGATAGCTATTTATCTGGTATATATGGCGATTATATGACTTTGCCGCCAGAGGAAAAACGAGTAACTCATGATTTAACAGTTACCATTAACGAATAGAGGGGAAATTTATGAACATTGGCTTATTAATTGCTGGTGGCGTTGGCCAACGTATGGGTCAAGAAATTCCAAAGCAATTTATTAATATTAACGATAAACCTGTTATTATCTATACTTTGGAAGCATTCCAAAATCATCCAGATATCGATGCCATTGCTGTTGTATGTTTAGATGGTTGGCACCATGTACTCGATGTATATGCGAAACAGTTTAATATCACTAAATTAAAATATATCGTTTCTGGCGGTGAAAACGGTCAAGGATCCATTCGTAATGGTGTGTATGAACTAGAAAAACACTTCGGCCCTGACGATATTGTGTTGATTCACGATGCGATCCGTCCTATGGTATCTGAAGAAATCATTTCTGATTGTATTCGCGTTACGAAGGAAAAAGGCAATGCTATTACCGTCATTCCTTGTGCTGAAGCAATGCTTGTATCTGAAAGCCAAACGGACTCTACAGAAATTTATAACCGCGATCATTTAAAAAGAACGCAAACACCGCAAGCTTTCTATATTAAAGACATCTGTGATTTACATAGAGAGGCTATTGAAAAGGGTATCTTAAACTCTGTAGCTTCTTGTACATTGATGGTAGAACTAGGAAAAGAAGTATATTTCTCTAAAGGTTCTGAAAAGAACGTAAAATTAACAACTGTAGAAGATTTAGATATCTTCAAGGCTTTATTAACATTAAAACGCTCTGAATGGTTGAGATAATATGAATACACTATGGAACTCTGACGCTTATCAAGCTGATTTAGCGACAACTGCATCAAATATCGTACACCTGGAACGATTAAAAGATACATCTATACTCATTACAGGTGCTTCAGGCCTTGTTGGGTCTTACATGATCGATACCTTGTTATATGCAAATGCAATGTATCAATTAGGTATGACTATTTACGGATGTGGTAGAAATGTAGCAGCCTTGAAGCAGCAGTTTCCATATGGTGGCGATGCCTTACAATTCATTCCATACGATGTAAATTGCGATTGTAGTCAGCTAGATATAGAATCTTTAGATTATATCGTTCATGCAGCGAGCAATTCACATCCAGCTACGATTTATAATGATCCAGTAGGCACTATTACGGCTAACGTACAAGGTACTAAATACTTACTAGACTTGGCGAAACGATTTGCAGCTTGTCGTCTATTATTCATCTCATCTGGTGAAATCTATGGGGTAGGTAATGGTGATCCTTTTACAGAGGACTATGCAGGCTACATTGATATTACGAGTTCTAGATCTTGTTATCCTATAAGTAAACGATGTGCGGAAAACCTTTGTGTTTCCTACCATGAACAATACCAAGTAGATACGGTGATTGCTAGATTATGTCATACTTTTGGGGCTAATAATTTAGAGCGAGACTCTCGTGCATCTGCACAGTTTATGAAAAAGGCTATCCAAGGGGACGATATCGTTTTAAATAGTACGGGCGGTGCTATTCGTTCCTATTCCTATATTTCCGATTCTGTATCAGGGATTCTCACAGTTCTTACTGCTGGTGAAAGCGCCAATGCTTACAATATTTCTAATGGTAGCGAAATATCTATCAGTGAATTAGCGGAAGAGATAGGACGCATCGCCAATGTAAACGTAACGTACAATATTACAAACTCCCAAGCGAGTCCATTCTCCTATGCCGTACTAGATAATAGTAAACTTAAGGGCTTAGGTTGGTCACCTAAGTTTACTGTGCCATCTGGTTTAGAGCATACATTTAATGTTGCTAGTAGTTGTAAGGGGAGCGATGCGTAATGAAACAAACCGTAGGCGTACTCGTTCAATCCCTTGAAACACTGGGCGGTGGAGAACGAGTTGCTGTTAATCTATGTAATGCATTAGAGCCTATTTTTGATATACGTCTCATCCAGTTTTATGAAAACGAGTCGGTGTATCCTGTGTCACCTACCATACAGACCTATTATGTAGATAAGACAAAGGGAAAGCTGCGCCATAAGTTTTTTAGGTACGCTTCTAAATTGAGGTCCTTGATCAAAGACTTACATCTTGATGTACTAATTGTGGTAGGCAAGTTCTCATGGCCTATTATTGCTATGCTCAGTACATTAGGCTTACCTGTGAAAGTAGTTTTTTGGGAGCAAGGCACTCTTGAAGCCGCACAGTATGTGAGAAACACCTTAAAAAAGAAGCTCTTTGGCAGCTTTCAACAAAAATGTATTAATTATCGTTCCGATGTAATTGTTACCTTAACGGATAAGGAACGCATCAATTATGGCCAAAAGTTCAGTGAAACAAAGGATAAGGTTGTATCTATTTATAATTTTATTAATACAAATCAGCCCTTGCCAGCGTATGCCAGTGATTCTAGAGAAATCATTAGCGTAGGCCGCATCGATTATGCAAAGGGCTATGAGTATCTCATTGAGGTGGCGAGCCGTGTTATGCCAAATCATTTAGATTGGCAATGGCATATCTATGGGACGGGTAATAGAAATTATATGGCCTCCTTGCAACAAACAATCGATGATTTAGGTTTGACGAAACAAGTCATCTTAAAGGGCAGCCATAATCATATTCTAGATATATATAGTCAGTACTCCTTCCTAGTGTTTACATCTAGATTTGAAGGATTTGGACTAGTTCTATTAGAGGCTATGCTAAAAGGCTTACCTTTAGTAAGTTTTGATATATATTCAGGCCCATCTGATATGATTCATAATGGAAAAAATGGCTATCTCGTAGCACCATTTGATGTAGATGCTATGGCGAGTCATGTAGAAACATTAATAAATGATAGAGAGTTGCGTATGCGTATGCATGATGAGGCGCATGATTATATAGTTGAATTTTCTGAAGAGGCTATTATAGAGAAATGGGTTAACCTAATTAATAGTTTATCTTCTCGTTAAGAGGGTATACATGAATACTAAAGTCAGAGATAGCTTATTCGCCTGTATGGTGGTCACTATATTGTTTACAAATATACCTAAGTTTATGCAAATCAATTTCCTATTTGGCAGCTTTAGCCGAAGATTGACTGTTGTCTTTGTGTGTATTGGTTTGCTGTACACCGTATATTTAGCTATTAAGAAGAAAATGGAGTTTCATCATTTTCAGACCTTTAAGCGTTTTTCCATAGTATATTTGCTATATATTTTAGTTTCACTTATATATGGGCTATATCAATATCCCTATTATGATGCGGTTATTAATGGTCCCGTTCAACAAATTGAAAAGTTGCCAGCCCTTATGGATTGGTTACAAGCGCATAATATACAGCTAAGTCAGTCCTTCGTCGTTGGCGCTTGGATGATTGTGCGATTTATCAAGAATACTGTGTTAGAATATGTATTTACCTTTGGTGCTGCCTATATGGTATTCAATTGGTACTTTAAGGAGTGGCGTAAGGGTGTGTCCTTAGTCGTGCAGTCAGTGCTAGTTTCTGTACTATTGATACTAGGCTATAACTGCATTGAATTGGCTTACTTAGGTCATATGCCATGGGGTGAAAAGGTTTTATCTGCTATCAATCCGTATATCCATGAGATTAAAAATGGCGGGACTTGGTATCCTCCATTGCTTTGGAAGAACCAAATGCGATCCCTCTTTGCAGAGCCTTCTTACTATGGGATTTATGCTACCTTTGCATTACCATTCTTGTGGTATGCTTTCATCAAAAAATTGAAGAACCCATACATAATGGGACTCATTATTTGCTTATTTACATTTGGCATCTTTTTGACAAAGGCGAGAACAGCCACTGTACTATTCTTATCTGAATTAGTACTCTTAACTGCGTATATGTTATATACGAGAAACAAGACCTTTATCTACAAGGGTGGTGCTATCTTACTACTCACTGTGGTAGGATTCATTGGTTCGGTAGGGTTTATTAACTATGCTATGCCGGCTAAGGCCCCGGCTAAGAAGGCATCCATTGAAAGCATGACTAAGTCCTATGTAGATAATAATGTTACGTCTGTTGCCTCTGCATCCGGTCGTAGCAATCGGTCTCGTTTTGCCATTATGAAAGCTTCCTTTAATATCGGTAAAGATCATCCTGTTCTCGGCGTTGGTAAGGGCCTTAAGAATGCATATGTTACGGATTATTTGACCGATGAAGATAAGAAAATCAACGAGGTTCGCAATTGGGTAATAGAACAACGAGATAAGGGCATTTTAAAAAGTGGTTACCCTGCCCTAGGTGAATATGTTACACGATTTGCGGAGCAAGGGATTATAGGTGTTCTCTTATTTGTAGTTCCTGCAGGCATGCTCCTATGGGGTTTGTTCAAACGAGCTAAGGCGGACAAGAACGATTTAATATTACCCTATGTATATCGACTACGGGGCTGTTAATTTCTGCGGTAGGAGATAATATCGATATTACCTATGCCTATTGGTTACTATTAGGTCTAGGGTTTGCAATTTGTAAAGGTTCAGACGAACATGAACAACAAAACGTGTGATAATAGCTTCTTTCATCAATCATTAGCAAATACAAATGTATTGGTATTAGTGCCGCATCAAGATGACGAAATCAACTTGATGCGGGATTTACTCGTATCATTACAGAACTGTAAGGCTACCGTATACGTAGCGTATACCACAAATGGTGACTATTCAGTACCTGCTAGTGTGCGATATCAAGAAGCTATCGAGTCATTAAGCATATTAGGGATTCCTAAAGAACAAATCATATTTTTAGGCTATGGGGACTCCTTTAATACTGCTCCGAATCGACATATTTTTTATGCTGATTCGGAGCCATCTGTATCTAATGCTGGTTATAGCGAAACCTATGGAGCAGAAGGTATTAAGGAGCTCGTATATCAAGTTAAGGGGCATCATCACGAATATCTCAAGGATAATTATATAGCTGATATGGAGTTACTGTTGCAACACATTAATCCAGCTATTATCTTTGGTATTGATTACGATACGCACCCTGATCATAGGATGTTATCCTTGGGATTAGACACGGCATTGCGTAATGTGCAAGCCCATCAGCCTACTTATAAGCCTATAGTTTACAAAGGCTTTGCCTATGTTACGGCATTCCATAGTTATCCTGATTTTTACAATTCTCTTAACTTAGAATCTATTAAAGAACCGCAAGAACCTGCAATCTATCACTATTTTGGTGAACGCGATGTGTATGGTTCGTCCATCTATGAGTGGTCAAATCGGGTAAGATTCCCTGTAAATGAAGGAAACCGTGGTCCATTCTTATGGAATAGTCCGCTATTTAAAGCTATTAAAGCACATACGTCTCAGTCCTTTGGCTTTAAATCAACGGCGGTTATAAATAGTGATATCGTATTCTGGCAACGGAGAACGGACTCCATCGCTTATGATGCAGAGATAGAGGTTTCCTCTAATTCAGATACAAAGGATCGACTCGTTGATTTCAAGCTCTTTGATATTTTAGACATCAATAGCCTTGAACCTGTGCTCAATCCGTTAGCTTGGACATCGAGTGATGAAGACACTCAGCCGTCTGTTCAATTAACTTGGAATAAGGCTCAAGATATTCGCCAAATCGTGCTATATAGCACTATCGATTTTGATGAGCCATGTAGAGAATGTACTGTATATATAGATGATCAACAGGTAGGTGCTGGTATAGTGCTACCAAAGGGGCATCCATTAGTACTTTCTCTAGATACGACGTATCATGGAAATCAGTTGCGCCTAGTATTTGATGGACCTATAGCATTGGCAGAACTAGAGGTATATGCAACGGCTATGCAAGATAATCCGCTTCAACCATTCATTAAAATCGAAACAGATGACTACTTTGTTTTTGATTATTATGTGGATGGCCGAAAAGAGTCTCTAGACCTATCGTTATATACCTATATGACTGAGGCGAAGGATATTACCATTTCTGTTGATGGTGAAAGCTCCATCGAGAGGAATGGTAGTGATTATACAATTCATTTCCATCCAAAGGAAACAAGGATTACCGTAAAGGCTACCCTCAAAGGACATGCTGATTGCTATGATCAAGTTGTCATTCATAGGGTCTCTAAAGAGGCTCTCAGTATGCGCAAAGGTCTACAACAACTCGATAAGTATGCAAATCTCTTCCTCTTGCGATTGAGACGGAAATGGTATCATCTGTTTCAAAAACAATAGGCATATACAAGATCGCATATCAATGTGTATATACAAGACCGCATATTAATGTGTATATACAATGGCTATGTACATTGAACATATGCATTCCATATATATTGGCATAGAAATACCCCCTACCATTAGTTCTGTTTATATAGACCTTATCAGGGACTATATACCTTATGGTAGGGGGTTTTAGTATAGTTATTTTTGGCCGTAGTAAGCATCTTTACCGTGTTTACGTAAGAAATGCTTATCTAATAAATCTTGTTGGATATTGGAGATATTAGGAGCCAAAGTTTTTGCGTAGTATGCGATCTTAGCTACTTCTTCAAGGATAACAGCTTTTTTTACAGCCTTGGTAGGTGTCGTATCCCACGCAAAAGGCCCATGCGAGTGAACGAGTACGCCTGGCACATCGGTCATGGAAATATCTCTGCTTTTAAAGGTATCTACAATGACAGCGCCCGTATTCCATTCGTAATCATTTTTGATTTCCTCAGTTGTCATAGGACGTGTGCATGGAATGGCCCCATAAAAGTCATCACTATGTGTGGTACCCAATGCAGGAATATCCATATGAGCTTGTGCCCAACCTGTAGCGAAGGAGGAGTGGGTGTGAACAACACCGCCGATACCATCGCAAGCTACGTACAATTGACGATGTGTTTCAGTATCAGAAGACGGATTGAGATGGCATTCCACAGTTTTACCTGTTTCGAGATCTACTACGACCATATCCTCTGGTTTCATTACTTCGTATTCTACGCCAGATGGTTTAATAACAAGTAACCCAGATTCTCTATCGATGCCAGACACATTACCCCATGTGAATGTTACAATGTTATATTTTGGCAACATCATATTGGCTTTATAAACTTCTAATTTTAATTCTTCTAACATATAGTTCCCCTTTATATGCGACTACGAATATTTACCCTAAGTGTAGCAGAGAAATATGAGTGTAGCAAGGTTATTGAGCTACTAATATATGGTAAAATATAGATATCTAAGGAGTGGTTACATGAGGATTGAATCGGCTATAAGAAATGCGAAATCTACACTGCTCGTTTATGGCATTAATATGCTATTGCAGTTCTGTATTCGCTTAACCTTCTTATACTACTTAACAATTGAATATGTAGGTCTCAATGGCCTCTTTGATAATATCTTATCCGTTTTATCGCTCACCGAATTGGGGATCGGTCCCGCCATTGTGTGTACCTTATATGGACCATTAGCTAGGAATGATATCAAGGCTGTTCAGTCCATTATGAAAGTCTTTAAACGGGCTTATATCATCATTGGTGTACTTATCATAGCCATAGGCTTTTCCATATCGCCGTGGCTTTATAGTTTCATCAAGTCACCGCCTAATATTCCAGATTTGACGTGGTTCTATTTGTTCTTCGTCATCGATACAGGGATTAGCTATTTCTATTCTTACAATAGAAATCTATTAATTGCAGATCAAAAGCAATATATCATCAATAATGTACGCGGTTTAGTGCAAGTAGTAGGGGGTCTATTACAAGTTATCTCCTTGGTACTATTCCAAAGCTTCTGGTCTTATATCTTGATCCGTATCGGTATGACCTTAACAGAAAATATTATCGTCACACGCCGTACGCAGCGCATCTATCAGTATATCACTGAGAGCGGTATAGAACCTCTTGCCACTGAAATTAAGGGTCAAATTATAGGCAATGTAAAAGCCTTAGTTCTCCATAAAATTGGAGGTATCGCCGTATTTAGTAGTGCCAATATTATACTTTCAAAGTTTGTAGGCCTTACAGCAGTTGGTTTCTTTAGTAACTATTATTTACTCATCAACGCTGTTATGCGTCTATCCGATCAAGTGTTCAATTCCCTTAAGGCTAGTGTTGGTAACCTCAATGCTTTAGCAGATAATGACCGCAAGTTAGATGTATTCCATCAACTCTTCTTTATAACAGGGACGTTAGCATACATTATTAGTTTGAATCTATATTTCTTTATCAATCCATTTATCGAACTATGGCTCGGTAAAGCGTATGTTCTATCTAATACGATTGTATTATTGATGGCTATTAATTTTTATCTGACTTACATGCGAAAAAGCGCTCTCGTATTTATCGATTCCATGGGGCTATTCGTTCATAACAAGTTTATGCCTATCTGTGAGGCTACACTCATCATATCGAGCGGTATTTTCTTAGTACAACGGTACGAGATTATAGGTATACTTTTAGCTATGATCTTAACTACCTTGTGCATGCCGTTCATCGTAGAACCGTACATACTATTTAAACATGGCTTGCGAGGGTCCCTTGTTACCTATTATGTAACCTATTTAAAATACCTTATCCTATTAGTCGCTGTAGGTGCACTAATACAATATGGACTCATGCAGTTTGATTTGAATAACGATGTATTAACCCTTGTGATTCGACTCATTGTGATCAATATAATCTGCATAGGGATATGGTGTTCCGTATGGTGGAGAAATACATATTTTATGTCTTTTAGAGAAAAGATAGTTAAAAAGTTATTGTAACTTGCATTGACGGTATAATTTAAAAGATCATAAGAAAATAAAACATCTATTTTGAGTTTATTAATTGCTGTATATATTCGTCCTAAAAATGTGAAGTCATCTAATAATTTAAGAGATTTTTATTATCGGGATATTACATTAGGTGAGCAAGCAGAAGAAGTCTATAAACCAACACAAAATGCTGAAATTTCATATGCTTTCAAGAAAGCTGGTGTATATAAGTGGCACGAAAAAAAATAGTGCTAGTAATCGTGGAAGGTCCATCAGACGCTTCTGCATTAGAACGGTATTTTGTTAAATATTTTGATAGTGATCGTATTGTAACAAAGATAATACATGGTGATATTACTACTGATAAAAATATTGATCAATCAAAAATAAAAGCACATTTGGGAAACTATAAAAACCTCAAATGTAGAGAATATTCGTCTTAGAAATGTCCAAAAGAGAGAAAATGTAGATACATTGAGTACTAATACAAGTGGTATTTACAATGGTATTCCTTATAAGGTATATTATATGTCTTGTAATTTAGATCATGTAGTATATAATCTTCAAAATGCTAGTGATAAAAAAAAGGAAGATTATGCATTAGAGTTTTCAGAGAAATATATAGATAATATTGATAGACCCCCAAAAGAATGAGGCATCGACTATAATCGGTGTCTCATTTTTATCGTCTAGTTGCCAACCCATTTTCAGATGAGATATTAATAGGTCGAGGTATTACCTCTAGAATTAATATATTCCCTCGTGCTATATTACATATGAGTAGTATTTTTACGTTCATATGTATAAGGAGATACTCTATGTTTAACTTTTATAGTGAGTTATTATTACGTTTACAGAAACAATTTGTATCCGAACATGAATCTGATTTCAAATCTATTGAGGATTTGTTAGAAGCATTTATGACTCAATATAATCGTGGTGATTTTAATAATACGATAGAAATGAAATTACGTGATTTATATGAGGCTGCAGAAGAGGCTGATACGAATGAGAAATCAAGGAAGTTATACAATGAAATCCTTGTATTATGTCCTGATGAAGTAGATGCTAAACGAGAACTCATAGCCCTTGAGTTACATCCAAGCTTTCAAATTTATCAGTTGAAACAGCTAGTAGAATCGTTGAAAAAACCAAAGAAAATAGATTGGAATATAATAGAGACGCGTCCTTATATGCGTTGCCTCATCGACATGGGGATGATATATTTAGAATATAATATGTATAATGATGCGATTGCCTGCTTTACGCCAGTTTTTCACGGAGACAAGCAAGATCATTCGGGATTTCTTGTGTATATGATGGTTGCTTGTTGTGGATCTGCCAACTGGGATCGCGGCCGCAAGGTATATCAGCGATATCTTGCATGTTGCGATGATATACAAAATGCATTTAATCAGGCTCCGGATATCATGTTGCCTATGCATATGCTGTATATTCTATTGGCTTTGCAGTGTGGTGAAAGCAAGATAGCCCATGATGTATTAGCAGATCTTGTTGATGAATATGAAGATATTGATTGGTTATTACAAGATGCAACGCGCTGGAACGATTTTGTAGAAGATCATTTAGAGGCTATTATGTATATGGTAGACCAAGTGAGCAATATAGATTCTGACCCACGAGAATTAATAAGCTTATATACTGCTATCTCATTTTTACCAACTCAATTAGTGGATTTTGAAAGTCCATTATGGCAGACTCTATATGATGCGTATGAACGTGTTACCGGTCGAACTGTTATAAATCGGTACTCTAATGATAGTTATATGGGAAAACGCGAGTCCGCTCATATGAGCCCCGTAGAGGTTGCTAAAGGTGGGGCTTTGCGTGGAAATCCGGTATATGACAATATACGGTTCGGTGCACAAATTACACTTTCACAAGCCGGCCTATACACAGTAGATGATTTTAAAACAATTACTAAACAAGAAGTATTGATGCTACCGGGCATTGGTAAAAAAACAGTGGAACAACTAGAGCATAATGGTGTTATATTTAAAGCCTAAGATGTGACTTGAATTTAATAGCGATCCTAGGATAACGAAGGGCTATTTGTCTTTTTCATAATTAATATAATCCCTTTGATGAGTATCTTGGTACTGATCAAGGGGATTTTAAATTACTACAGGGTTGTACTAATTTTTGTCCTATAACCC
>OGCY01000332.1_pt1 | contig 14515 bp, 8 predicted proteins | sample 1570311 | NCBI WGS metagenome assembly OGCY01 (sample SAMEA2582165, study PRJEB24529) | metagenome | biome: Human gut stool | place: China | collected 2011
CACTATGTTTTAGTTTTGTGACATTAGGTAGCCAAGCAATTGATATTAATATACCAGGTGCAGATCCTACAATTTCACAGGATGCCTATCAAAACTATCGAAAGGTAGATACGACCGCGAAGAAAATGGAAGTCGATGTAGGCGATAAGGTGAGGGCTAAATATGCAAATAATATGCCTAAAAAATGGACGATAGATGAATTAGTATATTTAACTCAAGAATTAAATCATTCAGTTAACTTCTCATCTTCTGTTTTTATTCTTAAAGATAATGGAGCTAATTTAAAATTTACTTTTCCTGAAGGGACTCAGTTTGGTAAAACCATTAAGGGAGACCCATTAACTACAGAGATTAAGCACGGAAACTTTCTTTTAATTGATGGAAATCTAAATTATAACATTCGCAAAGAAAATCAAAGCACATCTACAGGTAATTCATTTTCCTATCCGACTGTTAAAAATGCAACATGGGAGATTAGCCCCACAAAAACGGGTTCATTAGAGGGGGCTATTAATTTTAAAGTTAAGGCAGAGCCTTCAGTATCGTATCGGATTGCTTTTGATTTGACTAAAAAGAAAGAAGTGGAGCTGTTGAAAACACATGATCAAGAGTATGTATATAAACAGCTCATGTCTCCTTTGGTTAATTATGTGTTGCCGTCTATTGAGCCAGCTAAGCAATTACTTTCAAAAACTAAATCTATCACAATTAATGGATTTACATTCCAAACGTTGAAATCTAGTGATTTAACTTATAACGGACCTGATAATGATGCAATTTATATTTATGATGGTAAAAGTTATCGTGAAGGCATTATGGTACGAGAATTACAACCAGAAGAATTGGCTAAACCACATACAATAAATGGTAAATTGATACAATACTTTGCTATGTATAAGCCTTACTCTGAGTATAGACCTATTCAATATGCAACCGTTTGGAATGATGCTACTCCGGCTATTTATATGGAAGTAGAACGATCTACATCTAGAATGTACATTCAATCCTTATATGATGATAAGTATTTATATACGCACTTTATCATGGCAGATTTAGATTATAAAGTACCGTCAAAAGATTTGCGTGATGTGGTCCAGTATGTAGATAATGCAAATGATAAAGACAAATACTCAAAAAGTTTAGCAGGTATGTCAGCTATACCAAAAGGTGTATTTGATATGACTTTATTTCCCAAAAAGCAGTAAATAATTATGAAACGTAATGACCTCATTAAATATCTACAACAAGAATACATCTGTGATATCGATTATCCATGGAAAAAATATCCTGAATATGTAGTAATCCGACGTAGAGATAATCAAAAATGGTTTGCTGGTATCTTTACTATTACAGGGCATCAAGTAGGTTTAGATACAAATGAACCTATGGATGTAGTCAATCTAAAATGTGAACCTGATTTAATTCCTACCCTAATTCGTGAAAGTGGAATCTACCCTGCGTATCATATGAATAAACAACACTGGATCTCGGTGGATATAGAAAGCTATGAAGATATAGAGAAACTTAAAATGCTAGTGGATATGAGCTATCAATTGGTGGGGAAGAATTAAGAGTATTAAGGCTAAATTGATATTTAAAGTAAAAGAATAATTACATATTATTGTTATATGTAAAATTTGCCACATATTTTCACTGTTACTTTAGTAAAGTGTTTATATGTGGTATTTTTTGTAGTAGAATAAAATTAATTACTATGAATAAATCATGAAATGTTAGGAGATATTATGGGTGCCGAATTAAATCAAAAATTATTTAGTGCTGCTGATAGTTTACGCGGTAAGATGAGTGCGGATCAATATAAGGATTATCTCTTGGGATTAATATTCTATAAGTATTTATCCGATAAATTATTGGAATCGACAGTTATAAAAGCTTATAAATCTCTTGATGAATACAATACTGTAGCAAAGCAAACAGAATTATATAAATCATATATTTTGGATGATAAAAGTAAAGATTTCTTTATTGCTACCATGTCTGATACATTGGGGTATCATATAGAGCCTCAATATTTATTTAGTGAGCTTGCTAATGCTGTTAAAGATAATTCTTTTGAATTAGTTCATTTAAAAAATGCCTTTGTACGTTTAGAAACAGCATATAAACAATTTGAAGGTTTATTTGATGATATTGACCTAGATTCAAAACAATTAGGTGTTGATGCTAACCAACGTAATATTACAATCAGTGAAGTGATTAAAAAGCTTGATGAAGTTGATGTATTAGGACATGATGGTGATGTTATTGGTGATGCTTACGAATATTTAATTGGTGAGTTTGCCGCTGGATCTGGTAAAAAAGCTGGTGAGTTTTATACACCTCAACAAGTATCTGATATGATGGCTCAAATAGTAACTATCGGTCAAGAGGATACACCATCATTTACCGTATATGACCCTACAATGGGTTCTGGCTCTCTAATGCTAAATGTGCGTAAATATTTAAATAATCCAGATCGTGTTCAATATCATGGACAAGAACTTAATGTAACTACATATAATCTGGCACGCATGAACCTTATTCTTCATGAGGTAAGTTCTGAAGATCAAAGATTACATAATGGGGATACCTTAAATAAAGATTGGCCTACGGATGAACCATATATGTTTGACTCTGTAGTCATGAATCCTCCGTATTCTGCTATTTGGTCAGCAGATCCTACATTTTTGGATGATGCACGTTTTAATCGGTACGGAAAACTTGCACCTAAGTCTAAGGCTGACTTTGCCTTCCTTTTACATGGTTTTTACCACTTAAAAACATCTGGTACAATGGCAATTGTTTTGCCACATGGTGTTCTATTTAGAGGTGCAGCAGAAGGCACAATTCGCAAAAAATTATTAGAAGATGGAAGCATTTATGCTGTTATAGGTATGCCTGCAAACCTTTTCTTTGGCACATCTATTCCTACAACTGTTATTATTCTTAAAAAGAACCGTAAAGGTCGCGATGTATTATTCATTGATGCAAGTAATGATTTTACTAAGTTTAAAAATCAAAATAAATTAGAACTTGAGCATATTAAACGTATTGTTGATACATATAAAAACCGTGAAAGTATCGAAAAATATGCTTATTTAGCCTCTTTTGAAGAGATTAAAGAAAATGACTTTAATCTTAACATTCCGCGCTATGTTGATACATTCGAAGAAGAAGCACCAATAGACATGGTTGCTCTAGGTGCGGAAATGAAAGTCATTAATGAAGAAGAATTAAAATTAGAACAAGAAATTTATGATATGCTTCTTCAATTAGAATGTGCTGAGGAAGATAAAGAATGGTTAAATGGCATATTAGAGGTGTTTAATCATGAGAAATAAACCGAGAATACGATTTAAAGGATTTACTGAAGATTGGGAACAGCGTAAGTTAGGTGATCTATTAATATTACTTAAAGATGGTAGTCATGGTACACATAAAAATACTGATGAAGGTGTATACTTATTAAGTGCAAAAAATATAAAAAATGGGCGAATTAATATTATGCCTGATGATCGAATTATTAGTTGGGAAGATTATGATGTAATACATAAAAATTATGAATTACAATTGGGAGATATTCTTTTGACTATAGTAGGATCTATTGGTGAAACTGCTATTTTTAATTTGAAAACAAAGGTTACATTTCAACGTAGTGTAGCTTTTTTAAGACCTAATTCAGACTTAAATAATGGATTTTTATATACTTTGATTAATACAGATAGATTTCAAAATCAATTACAGACCAAACAAGTTGTTTCTGCACAGCCAGGAATATATTTAGGAGATTTAGCTAGTATAGATATAACATATCCCAAAAATCTTTCAGAACAGGAGAAAATATACAGTATTTTTAAAGAAATTGAGGACTCTATTACCCTTCATCAGCGTAAGCTTGAAAAACTTAAATTAGCTAAAAAAGCGTTCTTGCAAAAATTATTTCCTAAAAATGGAAGTCAATTTCCTGAGATTAGATTTAAAGGTTTTACTGATGCTTGGGAACAGCGTAAGTTAGGTGAGTATGCGAATTTTAGAAGAGGTTCTTTCCCACAACCATATGGAAATAAAGAGTGGTATGATGGTGTAGGTTCAGCTCCTTTTGTACAAGTTGTTGATGTTGGTGATAATTTGAGCCTTGTGGACTATACAAAACAAAGAATTAGTAAATTAGCCCAGCCTATGAGTGTATATGCTGAAAAAGGTAGTGTTCTTGTGACTCTACAAGGTAGTATAGGTAGGGTTGCAGTCTCACAATATGATGCATTTATAGATAGAACAATATTGATTTTTCAAGGCTATAAGTACAAAACTAATTCATATTTTTGGGCATATATTATAAAGAATAAATTCTCTGAAGAAGCACTAAAAGCTCCCGGAGGAACCATTAAAACCATAACTAAAGAGGCTTTATCTAATTTTATTATTTTATATCCTAAATTTAGTGAACAGGAACAAATTGGATCTTTTTTTGAGAAGCTTGATAAACTTATTACCCTTCATCAGCGTAAGTTAGATAAGTTACAAGAGGTGAAAAAAGGGTTGCTTCAAAAGATGTTTGTTTAGTTTTATGGGGTTGTGTTATATGGTTAAATTGAGAATTACAAAAGAAGCTCAGCTCGAACAAAATTTAATTGAGTTGCTTTGTGAGGGGCACGGGCAATGGACCTATCGTCCAGATTTAAAATCTGAATCTGACTTATGGCGGAATTTACGTGATAAAATTGAAAATCGAAATAAGAGTGAACTAGATGGTTATGATTTAACTGATAGTGAATTTGAAAGAATTAAGTCTGAAATCCTAGCTAGTACCAAAACGCCATTTGATGCGGCTAAATGGTTGCGTGGGGAAAAGGGAAAATGTTCTATTGTTCTTGAACGTGATAATGGTTTAGGACGTATAGAGCTAGTAGTTTATTCTAATCTTGAGAAGAATGGCGGTTTTTCTTCTTATGAGATTGTAAACCAAATTGCAAAAGGTAACTCTAAATTAGAAGAGCGGGAACGTCGTTTTGATGTTACTTTATTGATTAGTGGATTACCAATTATTCAAATTGAGTTGAAAACTGCAATTGCTAAGGATGGAGTTAAACAAGCTTATTATCAGATTGAAAAATATGTAGATGAGGGTACTTTCTCTAATACTATTTTTCAAACACTACAACTATTTGTGATGTCCAATGAGCAAACAACACGTTATATGGCTGCAGCACCAAAAGGTGAGCTGCAGGAAAAGTTTATGTTCTCATGGCGCACAAGAGATAATACAAAGGTTGAGAATATCAACGAATTTGCTAAACAGGTATTAAATATACCTAGGGCTCATGAGTTGGTATCTGAATATATGATAGTCAGTGAAGAACCAAGTAATAAAGTACTTATGGTATTACATCCATATCAAATTCATGCTATTGAAGCTATATTTAAAGCTGCTGGTAAACATGAGTCTGGCTATATCTGGCATGCTACAGGATCAGGTAAAACATTAACAAGTTTTGTATCTACTAAGTTATTGGCTCAAAAAGCGGGTGTCGATAGAACGATTATGTTGTTAGATCGAAAGGACCTAGATAATCAAACAACATCTGAGTTTACTAAGTTTGCATCTGCTTATTCTACAGGGGTTAACACTAACAATAATACGTTGATTGTTGGTACTGGTAGTACAAGAGAACTTTCAAAAGCACTTATATCTGAAACAAGTACGAATGTAGTTATAGTTACTACACGCCAAAAGTTAAATAAGGCAGTTGCAGAGCTGCAAGAATATAAGCCCGATAAATTAGCTACGTTACGTGGAAAACATATTGTGTTTATTGTGGATGAATGTCATCGTGCTATTAGTGCTGAAAATATGGATGATATTAAAAAAGTATTCCCTAAATCAACGTGGTTTGGATTTACTGGAACACCTATTTTTGAAGAAAATAAAAAAAGTGCAGATGGACAATACGCACGAACTACACATGACCAATATGGAGAAGTGCTACATCGGTACACTATAAAAAATGCATTAGAAGATGGTGCTGTATTAGGCTTTCAAGTGGAGCATGAGTCTACAATTCATGAAGATGAGATTGCTAATGTAGTATATCGTGCTATGCGTGCGGATCAGAAAAATATTAGTTTTACTGATGAGGAGCTGATATCTGCAGTTGAATCAATGAAAGATATTGATAAAGAAGGATACCTTCAAAATGCTCACTATGAATCTGATGATCATATTTTATCGGTAATTCGTAAGATTTTAAGCCCTAATAACGCGTATCGTAAGTTTGTATTTAAAGATGGTAAACCAACAATGTCGGCTATTTTAACAACTAGCTCTATCAATATGGCAAAGCGTTATTATAAGGCTATTAAAGAGTTTACAGGTGATAAAAACTGGATAGAAACACAATTTCCTAATCAGCCTTTACGACAAGGTACAGTTATGAATGATCCTGATTTTCCTCGTGTGGCTATAACGTACTCTTTAGAGGAAAATACAAAGGATTCAGCAGAAAAAGAAGCTGAAATGGCAGAGATTATTGCTGAGTACAATAAGATGTTTGGAACGTCTTGGTCTGTTGAAAGTATCAATCGTTATAATGGGGATATTAATAATCGCTTAGCTCGTAAAAAAGGTGAGTTTAAAGAGTTCGGTAAACATCTAGATTTAGTTATTGTTGTCGATCGATTACTTACTGGATTTGATGCACCAAGATGTCAGACCCTTTTTGTAGATAGAAACCTTCAATACGCTGGACTTATACAAGCCTTTTCTAGAACGAATCGGACGTATAAAGGTAAGGATAAAGGACTTATTACAACCTTTAGAAAACCAGCTACTATGAAAGAGCATGTATATGCGGCAACACGCTTATATTCGCAAACTAATAATAATAGTAGTTTAATATATCCAACATATGAAGAATCTAAAAAGAAATTTAATGCTGCCTATATGGCTTTAGTGAATTTGGATGCTGTAAATCCGAATAATCCCATTACAGAACATGCTCCCATATCCGATAGAATTAATTTTGTGAAATGCTTCCAAGATTTAAATAAAGCATATCGTGCTATAGCCTCATATGATGAATTTAATATAGAGCTTGATAGTGACAAGAATGGTACTTTCACTAAAAAAATTGCACTTATAGAGGATAATATAGGCTTGTATAATACTATAAAGGCCTCTTTAAAACCTGATGACAAAACTGAACCAGGTATTGAACTTATTGACTTCTTTGATTCTAATACTGTTCAAACGTATACAGTTGATAAAAGTTATATAGATGCCTTATTAAGTGAATATGAACCGAATAGTCAAGACACTCGTGTAAAGATTGAAGATGCTTTAACTAAATTAAATAAGAGTGAATCCGTTCGAGTTATCTACCAAAATATCCTTGATGATATTGATACACACGTAATAGGTAAAGATAGTAATTTATTGAAAATTAAACGAGAATACTTTACCCAGGCATATGATTCTATTGTTGAAGACTTTGCTTCAACATGGTGTGTTGATGTAGATGAACTTATGGTATCTGTAAATCAATCTACAGTTGGTGAGGATATATATAACAAAAATCGTATAGTGGGTAGTGCTAACTATCCTGTATATGTACAACAACACCCAGATGCAGATCCATTTTCATACCCTCAACATATGATAGAAGCATGGGAAGGGTGTTTGTTTGATGAAGTTATTCCATTGAGGGATGAACTAAAATAGAAGCGTTTAGTCAAGTTTAGTTAAATGATGAAATAATAAAATACTTGTAGTTTTGTCCATATATGGTCAGGAAAGTTAAGAAAGTAGTATTAGACACTATATGGTGTGTAATACTACTTTTATATTTTGTTAAATATATGTAGTGATGAGCCGATAATTAATTTTATTATAAAAATGCCTATAGAGCTTTGCCGTGTTCTAATTCCGTTGAAAGGTGAAGGGTAAAATGTATATTAAAGAGATTAAGACGATATCAAATTATAGAAATTTAAGTGGTCAATCTATGGTTTTTGATAAAGATTTAAACTACATTATTGGTGAGAATAATATAGGAAAAACTAATATTTTAGAATTGTTAAATATAATACTATCAGAAGGCAAGTTTAAAGAAGATGATTTTGCTGATTTATCGAGCCCAATTGAAGTAAAATATACTATTTCATATGATGATTCAAGCATAGGTTTCTTTGAAGATAATTTTGATATAAATGAAGATAACTGTATAACTATAATTGCAGAACAAGATCTTATTGATGGTAGGATTTCTTATTACCATGATACACCTAATAAAACGAGTATAAGCTTTTCTATTATAAAAAAAATAAATTCTCTTTATTATTTTGCTCAGAGATTACCATCTAAAGAACTTGACTTTAAAAGAAGTAATGGGAGTAGTAAAACTCTTAATTACTTGATAAAAAAAAGTCTTGAGATAGTAAATTTAGAAGAGTCAGATCTTATTAATAGCCCAAAGATTAATGATGTCATTGGGGAAGTAAATAAATCGATTAATTACATAAATGATATAACAGGTGATTCTGTCAATGCCTCTTTAGATTCAAGTCATGAAAAACTATTAGCTCGATTACTTATATTGGGAGATCAAAATGGAAGGGAGCTGACATCTTTAGGGGAGGGCATTCAATATGCTTTTAATATAATTCTACAAATTATTGATGCAATTTATAGGTCTATGTTAGGAAAAACACCAGAGGAGTTTAGAGAACGATTAATATGTAGTAGTGAGAAATACTATTTCCCATTAATATTGCTTTTGGATGAGCCAGAGATTCATCAGCACCCATATAGGCAACGAAGTTTAATGAAAAAGATTAACAATCTATTAAATAATAAAAATGAAAGTTTTATCAAACTAATAAAGGGATTATTTAACATTGATGGTTTGGAAGGACAAATCTTTATAGCAACTCATTCTCCTAATATTTTGCTAAATGACTATAAGCAATTTTTAAGAATTTATAAAGATAATGCTACACAAACAATTAAAGTAGCTTCGGGAAATTCATTTAATTTAGATGTAAAATTGTATAAACATTTATTGCATAATTTTTTATATCTTAAAGAAGCTACATTCAGTAAGAAAATTATATTTGTTGAAGGTGATACTGAAAATGGAGCAATTCCTATTTTTGCTAAACGGAAAGAATTTGATCTAGATGAAAATGGGGTTGGTGTAATTAAGTTAGATGGTGCGGATAGTGTTGAATATTGTATGGAATTATACAAATTATTTGGTATCGAGACCTATGCAATTATAGACGCTGATAAGAAAGAGAGATATCACAGTAATGAGAATATATTTTTTACTACCGAAATAGATTACGAAGAAGATGTATTCGCATCATTTGAATTAAAAGATTATTTAACGTGTTGTAAAGAACTAGATATATTACAGTCTATGATTGGTATTATAAAAAAATATAAACGTGATTTAGATGTATCTGAGTTTAAAGAAGATCCTAGTATAATTGAGTTAGATGAGACTACTGCAAAATCTATTATGAGTGAATGTAAAGCGACTCAGTTGGAGAAGTTGAAGGGCTCAAAAAATGCATGTAAAGGTGCGATACTAGCAAGACATGTAACTAAAATACCTTCTGCTTTTGATGAATTGATAGAAAAAGTTAAAGGGGAAATAGTATGACATTAGAAAATCGATTAAAAGAATTCCATTCTGGTGATGAGGAACAGTTAAGTTTTATTTTCTCGGATAAACCTAGGTTGATAGTTAACGCACCAGCGGGTTGTGGTAAAACAAGAGCTATGGTTAGTAAAATTGCTAGAGAGTTAAGTCTTGGTAATATTGAAAGTAATAAAAAAGTCTTAGCAATGTCATTTAGTGTAAATGCTTCGATTCGTATAAAGTCAGATGTCAAAGAGCTTTTGCCTTCATTGGTAGATAACTCGAAATTACTTTTAAAGAAGTTAGATATCGCTAATTATCATAATTTTGCAATGAGATTACTTTATAAATATGGATTTCTATTGAATGAGGAATTTATAAATCTTTCAGAGTTTAGAATCATTAGTGATAGTATTGTTATAAAGGAAAACTTAATTTCCTCATCCGATAACTGTATAATTGAAGAGTTAATAAAAATTGTTTCGTCTTTTGATTTTTCTCATTTTGAATCTATTATTGATAAATATTGGGAAACAATCAATAATACTCTTATTAATAGAAAAATAATTACATACAATGGTATTTTAATAGCGGCTATCAAGCTTTTATCTAATGATAATATTAGGAAATTTTATACTAATTATTACTCAATGATTATTATAGATGAATTTCAAGATACCAATATTCTTAGTTACTTATTTATAAAATCATTAATTCATAATAATAAAGTAGTTTTTTTAGGTGATGGTATTCAAAGGATTTATGGCTTTTTGGGTGCATTAGATGATGTGTTTCAACGTGTAGAAGATGATTATAGTCCACAGATTATATCGTTTAAGAATAATTATAGATATAATAATACCTCTATGAAAGAACTAGATCATCTAATAAGAGCTTATGTTGATCAATATATAGATCCAAAGCTAAACTCTTCTATATTAATAAAAAAACTACAATCAGATATTGAAGAGGTTAATTTTATTAGTGAAGGAATAAAGAACATAATAAAAAATAATTGTAATGTTGCTATACTAGTTCGAGCAGGATGGCAAGGTGGCATTATAGCTGAAAAATTAGAAGAGGAGTCAATTCATTTTTTTAATGGCCTTTATTCGGAAGATGATCGTGAATTTATTAATTTTTATAATGTTGCAATAGAGGAGTTTAATAATAACGTTTCAGGTAATGCAGTTCAAAGTTCGTTAAAAAAATGCCTACAAGCTATCAAGAATCGTGAACATGAAATTTATACTAATGACCAAAAGAAATATATCTTTGATTCATTATATAAGTTGTTAGAAAAATTATTTGAAGTATCTAAAAATTGGGCAGGTACCACAAAAGAAAGATATATAAATATTGAGTTCAGTCTTAATAATAATGGTTTAAAACATATGATAGAGTATCTTGATGAAAAAGTTGTATTAACTACTATTCACTCAGCTAAAGGATTAGAATGGGACTATGTGATTTTGCCACAAATGAATCAAGGGATTTTTCCTTCATGGAACCATATGTGTAAGAAGTGTCATGATTTAAATAGTTTTAAATTAGATAATGATTTCTGCACAAATTTGTTAGCACCAGAGATGAAAACTTTATTTAAGGAAGAGTTAAGTGTATTCTATGTTGCTTTAACACGTGCCAAGAAAAATGTTTTTTTCACTGTTAATACTGGTACAAATACATATGGATATCCTAAGAAGGAAAATTGTTTTATTAATTTACCTGGTATTAATCAATTAGATTTTAAGTGGAATGATTATGTTAGTTAGAATCTTTGAGTATATACAATAATCTAATTTATATGTATATTAGGTAGCCCAAAAAAGTTGTTTAATTATGTTACAATACACTTAATATTAATATGTTATGGAGAGATGTATATGCTAAAACGATTATTATTAAGTGCTATTGTATTGAGCACTGTTAGTGTATCTAGTTATGCTATTGAGGTAAATATTCCCGGTGCAGATTCAACTATTGCTAAGGATGCTTATGAGCAGGGACTTTATAGGACTGAGAAAATTAAGAGTGCTTATGATGTAGAAACTCGAAAGATAATAGACTCGATTATTTTAAAAGCGGGAATACCTAAAGAGTTTGGTACTAATGTTAATGATGCTGAAGCTGAAACCTTTAAAAATGAGTTATATTCTATTAAGCGTCGTCAATTTGACGGCAATACAATTGTGAATTTACATAATAATGATGGTGGACTATCGGTTACACTTCCATTTAGCGCAATACAGAAAGAGGCTATAACCGATTTTCCTAATTCAAATGCTCATTATTTAGTAGAGTCACCCATGATTGCTGCAGGTATTATTGAAAATAAAATACCAAACACTACTGAAAAAACTGATGTGGTTTTTCAATATGACGGCTTAAGTAAAAGCTCTTTGAGAAAGACAACGCTTAGAGGGGCTGTTGAGATGGAGATTATTGGTTTAAAATTTGAACTAAGTAAACATCCAAATCAGGAGTATAATGTTATCCTTTATCCGCGTGCAACGAAGCTGGTTACATCTAATGATATTAATACAATAATGGCAAATTATATATTGCCTTCAATTCATTCTCTTAAAGATTTAGATGACTATAGCCGAGTAGAAAACTATAAGAATTACTCTTTTAGAGTACCTAAAACAGCAGTAAAAGATAAAAAGATAAATGAAAGAGTAGACGGTGTAACCTTTACAATAGACAAAGATATAAATCAACAGATTCGTATTGAACCTAATAATGAATCTGAAAAAGGATTATTTAGTACAGTTGATGAGATTCGTATATTAAATAAGATTGATAATAAGTCAGCAGAGCTTTTTGGTATCCCTGGAGCCAAAATGATAACAAAGGGATTCCATACTTATGTTTGGAATGATGGTATACCAGGGTTATTACTAGATCTTGAACTAGATAATCAACAGGGAATATTGATGTTTATTACTTATGATGAAAACTATAAGTATGTAAACACAATCCAATACCCGCTAGATACTGGTGTATATAGTAAAGCACAATTACGTAGATTAATTACTGATGTAAAATTATCGTCTACTGGCAATCTGTATGAAGGTGATGTTTGGATTATATAGTTAAAACTATTTATAAATAAAACAGGGAAAGAAATCATACGATTTCTTTCCCTGTTTAGATATGATATAATTTATATCAAAGTGAGGCATAAATGGTTTCGACGCCAGACTTCGCTTCTAAGTTTTAATATTGAAGAAACGGTCTGACTTCTATGTCGGGCCTTTTTTCACGCGTCCACTCACCGCCAATCTCTAGAAGATTAGCAAAGGCTGGACCCATTTAGAGGCCTCAAGTTCAATATAGTGCTGTCAAAAATAAAAGTAAATAGATTAGAGGTTCCTAATAGTCACCTAGGTGACCAATAGGAACCTTTTTCGCTTTGTAATCGTATTCATAATTATGTTCTTATTATGTTACAATACAGTTAAAATTACTTTTTGTGGAGAGATGTATATGTTAAAACGATTATTATTAAGTGCTATTGTATTGAGTTCAATTTGTGTATCTTGTCATGCTATAGATGTAGACCTACCTGGTGCAAACTCCAAAATACCTGAAGATGAGTATAAAGATTATGTATATCTTAGTCCTAAAATCGCATTGGAGCAAATTGCTAGTACACAGGCTATGATTAATCAAATTAAAGCTGATGGTACTTTTGAAAAATTAAAAGAATGGCGTAAGATATCTGATGATGCTGAATTGGAGAAAACGTTACGCCATGATTTTAAGCAGTTTATGACGCCAATAGATGGACAAACAGAAATAATAGAACATACAGAAAATAGTGGGATACAGCTCACAGTTCCATTTTCAAGTGTATTTAAGATTCAAAATAGTGAACATAACTATACCTTAGAAGGTCTTACTGGCAGTACATATGTCGCTAGAGATTATAATGTTGTTGAAAAAGGTGGTTCTGAAAGAACATTTATTTATAAAAAATTAGATAATACAAAATATTGGAATCTAAACGTTACTAATTTGGATAAATCAAATCAAGGTACTATTGTAGGCATTACTTTTACAAGCAAAGATAATCCTAATACTAGTCATAGTATTGGTACGTATGTTGTAGGATCTGAATCAGAGTCAGAACGTAATATAAAAGCGAATAGAATTCTTGCCAATTATGTGTTGCCTTCGGTACGTTCGTTGAATAGACTTAACGAATTTTCTACTATTACGATGTCGAAGAATTTACAGTATCGGGTACTAAATGGTTCAACTCGTACAGAATCGACAGATAAGGACAGTATATATGGATCTAAATCTTATACTGTAACGCATAAAGGACCACATGGAGTAAATCAAGTCCTTCAGATGATTCCACTACATGATAAGCAACAGCATTTTTTATTGAATGCCAAACCAGATGATCCATATAACTTTGAGACCCATATTGAGTATATTAATTCTTTATATGGTCATACCTTAAATAAAGAGATTAGATTGTCTCGGATTAGTAAAAGTTTCGTCTGGTTTGATGGGATTCCGGGGTTATTATTGGATTATGAATTATCTAATGGAGAGGGTAGATTAGAATTTATTACACGCGATAAAGACTATGAATATCGTCATATTGCTTCATACCAAGTGAATGGCTATTATACTTTGGAGCAACTAAAAAATATGTTGTTAGATGTAAAGTTGTTAAATACTGGAGATATGTATAATAGAGATATTGACTTATTTAATCTAAGATTAAAGTCTTAGCTTATTTTGAATTGCAATAGGTAATAAAATAGTAGAGCCTAATAAACATATATATGCCTATTTGGCGTACAATGATAACAGGGAAAGAAATCATACGATTTCTTTCCCTGTTTAGATAT
>OGCY01000333.1_pt1 | contig 14508 bp, 12 predicted proteins | sample 1570311 | NCBI WGS metagenome assembly OGCY01 (sample SAMEA2582165, study PRJEB24529) | metagenome | biome: Human gut stool | place: China | collected 2011
AGGTGCATTAGCACGCAGCTTGGCGGACAACATTGATGCGAAGATGGAGACGGTGCGTGAGATTTTTGCATCCGTTCCGGAGAACAATCTTGAGTGGCAGGGTTACAACCGTTTGTTAGAGAGCAACATCCGCAGAGCGGGAAGACAACAGTAAAAGGGATTGATATGAATAAGAACGATGTGATTACTTTGGAAATCGAAGACATGGGCGTCGATGGAGAGGGCATCGGTAAGTATGAGGGCATGACTTTCTTTGTAAAGGATGCCCTCATTGGCGATTCCATCCGGGCACGCATTATAAAGCTGAAAAAAAATTATGGGTTTGCCAGACTTGAGAAAATTCTCCGCCCCTCTGACTGCCGTGTGGAGCCGAAGTGTGCGCTGCACCGCCGTTGCGGTGGCTGTCAGATTCAGGCGATGGATTATGCGGCACAGCTTTCTTTTAAGAAAAAGAAGGTACGTGGGAATTTAATCCGCATCGGCGGTTTTTCGGCGGAGCAGATTGATGCAGTAGAAGAGCCGATTGTCGGGATGGAAGAGCCTTACCGCTACCGCAACAAGGCGCAGTTCCCGGTGGGAACGGACAAAAACGGCGAGATTATCGCCGGCTTTTACGCGGCGCGCACACACAGCATTATCCCGGTGGAGGACTGTATGCTCGGTGTACCGCAGAACCGCCCCATTTTAGAGGCAGTTTTGACTTATATGAGGGAAAATCATGTGGCACCTTACGAGGAAGCGACCGGTAAGGGACTTGTGCGTCATGTGTTAATCCGTTACGGTTTTTCGACCGGAGAGCTGATGGTATGTCTTGTGATAAACGGGGACAAACTTCCGGCAGAGGACCGTCTGATTGAAAAATTACAGAAAATGGATGGAATGACAAGCATTTCCATCAACAAAAATAAAGAGAAGACAAACGTTATTCTTGGAAAAGAGACCATCTGTATCTGGGGACAGCCTTATATTACCGACCATATTCATCTGCGCAACTGCAAAAACGGCGATTTTGCGCCTGTCGGCACGTCGGTTGCCTATCATATCTCCCCGCAGTCTTTTTATCAGGTAAATCCGGTACAGACCGAAAAACTCTACAGCCTTGCGCTTGATTATGCCGGTCTGACCGGAAAAGAGACCGTGTGGGACCTCTACTGCGGTATCGGAACGATTTCACTTTTTCTCGCAGGTGCAGCCAAAAAGGTTTACGGTGTGGAGATTGTGCCGCAGGCGATTGAGGATGCAAAAAATAATGCACGCTTAAATCATATTGCAAATGCAGAATTCTTCGTGGGAAAAGCCGAGGAGGTACTGCCGGCTTTTTATGAGCAGGAGAGTCAGAAATGCTGCGAGAGCAGCGAAAACGCTGCCCAAGAAGCAGGCACACAGTCTGACGCTGCGACTGACGCAGATATGCTGCACCCGGACGTTATCGTCGTCGACCCGCCAAGGAAGGGCTGTGACGAGAAGTGCCTTGAGACGATGCTTAAGATGCACCCGGAGCGTATTGTTTATGTAAGCTGCGATTCTGCGACGTTGGCGAGAGATTTGCGCGTGTTGTGTGACGGAGGGTATGAACTGAAGAAGGTCCGGGCGGTTGACCAGTTCGGGCATACGACACATGTAGAGACGGTTGTTTTGCTTTCCAAGGGAGTGGTCGACAAGGATAATTTCAGAAAAGTGAAAGTGGATTTCTCTTTGGAGGATATGGATTTGACTGAGCTTAGGGGCAAAGCTACGTATGCTCAGGTGAAGGAGTATATCCTTAATGAGTTTGGTTTAAAGGTATCTTCACTTTATATTGCACAGGTAAAGAAGAAGTGCGGTCTTGAGGTCGGAAAGAATTCTTATTTGCCAAAGTCAGAGGATGCTAGACAGCCTCAGGTTACTCCTGAGAAGGAAGAGGCTATTATGAAGGCGTTTCGGCATTTTGGAGTAATATAAGTAGTATTAAGATTGGAGAATATAACAGTGGCTGAATGGGTATCACATCTGATTGTTGCGGACAAAGTATTAGAAAAATTTCCACAGCTTTCTCGTCATGAATTTTGTGTAGGAAATATAGCTCCGGATTGTAATATTCCGAATGAAGATTGGACAGAGTTTACACCACCCAGAGCAGTGACACATTGGATGCAGGACAATAGAAAGAAAGCAACCGATTGTGTCAGATTTTACGATGAATACATAATAGCTCGCTTGGGTTCGATAAAAACAAAAGAAGAATTCTCGTTTTTATTAGGATATTATGCCCATTTAATAACAGATGCAGAGCTTCAAAGGACAATAAGAGATGATGAGCGCGTTGCAGCTGCGTGGAAACGTGCTAAAGAAATACCGGAATTATGTGACCTGGCAGATGGACTAGAAGAAAACTGGGATTGCTTTAAGAAACTTATGCCGAATCGTGAGGAGAGAATGAAGGACTTCTTCGTGATTGAACGTGAATATTTGGATGAACATCCTGATTCCGGATACTTTACTGAAATAAAAGGACTTGAAGAGTTTCCGGATTATATTGATTATCTTCCCAAAGGGGCTATACCCATGAAGGTTAAGATGATGTATTACATGCCAACATTGGAAGAGGGAAGATATCCTTTTGTGGGCTTCTCCAGAGAAGAATATGAGGGTTTCCTGGAGCGCGCGGTGAATAACGTGATTAACGCTATAGAAGCTCTTGCAACGCGACAATTGTAGGTGAAATTTATGTTTATGAATATTGCAATAAGCAAAGACTGGAAGAATATCACCCTGATTTCTAAGGGCTGGTCCAGTGATAAAAAATATTTGGTCGAAACGGCTAACGGAGAATTTCAGCTTCTGCGAATTTCAGACATTGAGGAATATGAAACAAAAAAGAAAGAATATGAAATTATTACAAAATATTCTCAGCTTGGTATCAGTATGTCTATGCCGATAGAATTCGGAACCTGTAACGAAGATAAGAATGTATATATGCTGCTTAGTTGGATAGAAGGTCGTGACTTGGAAGAAGTGCTGCCGGAGCTATCAGAACAGGAACAGTATAAGCTCGGCCGCCAAGCAGGAACAATCCTTAGAAAGATACACTCAATACCGCTTGATCCGGTAGATGTTCCTGCAACAACGAAGCGCGAAAAAAAGTTGATGCAGTTAGCACGCTATGAAGAATCGGATGTGAGAATTTCCGGCGATGAGATAGCTGTCGCTTATGTAAAAGATAATATCAATTTTATTTGGCGGAAATCGCCGGTGTACATGCATGGGGATTTCCATCCGGGGAATTTGATTTATATGCAGGATGGTTCTATAGGTGTAATCGATTTCAACAGATGGGAAGTGGGAGATCCCTATGAGGAGTTTTACAAGCTTGAAAGCTTTGGTATAGAGATAAGTGTTCCGTATTGCATAGGACAGATTGATTCTTATTTTAATGACGATGTTCCTGAAGATTTCTGGACGGCGAATGCGGTATATGTGGCGCAGGCATCATTATTTTCCATTAAGTGGGCCGAGAAGTTTGGACAGGATGAAATTGATGGAATGGTAAGAAGAGCAAGAAATTCTATAACTAATTTCAATGATTTTAAAAATACTGTCCCTAAATGGTATTCTGATAGATCAGATATGAAATAAAACAAATAGTAGAGGAAGACAGCGGTAAATTATGCGTACAGAACAAGTAGAACTAACTGTATTATGCTTAATACATAAAGATGGCAGTTATTTACTGCAAGATAGAGTAAAAAATGATTGGAAGGGTTATACACTTCCCGGAGGGCATATTGAACCGGGAGAATCTATTGTTGATGCAGTGATTCGCGAAATGAAGGAAGAAACTGGACTTACGATTAAAAATCCACGTCTTTGTGGGGTAAAGCAGTTTCCAATTGATGGAGGGCGTTATATCGTATTCCTTTTTGAAACAGACCAGTTTGAGGGAGAACTTGCTGATTCTGAAGAAGGTAAAATGCACTGGATTAAGGATTCAGACCTTTCAAACGTAAACTTGGTAAATGACTTTGAAGAACTCATTGAAGTTATGTTGAATGATAGCCTGACAGAGTTTCAATATGTTATCGAAAATGATGAGTGGATCATTGTAAAAAAATAGTCCGTACTGATGGTTCAGTTGAGCTAAACGACAAATCCATTGTGAAGGTTATTCCTTCGTGAGATATTTATATTGAGAATGGAGGAAGGAGACTTTTGCTATGGAAAAATAGGTCAAATTATTTGTACATATCGTAAGCTCAATGGTATTTCACAAGAGGAACTTGCAGGGATTGTAGGTGTATCAGCAGGAGCGGTTTCCAAATGGGAAAGAGATATTTCACTTCCCGATTTGGATGTTCTTTGTAGTCTTGCAGACTATTTTCAGATTACAGTCGATGAGCTATTAGGGCGGAAAAAGAGAAAAATAACAGATATTCAGTTTGAGAATGAGCGGGAAGCAAATCGCTATTATGTAGCATTAGAATTGATTGAATGCTGTAAAACCGCTCGCAATTTCGGTTTACTGGCGGTAGAGGAACAGTTGAAAGGGAAAGAGGAAAGTATATATTCTTTTTTGAGATTTGCTGTTTATTTCCTATTGGATGGATTTTACAAGCAGATAACGCCTATGGACTGCAAGCCGTATCTTGTACGTTATGCAGAAGCTGAAAAGGATTCAAGAACAGCGAACATGATTTGCGAGGTGATTGTACTGATTTTTTCCGGAGAGAACGAAGAGATAGTGAAGGACGTTATCAGTTCATTCCTAGGCAGAAAATATGCCGGGCTTATTCTGAAGAAGGCACAGTTAACGAGAGATGAGCAAATAGAAAAAATAGCGCTCATGAATATCGGAGTAGAGGATACAGGGGTATTAGATTCTCTGCTTAATACAGATGATTATCATATTCAGATGATGCTTAGGCAGATGGAAAACGATGAATTCCTCCAAGCTTTGGCTGGTACATCCAAAGAAATACGAATTCGTTTATTGCAGAATCTATCAGACAGATTGATTGGTGTTATTGCTGAAACTTTGCAAAATGTGCAGGGGAATGTTGACGATATCAGCGAAGCGCAAAGAAAAATGCTTAACATAATTAATGATATTAATGTTAAGCAATAGTTATCAAAAGTTTCAGCATATTCATATTATCACTAAGTAGTAGCTTTTTGATATAGCGGCGGCCTGTAAAGCAGACTGCCGTTAAATATTTATAGAAAAATATGAAAAGCAGTGAACCTTTTTCAATTTTACGCGACTATAGGGTGAAGCTTCAAAACAGATAGTCATTATCTGGGACAGTAATACTGCATTGGGGGACTCTAATGGAAATAGAAGAAATGTTGGCACAAGCTGATTACTTGATGCATATAGCCGTCAGTAAATGTGATTCCTGGGAGGATGCGCAGGATCTTGTACAAGAGACAATATTGGACGGATTACATGCCATAAGGAAAGGCGTGGATATTAATAATGCCAGAAATTGGCTGTGCACAGTTCTAAACAGAAAATATTATGACCTGTTACGTGAAAAATACCGTAAACCATTAGAATTTTATGGGATGGATTTCGATGTCGCGATGGAAGAAGTAAATAATCAGGCAACAGATGTAGATGAAGATGGATTGACGGAAGAGGAAAATCTCAGACGCTCCGTTGCACATCTGACAAAGCTATACCGTGAAATCGTTGTAAGACATTATTTTCATGGACAGGAAGTAAAGAAAATCGCGGATGAATTATCACTGCCTGAGAACACGGTAAAAAGCCGCCTTAGACTAGGCAGAGATAAATTAAGAAAGGATCTGACTATGGAAAAATATGAAAAGCAGAGTTTTGAACCAGAGGATTTGTGGATTTCAAGCACTGGTTATATTGGATTGGACGACCAGCCGCACTCGTTGGTTAACAATGATAAAATTGCAATGAACTTATTGATTTTAGCATATGAAAAGCCGGTTACGATACCGGAACTTTCGGATGCAATCGGAATATCTACTGCATGTAGTGGACGGCAGAAACATAACGCTAAGTGCATGGTAATTTATAAAAATTTTATCATGGGCTATGTGAATGGAGTGACAAAACCCGGTAAAATCGTGTCGCTTATACAAATATCCAAAATCAAAAACAAAGGCAGGTAAGCTTGACGGGTAAGAAAAAGTTGAAATAATGAAATTTTTGTATGATATTATACAAGAAAAGTGTAGAAAAATATCGTATTGTTGATAATATATGTTGTATTAGTACCTAGGGAGGAAACATGGAAGATAAAAGAAAAACATTGACACAGTTATCTGTGCCAATATGCTTGGAAACGTTATTTTATATGCTTTCAGGTATGGTTGATACATTGATGTTATCATCAGTAAGTGACCAGGCTGTGGGAGCTGTCGGAACAGCAAATACATATATAGGTGTTTTTATCATTATGTTCGGAGTAATATCATCCGGTATGGTGGCGGTTATGTCACAAAATATCGGAGCCGGAAGACCTGGAATAGCATATCAGGCGAGACAGCTTGGATTTGTATTTAACGCACTGACAGGTATCCTGATGTCTGTTTTTCTTGCTGTCTTTTCTGGGAGGATACTTAGGATAGTGAGCATTGCTCCTGCTTTGCTTGAGCCGGCGGAAATATACCTTAAAATTGTTGGAGGTGCAAGCTTTTTAAATGCACTTATACCTATTTTTTCCAGTTATTTAAGAGTGTTTGGATATACAAAACATTCCTTAATAGGGACGGTTATTGGTAATGTAATTAATATTATACTGAATTCGGCATTCCTGTTTGTGCTTCACTGGGGAGTAATGGGAGTTGCTGTTGCAACGGTTATTTCAAAGGTTGTGAATCTTATTATTGTAGCAGCAATGGGGGCTGTACTTATAAAAGCAAAGCAGAGCCCTGAGCGTGCACAGCCGCAAAAGATACTTGCACAGATTGTCAAAATCGGTTTTCCTTCTGCACTTGAAACAGCACTTTATAATGTGGCAATGACATTGATAGTTCGTTTTATGAACCAGATGGATATGGATGGAATGAATGTTACAGCTCGTTCGTATGCTATGCAGATAGCCAATTTTTCATATTGTGTGGGAGCTGCACTTGCACAGGCGAATGCTATTATGACTGGCTGGAGAATCGGGGCAAAGAAGTATGAAGAGTGTGACAGGGGTACGCGAAAGGCTGTGATATACGGTCTTATAACAGCCGCGTGCTTCTCTGTGACATTTGCAATATCTGGACATTTTATCGTTCATATATTTACGGATGATGCACAGATGATTAATCTTGTGGTAAAATTGTTAATAGTAGATATATTCCTTGAATTTGGAAGAGTGACAAATCTTATATATGGTCAGGCATTAAAAACAAGTGGAGATGCTATTTTTCCGGTTATAATGGGTGCAATTTTTATGTATCTGTTTGCAGTTGGTGGAACATATTTTCTTGGAATACATATGGGACTTCTGGCGGTAGGGGCATATATTGCCATGGCAGGTGATGAGTGTGCGAGAGCAGTTGGAATGGTGCTTAGATGGAAGAGTGGAAAATGGAAAGGTAAGAGTCTTGTAGAATTGTAGGAGAGATTATGTACTTTGAATTAAGAGAAAATAAACCACATGGTACAAAGGACGATCCATTTAGTACATATCACATAGAGAATGCAGGGCGGTCATTTCAGATTCCGGTGCTGTGGATTATTATACGTTCCTTTTTCCGTTAAAGAATATATCTTTTCGTGCGGATGATCTGTTAGAGGATAAATTGCTTGAACCATTAAATAGCGGTCACTTGATGATAGCTCCAAGAATAAATAATATGGCAAAAGAACTGTGTGAGCAGTTAATCGGGATTTATGCGGCAAAAATTGATGAAAGTGAGTCACAATTAACTGCACAGATAAAGACAAAAATCATTCTTTTACAATTTATTCTTGAAATGTGGAGGAAAGGATTTATTATCGAAAATGATACAAGCGGAAGAAACACTGTAGAAAAAGAAATGGTTTCATATATACAGCAGAATTTTACAGGGAAGATATCATTAAAAGAATTTGGGGAACAGTTTCATCTTTCGGGAAAATATATATCACGGTATTTTAAGGAACATTTTCATATTACACTATCGCAATATGTAACATATTTACGGTTGGAGCATGCAAAACAGCTGTTACAGGACACAGATATTCCGGTTACAGAGGTAGCGATGCAGAGCGGATATCAGAATGTAAGCTATTTTATAAGAAGCTTTAAAAAAACATATGAGATATCACCACTGAAATACAGGAAAAATAAGTTGACTGAAATATAGCTTTTATAGACATGGCAGAAAATAGATTATGATATAACAAATTTCAAAAGTTTCTTGACATTCGCCGGATTTGCATTGTATAATAAGCAAAATTTCATGAAAGCTGCAAATTGCAGAGAGGGAGTAGTTGCATACATTGGTATGTCATAGACATCCGTCAGTACGGTCAGTTTTGACTCGGGGTCTATGCACCGTTTTAAACGTTGAACGAGACTTTTTGCGTACAGAGATTGTACGCAAAAAGTCTCGTTTTTTATTTACACAGAAATGGAGGCAGATTATGAAGGAAATGTATCAGATGGAAAGAGACGAGCTTTACGAAAAGCTACAGGCAAAGGCAGACGGGCTGACGGTGGAGGAAGCAACAAAACGTCTGCGGGAGAACGGGGAAAATGTGTTGCAGGAGGAGCAGACAAAGGGTGTGATGCAGGTGTTTTTGGAGCAGTTCTGTGACTTTTTGGTCATCATCCTGATTATTGCTGCAATCATATCCATGCTGTCCGGCAATGTGGAGAGCACGGTCGTGATTTTCGTCGTGCTGCTGTTAAATGCGGTTCTTGGAACGGTGCAGTATGTGAAGGCAAGAAAATCGTTGGATGCCTTAAAAGCCCTGTCTTCCCCACATGCGAAGGTGCTGCGCGGCGGGAAAAAGCAGGAAATTTTATCAAAAGAGGTTGTGCCGGGGGATGTCCTTTTGCTGGAGGCAGGAGATATGGTTGCGGCGGATGGACGTATAATGAAAAATTATTCCCTACAGGTCAATGAAAGTTCCCTTACAGGAGAATCTACGAATGTAGACAAAAGCGACCGGAAAATTATGGATGAAGTGCCACTTGCAGACCGCATCAATATGGTTTATGCGGGAAGCCTTGTCACCTACGGGCGTGCCGAGGTGCTTGTGACCGGAACCGGGATGAATACGGAGATGGGAAAAATCGCAGGGCTTTTGAACAATGCCGGAGAGAAAAAGACACCGTTACAGGTCAGCCTTGATGACTTCGGAAAAAAACTTGCGATTGGGATTATGGCAGTCTGCGTGCTGGTATTTGGACTGCGGATGTATCAGGGAGAGCCGCTTTTGGACTCTATGATGTTTGCGGTGGCACTTGCGGTAGCGGCAATTCCGGAGGCACTTGGCTCAATTGTCACGATTGTACAGGCGATGGGCGTGCGCAAGATGGCGCACGACAATGCCATCATGAAGGAATTAAAGGCAGTGGAAAGCCTGGGCTGTGTGTCGGTCATCTGCTCGGATAAAACCGGAACCCTGACGCAGAACCGGATGACAGTACGGGAAATTTATCTGGATGGAAAATGTTTTCTGCCGGAAGAGATGGATATAAAGGAGCGCCTGCACCGGGATTTACTGTATGCTGCAATTTTAAATAACGATGCATCCATTTCAGGGGAAAAAGAAATCGGGGACCCGACCGAGTGCTGTCTGCTTGAAATGGCGCAGAAAGCGGGACTGAAAAAGGCTGGTGTCTCAAGCGAGGATATCCGTGACATGATGCCACGATTGGCAGAAATCCCATTTGACTCCGACAGAAAGCTGATGAGCACAAAATACCGGGTCCATGGAAAAGAGGTTATGCTGACCAAGGGGGCAGTGGCCGTCCTTGTGGGGCGGGTGACAAAAAAGGCTGCTACGGATAATGTACACGAATTTACTGCGGCAGACCGTGCGGCGGTATTGGAACAAAATGAACAGTTTTCTCAAAAGGGCTTACGAGTGCTGGCGTTTGCCTATAAGGATTTTTGGGACTGGTGGCGATGATTGACCCGCCGAGGGAAGAGTCAAGGGCGGCGGTGGCGGATGCGACGGATGCCGGAATCCGCACAGTGATGATAACCGGAGACCACAAAGTGACTGCAACGGCAATTGCAAAAGAAATCGGGATTTTTAAAGAAGGGGATGTGGCTCTGACCGGGCAGGCGTTAGATGCCCTTTCAAACGAGGAATTGGACGCACAGCTTGAACGCGTGTCGGTCTATGCCCGTGTTTCGCCGGAAAATAAAATCCGTATCGTGGAGGCATGGCAGAGAAAAGGGAAAATTGTGGCAATGACAGGCGATGGGGTGAACGACGCCCCGGCATTAAAAAAGGCGGATATCGGCGTGGCGATGGGCATTACAGGAACGGAAGTGTCAAAGGATGCCGCTGCCATGATTCTTTCGGATGACAATTTTGCAACCATTATGAAGGCAGTCTTAAATGGAAGAAACGTTTACCGCAATATCTGTAATGCAATATGGTTTTTGCTCTCCGGAAATATGGCGGGGATTCTGGTGGTGCTGTTCTGCTCGTTTGCGGCACTTACGACGCCATTTGAACCGGTGCACCTTTTATTTATCAATCTGCTGACGGACTCGCTGCCGGCACTTGCAATCGGGATGGAACCATCTGACAGGATGCTTTTAAAAGAAAAGCCAAGAAACCCGAAACATGGAATCCTCACAGCAAAAACGACGGGACTTTTGCTCTGGTACGGGGGGCTGATTGCGGTGGCAACGCTGTCTTCCTTTGGCATCGGACTTCGCACGGATGCAGCGACCGCAAGCACGATGGCATTTGCGACGTTGTCACTGGCAAGATTGTTTCACGGCTTTAACTGCCGCAGTGAGAGGCCGCTTCGCAAAATCGGAATTTCCAGCAACAAATGGAGCATTGCAGCATTTGGCACTGGCGTGGCGCTTTTAGCACTCGTGCTGTTTGTACCGTTTCTTGAAAAACTTTTTCTGGTGGCACCTCTTACCGGAACACAGGTGGGAACCATCGGACTGCTGGCACTTGCACCTACGGTTATCATTCAGATAGGGAAAGAAATCCGCCATTGTAGACATGGAAGATGAAATTGTGCTATAATAAAGGGAGTAATTGCCAAACAGGAAAGGATATTGAAAATGGACGAGAAAACAACAATAGAAATCACCAACGATAGATTGGAAGAGGCAATCAAACAGTACGCGGCAGAGCGCACCAAGGAAAATCTTTCTTCCATATTAAACCTTTTACGCCCGACAAAGCTATATGTTCCGGCGATGCTTCAGGCACCGGATAAGCCAACACCATGCTTCTTAAAGGACAACAACGGACAGCAGTTTTTTGTCGTGTATACATCCAAAGAACAGATTCCACAGGAGCCGAAGAGCCAGGCACTTTTGAACATGCCGTTCCCGGTGTGCAACAGCGTTGTCGTAAAGCCGGAATTAAACCTTGCCGGAATGGTTATCAACCCGTTTTCGGACAATCTTGTATTAAAGAAAGAATTAGTAGAAAAGCTGCATGAAGCTGACGAGAAGGCAAAGAGCCAGCCGAAGCAGATTAAAATGACCGGAGCGCAGTTCCAGGTATTTGTGCGCAATCAGATTGAGTTTGCAATTCTGCCAAAGAAGTTATTCACCGGCGGCGAAGAATTTGTGAAAAGCCTTTGCGATGGAAAAGAAGAGTTCGTCAATGAACTTTTTGCAGAGGCATACAAGGAGCCGAAGCTTTATCCGGAATCAGCCGGAAGCTACTCTGTGATGGCGCTTGACATTGCCGAAGATTTGACGTTAGTACGCATTGACCTTCCGGAGAAAGCGCTTGTTCCGCCACTTTGCTGCAGAATTTATATTACCTTTAATCCGCAGACGAAGAAGACAGGTTATTACACAATTGAGACCACAAAGGATAAAAATGTAAAGCTTTTAGGACAGGTCTTGGAAGAAGGAAAGCATATCAGCCACGGAGAGGCACCGGTAGAGGGCGCAGAACTCCAGAAGATTATTGACCTGGCACGATTTACCGGAGAACTTACGAGCTAAAAGCAGAAAATGCTTTGAGGGAGGATAAGGAATGAGAGAAATCATGAAGAAATTCAGGGCAGATATGATGCTGTCCGCATTGTTTTCCATTGTCATGGGTGTGATTTTAGTGGCGTGGCCGGAAACGACACTGGACATTATCTGCAAAGCAATTGCCATCATTTTGATTGTGATGGGAGCGGCAGAGCTTGTCAGCTATTTCTGGAATAAAATTACGTATTCCCTTTCCGGAATCCTGGGGCTTGTGGTACTTTTGATTGGAATCTGGATTTTCGTGAAACCGCAGAGCGTTTTAAGCCTGATTCCGATTGTCATCGGTGTGATTCTTGCCGTTCACGGAGTTCAGGATTTGAAAGTGGCATTTGATACGAAGAGAAACGGTTATACAAAATGGTGGAGCATGCTTCTGATGGCGATTATCAGTCTTGCACTCGGAATTATTTGTATCGTAAATGCGTTTGGTATGGTTACACTGACCATGCAGATTATCGGAATTGCACTTGTATACGATGGAATTTCAGACATCTGGATTGTCTATAAGGCATCGAAGGTTGCAAAAGAAATGAAAGAAGAGCGGGATGCTTTAGATGTAGAGTATAAAGAAGTGGATTAAAGAAGACCCTGCAAAAACAAAATCGTATAAAAAAGACTCAGTGAAAGTTAAAAGAAAAATTAACTTTCGCCGGGCCTTTTTTCTTAAAACCGGATGCGTTTAAAAGCTTAGACATTGATTTTTCCTTCATAAATCAGGTTGACGAAGACCGGAACGAGCTTCGGATCAAACTGCGTTCCGCTGTTCTTCTGCAATTCATTGACCGCGTAGGAAACAGACAGCGGCTGTTTGTAAGGACGCTTTGCGGTCATAGCGTCGAAACAGTCGGCAATCGTTAAAATCCGTGCCATATAAGGAATATTTTCCCCGGCGAGTCCTCGCGGGTAGCCTTTGCCATCGTAGCGTTCGTGGTGTCCGAGCACGGCAGGGATAACGTAATCCATGTTTGGCAGGTAACGGATCATCTTGGTGGAATTTTCCACATGCGTCTTCATAATCTCATACTCTTCCGGCTCAAGACGCGAAGTCTTTTTTAAGATATGCTCCGGAATACTGATTTTTCCGATATCATGTAACAGGGCAGCGTTTCGCACAATTTCCACGTCGTTTGAATTCATACCGACAGCTTCTGCAAGAATGACCGCATAGCGGGAGACATTCAAAGAATGGGTAAAGGTATAACTGTCCTTGGCGTCGATGGCAGCAGTAAGTGCATAAACGGTCGGTGCAATGCGTTCGTAGGCATCCCGGATGTCCGGGTTCTGGGAACGGGTCTCCATGCCGTTTTTGTAGACACAGATATGACCTTTTCCGTCGGATTTGCCGTAGTAGACTGCCTGTTCGGTGTTGTGGATAAGAGACGCGGAATCCGGTGAAATATCCGGGAAAACGGAAATGCCGCAGGTGATGGTAGCGCTCCATACGGTGTCCGTGGAAATCGAATCCGCCAGCTTATAGCTGAGCCATTCGGCAAATTCTGTTGTGTGTTCAATGTCATTGCCTTTTTTCAAAATAAGAAACTCATCCGTTCCGTAACGGAATGCAACATCATCCGGTTCTTTTTCCTGCAAAATCAGGCGGGAACACTGTAAAATCAGTTTATCGCCCTCCGCAGAGCCGTACAGCTCGTTGTAGAGCTTAAAATCATCGATATCGAGCATTAAAAGCGTCAGAGGTTCGTTTTCACTGCAATGGCGTCCGATGTATTCAAACGCATACTTACGGTTGTAGAGAGAGGTCAAATCATCTGTGATAGACGCATAATAAGCCTTTTCGTAGAGGTTTGCATTGCGAAGAACATAGGCAGAGTAATAACAGATGCGTTCTAAGCAAAGCGTGTCCTCTGCGCTGATGGAACGGTGGTCGTGATAGGCAGCAAAAATAAAGCCAATCACTGCCTGGTTATAGCGGATGGGATAAAAGAAAGAAATATCCTGCTCCTTTAACCATGCCTGCTTGCGGGCAGTGAGCGTCTCGACAAACGGCAGTGAAGCCTCCGAAGTCAAATCGACAATATTTTCCGAGCCGGTAAGCATAGCGATGGCATCTAAACAGGGATAGCTGTAATTTTTTCCGCAGGTAATGCTTCCGTAGGTGCGGATGACATCAAAGCAATAGCCTGTCCGCTGGTTTAGAGTGATTAAAAGTCCGTCCGGGTGAAGCAGCTCCACCAGGGTGGACAGCAAAATATCATATATTTTATCCGCCTCAAGCGTTCCGATGGCGGACGATAAAAAATGTTCCAGAAGTTCTTTCTTATGTGTATCCATGAATCTCCCCGTATGAGAAAAATGTTTTCCAAAATGTGTAAATGTATTATACTATATCTAAAAATGGTTGACAAGATGACGATA
>OGCY01000345.1_pt1 | contig 14098 bp, 3 predicted proteins | sample 1570311 | NCBI WGS metagenome assembly OGCY01 (sample SAMEA2582165, study PRJEB24529) | metagenome | biome: Human gut stool | place: China | collected 2011
ATGTCAAATCGAAATATATGGCCGCCTTCACCTTATGATTGTGGAATAGAACACGATACCGAAGCATTATTTAATGCTTTAACATACAACGGTAAAATACAAGGAATCTATTCTATGATAGATCCAAAAACTGGTCAATTACAATATTATTTTAATGCTACATATATACAAGCTGGAACATTAAAGGGAAATTATATAGACGCTAAAAATCTTGTAGTCAGAAGAGATAGTGATAATGTTAAAACTTTGGAAATAGATGAACATGGTAATGTTAATTTAGTTGTAAACAGTTTTAAATTATCTGCTACTAATCAAACCATAGAAGATTTTATATCTAGTAAATTAGATCAATTAAGCCCAGAACAATTAAAATATTTTTTACATCAAATAGAAAAAGACCATGAACAAGCTGAATTTGAATACGATCAGTATTATAATGATGATGTATTAGCTAAAACAGATTATGATGGACTGTGGAGTGATTGGTTAGATCAAGATATGATTGATAGGGCCAAATCAGAAAATGATGATTTAACTAATATACAATCAATGAGATTTAATGCAAATAAAACAGTTACACTTACAGATGACGAAGGCAATGACTTAACCTCATTTTATCTTGGACAAGCAAGATTAGGTTTATCTAGATTAGGTATAGGTTCTGATAAACCTATTGATAGTTCTAAGCTTAAAAAATTATTGTATTATACTCACTTGGCTTATTATGAATCATATGAAAGATTAATAGAATCTATTAATGATAAGATAAACGAAAAATCAAATAGATCTAGTTATAGTATTCAAGTATATGCAGATGAGCCAAGTCTAGATGATAATTATACAGATTATAGCACAAAGAATGCATTGCTATATAAATTATTTGTGTTGTGCGATAGCTATGTAACAGATAAAAAGTTAACTATGGTTACAGATGAATGGGCAGATTTTAGAGTCGAAGCTGACAAAGTTATTACTGAAGTTGGATCAATAAAAAGCTTATATAAACAAGATACTTTATTGGGAGCTATAGGGTCAATAGCTAATGAAAAAATTACTGCAGATTCTATTGTCAATAAAATAGTAGAAGGTGTAGCTAATCCAGACAATAAAGAAATAACTGAAAAATATAGAGAAACTATATTAGATCAAACAGCCAAAGGTTTTGATATGTCTGCAAAAGATTATCAAAAGAAAATGGAGTCATCTTTTAAATTAGCATCAGATGGTATAATGATGGATGCAAATGGTTCATTAATCAATATGAATAATAAAAAGATAGTATTGTCATCAACTAATGTTGACTTGGAAGGCTACGTTACCTTTAAAAAATTAGCATCTAAAGACCCAAACGATGTTACTATTATAGATGGTGGATATATTAAAACTGACACTATGGACGCTAAAGCTATTAAAACTGGTACATTATCAGCAGATCAAATAACCACAGGTAAATTATCCAATAAAGATAATTCATCTGTATTTGATTTAGACAATGGTAGTTTTGTTCTAGGTGATAAATTAAAATACGAAAACGGTAAATTAACATTTAGCAATGTAGCTATAAAAGACTCAGACGTAGAAATAATGTCTAATTTGCCTCAATGGATACAAAAATGGGATTCTGGTAAAACAGAAATTAGTGGTGAGGAGATAGTTTCTCCTAGAGCTTTTTTCGGTAGCTATGAACCAGAAAGCGAATCTGGACTTACAGGTGTTATGTTAGGTATCGATCTAGCTTCAAGAAATACTCCTGGTCAAGAAGGATTAATAGATGCTGGTATTGTAGGTTATTATTGTAACGAACCTTCATTTAGATTAAATGTAGATGGTACAGCACAGTTCGGTAGAGATACCGATGAAAAAAAAGTATACATAGATCAAAGTGGAGCATTGCATTTTGGTAGAATAGACGGAAATGAAATCAATGCAAAGAATTTAATAGTTGAAAATGAATCTGGGCTTACTACTTTTTCTATAGATAGTAAAGGTGAAATTTCATTAAATCCTAAATCTTTTTATTTGTATAATGGTGCAAATCCTGCTATTAGTTTAAACAAAGGAAAAGTATCTATTAATGCTGATTTTATTACAGCTGGTAAAATGTCAGCAGGACGTTTAAACGTAACCGATGGCACATTCGTTGTCAAAGATAGTGATGGTAAAACAACTTTTGGAATAGATGAACATAGCAATGTTACTATTAATCCTAATAATTTTCAATTAAATTCAACCAATGGTGTAGTAATTTCATTAGTAAATGGTAAAGCAAATATAAATGCAAATGCAATAACAACTGGTGAATTAAATGGTCATTTAATAAAATCTGATTCTATAGAGGCAACTAGTTTACTTATAGGTAACGCTGCTAAAGGAATTAATAACCTTACTAAAAAAGCTGATTGGTATAAATGTACAAGTACAAATGAAGCAAACAATCCTACTGAGATTGTAGATTGTACTTTAGGTAAAGCTCAGTATGATAAATATTATGATTTTCAAATAGACTATTCTGGGAATATTTTAAACAATACTGAAAAAGTTTTTATACAAGTAGACTTAAGACAGTTCTATAATATAACAGCGTCTAAAATTTATTTTAAAAATAAATCCTCAAAAACATATTATTATAAATTACAATATTCTATAGATAATGAGCATTGGCATAATTACTATTCAGATAATGATGATCAATGGTTAGCGACTACAAAAGATGGTTTTGATTATGCACTAGATTTAAAAACATCTGGAGTAACTGCAAAATACTTTAGATTATATTTTAATGGTAATGATACTGATGCTAGTCCAGCTACATCATCTATATCAGCATGGGAATTATATTCTGGAGGTGCAACTACTGGAATAGATGCTAGTGGTATAATCACTGGGCAATTAACAGCAGATAAAATAGGTGCAAAAACTATATCAACAAGTCATGTCAATATAACTGATGATAATTTTAGCTTTAACAATGGAAATAAAATAGTATTTTCAATTACTGGCGAAGATGAAGACCATTCCTCTGTATTAATAAATCCAGATACGTTTGTTCTGGGTACTACAGAGGGAGATGCAATAGTGCTTGAAAATAATACACTAAATATTAATGCATCGTATATAAATACAGGAGAATTTAATGCAGATTTAATAACTACTGGGCATCTTAATGCCGAAGTAATAAAAGCAGGTAGTATAACTGGCGACAAAATTAATGCAAGAGGTTTAATCGTTAGTGGTCCAAGTGGAATAAATACTTTTGAAGTAACTAACGATGGAAAAATAATAGTAGATAGTGATAGCTTTTTGATTAAAAACTCAGCATATTCAGATGATGATGCCAATACTACTATAGATGGTGCAATAAATGCCTATGATAGAAAGCTTAGTGAGTATATAGAAATGAAAGGCGATACTATAACACTAGGAAAAAATACTGGAGAATTAAACTATAGAACAGTTATTACATCTGAAAAATTAGCATTCATGAACAAAAATACAGAAGTAGCTTATGTATCATCTTCTAAAATGTATATCATGAATGCCGAAATTAGAAATAAACTTACACTAGGTACAAATCAAAATCAAGGCTATCAAACTCCTGGATTCTTTGATTTTGAGTATCGAAATAATGGACATATGTCGTTGAAATGGAGGAATCAATAATGGCATACGCAATAAGTGGTACATTTAAAAACAACAATGCCAATTTAAAACCGTATTTGTTTTATTCTTATACACAGGATAAAGATAACAATACGTCTACTTTAAAATTGGAATTAAAAATAAAGAAATTGACTTCATATGCAAAAACATATACAAGTTCTGCAACAATTCCTTATAGTATAAGTGTTACTATAGATGAAAAGAAAACCAATTTAGTCAATTCAAAAACAAAATTCGACTGCAGAAATGCTGCAGTCGGAAGTTATATAAGTATAAGTTCAAAATCAATTACGTTAAATCATAAACCAGATGGTTCATTAAAATTAAAGATCTCTGCTATATTCGATTTAACAGGATTCAATCCAGGTAAAGGTGTTATTGATCCGTATGAAATAACATTAAAAACAATCCCTAAACAAAGTACGATTCAGTTAAACAATGATTCTTATAAGTTAGGCGAAAATATAGTAGGAGCCATTCTTGCAAATGATTCTTCATTTTCACATAAAGTAACGCTTGAATTAGACAGTTCTAATACTGTTACGTATAATATGCCAAGTGGTACAGGGGTATTGAATAAAACAATACCTTCTTCTTGGATAAATTCTTCTATGTTTAAAGACTCAATTTCTGCTACATGTAAATTACTTTTATATACATATTCTGACTCGAATTACTCAGCTTTAGTCGGCGATGTATATACTACTACATTTACAGTAAGTATAAATACTGATAGCAGTACCGGTGGAGGCAGTGATGTATCTTCTTATTTTAATTTTACATTAAATGGAGCCACTCCTTGGCCTCAATCATATAAATCATTTATCATAAACGAAACAAGGTGCAAATTCGGTGCAATAAAAGTAGAGTCTACAAATGGAGCAAGTATAAAATCCATAAGAATAGTTGGAACAGATGGATATGATAGCGGCTCTATTGTCTATTTGTCAAACGGATTATCTACAGCGTCTATAATGACACCTACTTTAACAAAAAGTGGAACAGTTACATATACTATAACAGCTACAGATTCTAGAGGAATAACTGCAACATGTCCTAATAAGATATCAATAAATGTATTGAATTATGAAGCACCAAAATTCTTGTCTGTCATAACATCAAGAGCCTCTATAAATAGCGAAGGAAATTATGAAGAATCAGATGATGGTTCTATATTAAAATTAACTTTAGATTTTGAATATTCTAAAATACAAAACAATAATGTAAAACTAAATATATCCTGTCAAAAAGCATCCGAAGAATCTTCTCCGACTACAACTAGACAATACAGTTTAATAAATGATAGCTATTTCTCTGATATTGATAACAATAATTTTTATTCAATAGGAAAAGATGATGGTGGACATTATTATGAAATATACTGGGCAAATAATTTTGAAGGAGACGCGTCATATAAGTTAACATATACGTTAACAGATTCTTACGGTTCTGCATCATATAACGATGAATTACTTACTTCGTATTTTATAATGGATATAACATCTGGAGGAAAATCGATTGCTTTTGGTAAGTCAGCAAATGAATTAGACGATGGTGAAAAACTTATGGATATAGCAATGCCATTATTGGTGAGAGCTAATGGATGTATGTATGAGTTTAAAAATACTGGTCTTTATATAGATGGAGCAAAAGCAAATTTCACAAAAGAAATATTAAATACATATAGTACTTCTGCCACAGTAACTTTAAACAATGAGACATGCAATTATTCATTTAAAAAAAGATTAGAAAGTTTGGCTATAGCTATTTCTAATTCAACTTTTTCAAATCTATATGCGCATACAAGAGTTACATTTACTACAAGTACCAATACTTTTACTTTTTATACAGTAGAAAGTATAATATATACTGGTGTTGACTGTGCTGACAAAGTCTTTAAACCAGTTGCTGATAAATTATATACAATAGATTTTGATTATGGAATTAATAATATATTGGCTTCAGTATCTGGTATCGCTTTAAGTGCTAGTAGTGGAGGCGGTGGAGGAACTGATCCTGATCCGATTGTTCCACCAAGTCCAGATCCTGGTCCAGGTGAAGATACAAATACTATAGAAGATTTCCCATATGCAAATGATTTAGTTGAAACTGCTAAAACATATTGGACAAAATGTGATGCAGAATATGATGGTAAAGTGGCGTGGTCACAAGGATTTACATACAGATCAAGCTCTACACCATTAAGTGGTGATTGCGTATCTGCTCAAGATGTAACTAACTCTTTATGGGTCAAAGTAACTAGAAGTGGACAAACAAGACATTATAAAGCTATAGACTGTAGTACTCTCGCTGGATTAACTACAAAAGGATTTACTTATGACCTAAGTCCATATAAGAGTAAATCGAATTTTGATACATTTAGAAAAGATAGACTTCAAAAAAATGATAATGTTGTTTGGTCTTTTAATATGACAAAAGAAGACGGCACATGGGCAAGAGAAGCTGCTGCTCAATGTGAATATTTTGATAGAATTGGCAAAGGAATTATTTATTATAGAAATGTCAATACTGGCGTTACATATGGTGATTGTGGAAATAAAGATAACGACTTTGCTCCTATTAAAAAGGGTGATTTAGTGTTTTACGCTAAAAAGAAACCTGGTACGACTGATTGGAAAGAGCCTAATCGTTATATGAAAGTTTCACATGTAGCTATATGTTATGGTAACAATAGTAGTGGAAATAAATGTGTAATAGAATCTACTAATGGAACAATGACAAAGAACCATAAATTTGATGATGGAACAACAATTAATGCAGGAGTAAGAATAGTTTCTATAGCTGGTAACTATGGATATTCAGATGATATAGTAATGGTAGTTAGACCACAACCTATACATTGGAAAAAATCATCTTCATCTACTGATACTCCTAGTACAGGAAAAACAGAGTATGTTAATTGCATTAACGAAACAGGTACTATAGATGGCCATAATTACATATATAAATTACAAAAATGTAAAGTAACTGGCTACGGTGGAGATAGTGGATCTGGTTGTTCTATACCTTTAAACCTTGGTCATACATGTGGATCATTTAATCTTCCATATGGAACTAAGGTTTATATTCCAAAACTTAATGGTAAGAAAATTACAGATGGTAAAGGTAAGACAGCTACTTGTGATGGAATATTTACAGTCAATGACACAGGCGTAGGATGTACTGATTTTGATTTATATATGAGTACAGCTTCTGATACTAATGCAGAAAAAGTATTTGGCAATACTTTGCGTGAAGATGTATATATTTTATCATATGGTTCTGGGTATGGTACTTCTTGGAGCTATACAGAAAGTTATGCATGGGCAAGTAAAAATGGAACATTAACAGCATATAAAGCTGCTTTTAAAGATTATATAAAATATAATGGAACTCTAATCAACTTCTTAAAATTCAAAACAAACGATAAAGATATTAGAAGTTCGTCCTATTGGAGTACGCTTAATAGCTAACTTTTTTAGTAATAAAATAAGGAGAGAAATCATTCTCTCCTTTATTTGTATTTAATAAGTGAGGTGAGAATATGGATTTTACAGCTAAACATTTTAATGATCGACAAGTGTATTATGCTGCTGATGTCAATAGACTTGAAGATCAAGTCGAAGCCTTGACAACAGCTTTAAAATCAGTTATGGCATTAAATAATGTTTGGATAAGCTATGAAGAAGGCGATGAACCTCCTGACAAAAATATGCTATGGATAGATTTATCTGATTCAGCAGATGGTGTCAGAAGCGAAATCGATTCAATAATGCAAGAATACAGTACAGTAATACAAAATATGAGCGAAGAAATTAAAACGCTTAAAAAACAAATTGCAGATATCATTGCCAATGGTGGAGCTGGTGGAGGAACAAAACCAGATACTCCTAGTGAAGAAGTTGATACTAATAATTATATGTTGTTAGAGAACAATAACTTAATGTTGTTGCTCGAAGATGGCAAACCATTATTATGCGAAAATGATTTTGCATCGGAAGCTCCTAGCATAACTAAAATTGATAATGCAATATTAAATGAAGATGGTACTTATACAGAACTAGAAGATGGAACTGTATTATGCCTAGAAAATTAAAGGAGGAAGATAAATGGCTACTGAAATTAAAGGTACAAAGATGAGCGAATTAACTGAAGTTGTTAACGTTAATAATGATGATTATTTGCTATTATTAACTAATGGCGAAAACAGAAAAGTTAAAGCTAAACAATTAAAAGGCGCTGATAACTTATCTAATAAATATTTAGATTTAGTTGACGACGATGGACGACAATATAGAATAACTATTAATACAGATGGCACACAAACAGTATATCCGATAGAAGCATATACTGGACCAGATGCAATGCCTGGGTCAAAAGATTATAGCGGCCTTATAATAAATCAAATATATGGTGGAGGCCCTTCATCAACAGCAGGTACATCTGTAAGTCATAGCTTTATAGAACTTTATAATGATAGCGATAGTAAAAAAGATATAAACTTAAAAGGAATGTATTTATTCTATAGCAATACAAACACAAACGTATGGCAAAGATTAAAACTTACTGGAGTTGTTCCATATCAACATTCTTTTTTAATAAGAGGTAAAAGAACTTTTGAAGACTCTAATGTCACAAGTGATTTAATAAGATGTAAAATAGACAAATACGATCAAGAATGGGACATGGAATTTGATCCAACTGGATTTACTGCTTTCTTGGCAGTAGGTGGAGAAACTCCTACTGCTGATGATATAGTAAAAGAAAAAACAAATAGTGCTACTGGAGAAGTTATAACTAGCTTACGTTTTATAGATATTATGGCTGGAAATAGTGAAGATGGTACACATATTGCTCCAGGATATGCTGCTCCTAATAGCGTAGCTGCATCAAATTTTGCAAGAAATGCAATGAATAAAAATACTGCTATTAGAAAAATAGATTTTGGTTTTAATAGTAGTACAAAAAGAAGCTATAATTGTTATGCATCAGTAGAAGCAATTAATTATGAAACTTGCGATGTATCAATTTATAGACCTAGAAGTATTGCAGATGGTTCTTGGGATTATTATGTTGATAGAATTAAACTTAATCAAAATATACCTAATCTAGTAAATATATGTTATGGAAAAGATGGAGAAACATCTAGAACATTTACATGGCAATCTAAAGTAACTGATACTGGATATTTAAAATACAGAATGATTGCAGATGAAAATGGCATAGCAAAAACCGAACCATGGGTAAAAGTAGAAACTAAAAAAGAAATGGTAAAACACCATGATCAAGATTGTACAATACATAGAGTAATAATAAGAAATTTAAAACCTGGTAAATATGAATATCAAGCTGGTGAAGAAGGCGGATGGTCTGATACAGAAACATTTGATGTAAAAAAATACTTAGTAAAAGATGGTGAATCTGTTACTTACAAACCTATGAGAATATTATGGACAACAGATCAACAAGGTTGGACTCCTGATGAATATCGTGCTTGGAAAACTGCAGTTGAATCTATAGCATATTACGAAGGAACTAATTTCGATTGGCATTTAAACACTGGAGATGTTTCACAAAATGCTTCACGTTCTTTTGAATGGAGATATTATTTTAAACATTCCAGAGAATTTACTAGAAATATGTGCCACGAAATTACTTGTGGAAACAATGACCTTATAGATAAAAAATATGGTAAAGCATTTAATTATTATCTAACAGCAGAAGATGCTCCTAAAATGAATGACTATGTAACAGAAGTTCAAACACCAGGCAATCCTGATATGGTTTCTACATATGCATTTGATTTAGGATATGTTCATTTTGTATGTGTTAATTCAAATGAAGAACAAATGTATAGTGGCGTTACTGTAAATAACTTTATAGCAAAACAATGTGCATGGTTGGATGCTCACTTAGCAGAAGTAAAACAAAGAGAAACACAACCTAGATGGGTTATTGTATATATGCACTTAAGTCCATTTACTTGCGTAAGAACTCCTAGAGTTCAACCATTTGTTCCTGTATTTGAAAAATACAAAGTAGATGTTGTTTTATGCGGACATAATCATACATACACAAGAAGTAAATGTTTATACACAGGATTTAACGGCGTTCCTTATAAAGAAATGGGAGACAATGGCGGAACAGGAATAACATATAATAGATATGTAAAATTAAAACAAGTATCAGATGGTTCTATTCAAAATCTTATACCAGCTGACAAAGAATATAAAGATTATACTAAACCAGAAGGTGGAGTAATCAATAGAGCAGAAGATAAATTAAATGGTACTTATTATGTTATGAATGCAGCAACTGGTTTTAAATCTACTGGGAAAGAAACCGGCATAACATTTGCTATACCTTCTTTAATAAATAGTGAACATAGTAACAAAGAAATACAAAGTGGTGTATGGCCATGGTGGTATGCATGGTGGGGTGGAGTAATGACTCAACCTGCTTATATGACAATAGATATAACTGGAGACCAAATTAAGTTCGTTGCAAAACAAGTACCTAATGTTTTAACAAAAGAATATGGAGTAGTTACTGTAAATGATTTTGATTACAATAACCCAGAAAAATTTAAACCAAATAGTGACTATGATCCAGAAGGTTTAATTATTAATTATCAAGAAGAAAGACACACTAAATAAGTTGGAGGTGTTATTAAATGTCTATTAAAAGATATAACCCAAAAACTAATCAGTGGGAAGTGGAAGCTACTAACAAAGCTTCCGCTATCTCAATATTAGATTTAGAAGAAAATTTTGAATCTGACAATGTTGAGGGTGCATTAAGAGAACTTGGTAATAGCAAAGAGCAATCAAGTATAAATGCAAAACAAATAATAACTGTAGCTAATAGGCTTAATGATCATATTGAACATCATCCTGGCGGCAGTGGAGGTGGTGGAGGAGCCCTTCCTACAATTGAATCTAGTTTTAATTTAGATTCAGCTGATTCTCAAGATATAATAACTATACCTATTTATTTTGTGTCACCTAATTTAGGCGATGGTATGTGTTATATAAATGTAAATGGTATAGAAGTTGCAAAGCAAACAATACAACAAGGTGATAATAATATTAAAATAGGACCTCTAGGCAATGGTATATTCAAAATAGAAATCAAAGCCAAAGATAGAGGTAATATGTATACTAATAAACTTTCATGGACTATAGTTTGTGGAGGTATCGAAATAAACTTATTAAGTAATTTTAATACTTTTATAGCTATAGGACAAGAAGTAACCTTTGATTACGAAATAGTAACAAATTTGACTGATGATACATATTTACATTTAACTGTAGATGGAAAAGAACAAATTATAAAAACTTCAGCTGGAAAGCATAGTCAAGTTCTAAAAGATTTGGGACTAGGCATACATCCTGTTACATATTACGCTGAGGTTGGTAAATATAGAACTATATCATATGCCGTAAATATTGTAATAACAAATTCTGAAAGTTTATATTTATCATCTAAAACAAAATCACCACTAACAATAATCGATGGTAATCCAGCTGTCATAGATTATACCGTATCTAAAGTCAGTGAAGAGAATTTTATAATTACATTTACACTTGACGGAAGTTCTTCAACTGGTACTATAAAATCTGGTGCATATACTTGGAGTAATAACTCATTGTCCATAGGAACACATACTTTAAATATAACAGTTAAAGATAGCGATAAAAATACAGCATCTTTAGATTTTACTATACAGGTCAATGAAGATACTGAGTTTGAAAAAGTAGAGGGTTCCAAATATAAGCTTGTAGCTTGGTGGGATGCTAGTGATAATAAAAGTAATTTATATCAAGATAGAAATATATGGAGAGATAAAATAGGTGGTATAGAAGGAAAATTACATAATTTTAACTACGCATCTAATGGTTGGATGAGTGACTTAAATACAAAAGAATATTGGCTTGAATGTAATGGTAATGCTTACGTAGAAATACCATATGCTCCATTTAAAAACAATTTTGAGAGTGGCGGAACTATAGATATATTATTTAAAACAAGTGATGTTGGTAACGTCGATGCCAGAGTATTGGATATAACAGATAGTACCAATGAATCTCTAGGATGTTTTATTAATACATATCAAGCATGCATTAGATCTGAAAACCATAAATCAAATGTAACTATAAGTGAAGATGAATACGTAAGAGTTACGTTTGTTATAGATAGAGACGAACGTTACGGAAAAGTATATGTTGATGGAATACCTACTGACGGATTTTCATTGACAGATGCTCAGTTGTCTAATAAAAAAATATTAGAAAATTTTGCACATGATAGTTATATATATTTAAACTCTATTAAAGGTGATGGCTATGGTACATGCTGTATTAAACATTTAAGAATATATGATAGAGCATTAACTCATAATGAAGTTATAACTTTAATGATATCCGATATAGAAGATAGACAAGAACAAAGAAAAAAATACAATTTCTGTTTTGACAATAAAACATTGCCAAAAATGTACTTAACATTTAATAGAGCAAATCTAGACTCAGATAAAAACAATAAAATCCCTTTAACTATGACCTATGATTCTCCAGATACAGAAAATTGTGGTACAGGTTTTAGTTCTAGTAGATGTTCTATATATGCTCAAGGTACATCATCTTTAGGTTTTGTTATACCAAACTTTAATATAGTTTTAGCAGATGATTCTGGTGCCGATATGTATTACAATCCTTTCTTCAAAACAGGGAAAGAAGAAACATTATTCTGTCTTAAAGCAAATTATATGGATTCATCTAATATAAATAATGTAGGATTAGCTGCTATTGCTAATGACTTATTATTTGATGAAAATACATATAATCCAGCTCAAATAAAAGACATGCAAGACAATGTCCTAGAAAAACCAGAAGTAAGACATACTATAGCTGGTTTCCCTATATATGTATATGTTAAAGATACATCTCAAGCTAATCCAGAGTTTGTTCCTTATGGGGTATATGATTTCAATACAGATAGATATTCTGCAAATACATTTGGATATACTCAATATGAAGATGGCCAATGTTTAAGCTATGAAGCAGCTGCCAATACTCAATCAGGAGCAGCAGCATTTAATGCTTGGACAGTAAATTCTGGTAAATCAAAAGTTCAATATTATAAAGATGAATTCAAATTAATATATCCTCCTTCTAGAGAAGGAAATGATACATACAATGAAATAGCCAAATTAGTTGAGTGGGTGGATAGTGCAGGTATTGAAAACTTTAAAGAAGAATTGCCTAATCATTTTAATGTAACACACTTAATTAGATATTATATATTTGTTAATGTGTTTGGTCTTGTCGATTCTTTAGGACAGAATATGAAACTTACATCATTTGATGGAGGTACTATATGGTATCCTCAATTGTATGACATGGACACATGTATGGGTCTTAACAATGAAGGTTTAATTAAATTCGATGTAGATATAGAACCAGAACATGATTCTACAAATGAAGATGACAATACTGCATTCAATACATCTGCTTCTAAATTATGGGTTAAATTACATGATTATATGTGGGATGAAATCAAGGAAGAATATCAAAAACTTAGAGTTGGTAATTTAACATTAGAAAATATAATGCATTATCTATATGATTTAAATATTGCAAAGATTCCTGAAACATATTATGCAGAATCTATGCAACAAAAATATTTAAATTTTAGAAATGACTATTTAAATGTTATGCATGGTAGTAGATATCATCATATAAAAAAATGGATAAGAGAACGTTTATTATATATGGATACATTGTTAGGATTTGATGCTGCTACTAGTGATTGGGTAACAATAAGAGCGCAAGCTGCTGATACTGTTAACATAGGATTAGAACCATATTCTCCAATGTACGTTAAAGTTAAATGGACCAATGCAGGAGATGAAGACTCTATAGCATATAGTACTGTAAGAGTTCGTAGAGGTGAAACTGCAGAATTAGAATCAAAGTTAGACGCTAATGACCAAGAAGTTATGATATATGGTGGTAAATATATAAAACGTCTTAAGAATTTAACAACTTTGAAACCTAAATCAATGCTATTGTCATCAGCAACTAAATTAATTGATTTAGAGTGTCATTCACCTATATTATTGCAATTGGCTATTAATAAATGTAAATTATTACAGAATGTAGATATAAGTGGATGTTCTAGTCTTGGTACAGATTCTACTGGTTCTCAAGTATTAGATTTAACTGGTTGTACAAATTTAAGATTTGTCAATGCTTACAATACACAATTAAAAAGTATTACAACAGATACTCCTGGTGGTAACTTAGAAGAAATTTATTATCCATACTCTACTAATACAATAGAGTTATATAATCAAAATGGATTAAAGACTGTAGGATTGCCTACTGAAATAATCTATGATCAAGAAATTAACCATAGCTTAAATAGACTTCCTACA
>OGCY01000348.1_pt1 | contig 14071 bp, 12 predicted proteins | sample 1570311 | NCBI WGS metagenome assembly OGCY01 (sample SAMEA2582165, study PRJEB24529) | metagenome | biome: Human gut stool | place: China | collected 2011
GGATCTTCATGAGTAAAATTAAAGACGCTTTCACAAAGGGTAAGGCATTCATCCCGTTCATTAGTGCTGGTGACCACGGCATTGAAAATACAGAACGTTATATTCGCGTTATGGTGAAAGCCGGTGCGGACATGGTAGAAATCGGCATTCCTTTCTCCGATCCAACGGCGGAAGGCCCAGTTATCCAAGCAGCGAGCACACGCGCTCTTGCTACAGGCGTAAAAATTAACGATATCTTTGATATGGTGCGCCGTTTGCGTACGGGTGATGATGCGGTGACGATTCCTCTCGTATTCATGACCTATTTGAACCCAATTTACGTGTTTGGTCGTGAGAAATTCTTTACCCTCTGCGAAGAGGTAGGTATTTCTGGCGTTATCGTGCCAGATATGCCGTTTGAAGAAAAAGGCGAACTAGCGAGCATTGCTAATAAACACGGTGTTGAAGTAGTATCCTTAATCGCTCCAACATCTGAAAACCGCATCGAAATGATCGCTAAAGAAGCAGAAGGCTTTATCTATTGCGTATCTTCTCTTGGTGTTACAGGTATGCGTAGCGAAATCAAGACGGATATTAAATCCATCGTTGAAACGATTCGCAAATATACAGATATCCCTGTAGCGGTTGGCTTTGGTATTTCTACACCGGACCAAGCAGAGGCTATGGCGCGCGTATCTGATGGTGCCATCGTAGGCTCTGCCATCGTTAAAATCGTTGCAGAACACGGCGAAAATGCAGATCAAGCATTATTTGATTACGTACAATCTATGAAACAAGCTGTCCAAAAGGCTGGCGCATAAGGAGGGCGTATGCAACGCTGTACACGTTGTGGTAAAGAAGGGCCAGATGAACAACCCGTCTGTTTACGTTGTGGCGGGAATATGGGGCCCTTAGGTGGTCCTATTTATACAAATGTGCACCGCCAAACAGGTGTAACCATTGTAGATTTTGAACGATATAACATGGGGTACAAGGATAACTTTATCAATACCTATCTCATACAGTGGACTGTTATCAGTGGTCGTTCTTCTCGAGGAAACTACTGGCGGTTTATGCTTGTCATAGCACTTCTATGGGCGCTTATGTACATGGTATGTGCTCTTATCGGTTGGGCAAATACAGATGATTCAGATCAATTTATTGCCTGGGTTTTCCTAGTTTTCATCATGATTGTTTTTACGATTATTCCGGTTGTTAATATTACGATTCGTCGTCTCCACGATGTGAATCAATCGGGCTGGCTTGCACTGCTTATGGTAGTGCCTGTCATTGGGCCCTTAGTTTTATTAAATTGGACGGTGAAAGCAGGGGACCCAGAGGAAAATCGCTTTGGGAAACCGCAGTATACTGAGCCAGTGGATGAAAACTTGAGTGCTCGGCTGGGCATTTCTACAAGTCCCACTCGTTCAACGGATCGTACGATGATAGCTGTACTCCTTGTAAGTATCGCCCTCGGGTGGTATGGCAATTATAATATTGCCGAAGGGGTGGCGAATGTCATTCAAGGTGGAGAGTTTAAAACTGCTGCTAGATACTCCAAGGAGACAAAGTCTGAAGAAAAGTCTTATGGCCTTGAGGCTCGGATCTCTGTGGAGCGTTTCTTTGAAGAGGTCGTTAATGAGCGTTTTAGAGATGCTCATGCTCGTCTTGGCGGGGCCGAAAGGGAGAAATATCCAACCAAAGAAAGCCTCGCGAAAGCCTATGAAGGTGTGCGCCGCGTAGACTACGATAAGCTTGAAGTCATAGCTGACTCAAAGGATGAAGTGCAAATCGCCTTTGCTATTATCATGAGCGGCAAAAAAGATGGGACACCATTTACTGAGCATCGCAGTGGTACCATGATTATGCGACCTAATAAATATTCGTTATTCCAAATCGTAGAAATTAGAGAAAAATAACTTATATACTGATTAAAGAAGACTATAAAATTAAAATTCTCACTAGCATCTCTATGACTTATATAAGTAGATACTATATAAAAGATAATAAAAGATTACAACAAAAAGACGTTATACATTGTATAACGTCTTTTTGTTAGTTAGTTTAGTTTTGTCTTATATAATCAGCAGGAACTGATTATGAAAGGGGCTTAGTCATTAGAAGATTCAGAGCGCATGCTTTTATGGCTTCGTTCTGCTATTTTGTTTTTATCGTGTTTTTCACGTTCAGATAATTTGCGTTTTTTATGTTTTTTCTCGCCTTTTTTGAACCATGGATGATCACTGCTATCTACAGTGCCATCAGCATTTTTTTCCATGCGAGGAGAATCGCCGATAGTGAAGCGATAATCCTTAGCTTGTGCTACATTAGCACCGATACCAACAGTTAAGAATGCTGCTAAGCTGGCCATAGCCACTACTTTAGTTAATTTAGCTTTCATAATTGTCTCCTGTATAATAAGTTGTACAAATTTTAGTTGTAAGAAATCTAATTAAAGTGTAGAGAGATTTAATGAAGAAAAGATGGAGTGAATAGGTTGATACATCATAGTATAATAAGATTATCTATGTTTGTATATTATCTAAAATTATAATAGGAGTTTTATGAAAGCGAGAGTATATGAGATCCTCTATCGTGAGCTAGTGGAAAACTATGCGAACAGTAAGGGACGAACGAATACCGCCGATTTTTGGCTAACCATAAGTGCCATATCCTTTGTATATGGTTTAATTACATGCATTACGGGCCTTGCAAGCTATATACCGTATGGATATCTGTATGCCGTATCCTTGGGTGGGGGAATATTAATTTCCTTATCCATCTTGTTGTGCTTGCCTACGATCATGCTCATGGCGAGACGATTACGAGACTCTAATAATGATCCGATGTTGATTATTTTGCTGTTGGTTCCTATTTTAGGATGGATTGCTTTATTGTATCTATTGTGCAAACGGACATCGCCTATCCAAGTTGAACCACACATATATAACAATGATGCAAACATATATAACAACGAAGAAAATATAAATAACAACGAAGGAGACTTATATAACGCCGATGCGAACACGTTACAAAAGCAATCTGTATCTGGCGTGTTTGTTGTAGGCTTATTAGTATTAGGCTGGCTTGTTAATAGTGCTGGTAGTGCAATGATCAACCATAATTTAATGGTGGAAGAGGCTGCCTATGGCAATTTAGAGCCTAGTGCGTTAACGAAAAAGGCTAATCGTTTATTAGAAAGTGAAACGGCTACTACGGAGGCTCGTTCTATAGTGAGTGCGTACTATGAAAAGCTTGGCAAAGAGGATTATCATGGCGCATATCGCCAGCTAAGTGTACGTGAAATGGAGCGCTACGGTACGTTTGAGCTATGGCAACAAGCAGTAGCGAAGGTGCAACATCCTAAAGTAGAGACGATTCAGCTTGATTACGTGTCTCAAGATAAAGAAGATGATTATTCTTTCAACTATACTGGTTTTAAAGTGACCTTTGCAAATGGACAAGAGCCTGTTTTAGTTCGTTTGTATAATGCTGGTAACGGCTGGGGCATTATTAGTATCGAAGACGTGGAGGAGGACTAGGTTATGGCAATTATCAATACATATGATTTAAACTATACAGATGCCTTCAAGCTAGGTATCAAAAACTTTGCTAACTTCAACGGTCGTGCTAGCCGCAGTGAATATTGGCGCTTTGTTGCAGCCATTACAATGATTCAAGGGTCCTTAGGGCTTTTGGCCATGATTTGTAATGTATTGGGCCTTCCTAATTTTGAAAGCATAGTTGGTAAGGTCGGCTTTTGGGTATCCTTATTTTTAATACTTCCTAATATAGCGGCTACAGCGCGACGTATGCATGATATTGGCCGTAGTGGCTGGACGCAGCTGATTTCCTTTATTCCTGTTGTAGGTTTCTTTGTATTCTTAACCTATGAATTACGCCGTGGTGATCAAGGGGAGAATGCTTACGGTGAAAGAACAGGCTATATCCCAGTTACATCTGATATAAGTAAAGAAACAGGTCTTGAAGAAACCCCTTCTCGCCGTCAAGACTGGATTATGGGGATTACAATCTTCCTTATCCAATCTATTCAAATTGCGGATATTGTAGGTGAACTATTATGGTTTGGTATTAACGGGAATGGATACATGTAATACCTACCTGTATTTATTAACATACTCATTATTTTATTTTATAAAAGTTTAACAACTCTTTTATAGACAATATAACACTTTGTAGTAAAATGAAAGTAAGATGAATTTAAATTTATAGATATTAAGTAATACCTAATATCTAAATTACTATATGTGTTATGTACAACAGGACCTTGTGAGCTTTACTGTTTCCTGTCTGTCGATGGAAGGAGTTTATTATGAAATCTTGTCCATATTGTGGACATGAAGTACTGAGAAATGATCGTTATTGCCCAGACTGTGGGCATGTCCGCAAAGCCCCTATTTCGTTAGATAAATATAATCTAGGTTTGATTGAAAACTTCAAACAATGTCTAGTATATAAATATGCTGACTTTGAAGGCCGCGCGAGTCGTAGTGAATATTGGAATTTCTTTTTAATGTATCAACTGCTCTTTGTAGCAATCTTGTTCACATGTGCCTTTTTAAGTTATATTACCCCCCTCTCTAGTGCGGTAGGCGTTGGCTTTGGATTAGTAATCCTAGTCCTCTTGTCTGTAGTGATGGTCATCCCTGGCGTAGCCGTTGCAGTGCGTCGCTTGCACGACCAAGGTCGTTCTGGTGGTCTCGTGTTTATTGGCTTTGTGCCTGTAATTGGGACACTTATCCTATTGGTGCTGATGGCTCTTCCTGGTGAAAGCCACTCCAACCGCTTTGGTGCTCCTACAGGACAAGTGATCTTAACAAAACAAATGGCTCATGAAATCGGGCTTATCGATGCAACACCAACTATGGGACTAACAGCTGGATTGCTCTGTGTAATCTTTGTACTGTGGTTTTTGGTGGATAGATTACTCATGACGAGTGTGATGTAAAAAGATAACTCTCCCTATATCTTCACTATAGGGAGAGTTTTTTATAGAATATAATTGTATAAATGGTTAATATAATGCATAAGTTATTCTCAAAATATATAGGCATTAAAATTTAAAAGTATTGATAATAATGATATAATTATCTATATTTTATTTTATTTGTTATTTTGTAGGAGAGAATACAATGACAGATTTATCTATTAAAAATCTTGGGTATGTAGATAACTTCAAACATACTATTATGGGCAATTTTGCTAATTTCAAAGGCCGTGCAAGCCGCAGCGAATACTGGCGCTTCGTAGCAGTATCAACTATTATCTCTGCTGTAATTAATGTGTTACAAGCTCTTTTTAACTCTACTGCATTAGGTTCTATTGTAGGTCTTGTATCCTTTGCATATACTTGTGCAGTACTTTTACCTTCCATTGGTCTGGGCGTTCGTCGTTTACATGACATTGGTAAAAGCGGTTGGATGCTTTTAATTGGCTTCATTCCATTCGGTATCATCTATGTTATCTACTTGCTTGCTCAAAAAGGTGATGAAGGTGACAACCAATATGGCTCCCCAGTAAGCTATGAAACAATCACAGCTGAAGAAGCTGCTCGTACTGGACTTAAAGAAACTCCAACTGAAAGCCTAGATCAAAAAGCTTTGATTGTTGTTATTGCAGTTTTCATTGTTCAAACTATTATCGTTGCTGCCCTTGCATAACGATATGATATAAAAGCCTGCTTATGCGGGCTTTTTCTTTATTTTCATACTTCTTTGTAGTTTAGAGTTTATATATGTATATGTTTATTTAGGTTCTATAATAAATGTTGGGGTGACACCACTACGGTGTCATTTCCAACATTTTTTTTGCAAAAAAATAAGCATATAAGGCTCACATACTTTACAATAAAAGTGTCAAAGTCCTAAAGAAAGGATGTGAGCTTATATGCCTACTACTGATTATACTGAATTTTTACATAATGTAAAACAAGAGTTTATTACAAACAGCTACGAATTGGACGGAACATTTATTTTTGACATAGAATTACCGGTAACACCACATATTTGCCCCAAATGCGGAGAAACTACAGAGCGTATTAAAGATTACCGCATACGTACGGTAAAATTTGGAAAAGTACAACGAGGACCATTAATTGGAAAATACAGACAACGTCGATATATTTGCCCTCATTGTAAGCACTCTTTTGCCGAGAACAATCCATTTGTACGAAAACATATGCAATTAAGTATAACCAATATTAAAATGCTATTTGATAAACTTATTGAAAGTTTAACCTATACTGCTATTGCTAAAGAGTGTGATATATCTATTACTACAGTATTACGCTATTGCTCTATGATCACTATACCTAAGCCTAAAACACTACCTACTGTGATTGGTATTGATGAATTCAAAGGAAATGCAGAAGGCTATCAATACCAAGTAAATTTAACCAATCCAGATACACATGAAATATTAGACATTTTACCGAAACGTGATACGCAAGCATTAATCCGCTATTTTGCATCATTTAAACATAAAGATCGCGTACAAGTTAAGTTTATTGTAATGGATATGTCCATACAGTTTAAACGCATCATGGAGGCACTATTTCCACATGCACATATTATCTGTGATAGATACCATGTGTGTCGACTTGTGGATTGGGCGGTAGAGCGAGTTAGAAAGCGTGAGCAACATAAACTGGCTGCTTATTCACGTATGTTAAAACAGAATCGACGTGTGCTAATGAAACATCCAGATCATTTAACGGAAGCTGAGCACATTAAACTCTGTGAAATACTTCGAATTTCTGAAGATATACGGAAAGCATATACTTTAAAACTTTCTTTTAGAAAAATCTTTTCAACCTATGGTAAACAAAGAATAGCTGCACATTTAACCCATTGGTTAGAATTAGTGAAAGCATCTGGTTTGAAAGAATTTAATAACTTCTTTACATCATTTCCTGCATGGATGACTCAATTAACTAATGCATTCTTACTTCCATATTCTAATGGATACACAGAAGGAACTAATAACAAAATTAAGGTATTAAAACGAATAAGCTATGGACTTCGCCACTTTGGTAGATTCAGAGTACGTATTCTACTTTTGAGCAAAAAGAATGGCACCAACCATACATATGATTGGTGCCAAAGAAGGCTCGTAAGGTGAACACCCCAACATTTGACAGAGAGCCTTTTTTTATGTGTAAAAAAATACGTATTATCTTAGATATACTATAGTCAATCCCAAAGCTTATTGTTTGTATTATGTTGTATAGGAGATTAACTATGGAAACTTTAAAAGAAAACATTATTACTGTTGAAGACATCAAAGAAGAAATCGAAAAAGCAAAACTAGAAGTACCAAGAGAAGATGAAGATTTTGATGATCGCTATGATCGTTTACATGCCGAGTGGGAGGTGAAAGGCTTAAAAAAATACCGGAAAGAAATTAATGATGCTTTTACTAATAAGGAAACTTTCAATAATTGGGTAATTGATATTTGGGGAGATATAGATACCTATATTGCTGTTATTAATGAGGAGCTAAAACTGCGTGAGATCGAAATAACTCGAGAAGCATCCGAATGCGCTGCATTGATGAAAATTTTTATTTCCTCTGAAAGTGGTTCTAGAGATGAAGCTGAAGAAAAGGTAAAACGTAACCTAGAAGAAGCTTTAGAAGAACATGACCAAAGAATTCTTAATATCTATGATGTAGAAGTAGTACCACTTTTAACATGGTGTGAAGAATTACTTGTGATGAAAGCCTTTTTAACTAATAACTTCTATATGAAAGGATCCTTTACAGATGAATTAAAACTAATATACACAAATGTATTTACATTATTAGATCGAAATCTTCCAGAAAAAGTTGAATACAGTGATGCTCATTCCTTTGAGTATTATGTGGATTTAGAAGATGAATGGGAGTATTTGTATGTAGATGATTTAAATCCTGTAGAAGAACTGTTAGCTATATTGCCTGGTAGTCCTTATGAATGTGACGTAATGTATTATGCGAAGTCAATCAATTGGAATATCAAAAATAAGCATGTAAATACTTTTAATAAAAAAGGTAAAGAGCTATATAATTCTTTGACTTGATAATAGTAATGGTATTAATTTATATGAGTTTATATCTGTTTGTATATAAGGGGGATATTATTTAAGGAAGAATAAAATTAACAAGTTTCTGATTAATGTAAAGAATATTGAATGTAGAAAAGAAAGAAGCAGAACTACAAGAAAGGAAAATAAAAGAAGCTCTTTAAGAGATATTATAATTTACAAAAAAAATTAGTTAGTTAAGCGATATAAGAAGAAAGGCTACATATAAATTTATGTAGCCTTATTATATAAATGAATAGAATGTGAAATAATTTATGAATATTTAATGAAGTTTTATTAAAGAAATAATATTATATTGGTACAATATGATTAAAAATTGGGATGTTTAAAGTTAATATGGAGATTTATATGGATAATGATGTTATATGTGGTGAATTAAAGCTTAATGAAATTTTTATAAGAAAGCTTATTAGAATTACATTAGAAGAAATTAACTCTAGTAATTATAGTAAAACTTTGGTCAATGTTGATGAAGAATCATTTGATATCTTTAAAAGTAAAGATCCCCTTGATACAGAAAATAAACAACTAGATTTTCACTCAGATATTATCCATTATATTGAAGATCGTATAAAATCTAGTAATTTAGATATTGATATAGGAGATAAGAATATGTGTTTTAAAGAATTTATAATAAAAATTGTTGATAAGTTAGTTAAATTAACTAATTCTTTTAGGGAAGAAATTAAGGATTCTGAAAATAAAATTATAGAACTTAATAATATGATTAAAGGTAGTAACTCTGAACTACATGAAATAAAAAAAGAGCTTGATGATAAATCAATTAAATTAGAGGAAGCTGAAGAAATTATAAGAAAATTAAAAAACGATAATTCTATCTTATCTGAACATAATAAGGCTTTAGAGGTTGAGTTAAATAGCACATGCAAAGAAGTAAAGAAGATTTTCAACGCTCTACAACAAATAAATCCAAAATATAGAACTGAATTAGAACCATATATAAGATTACATAAATTGGAACCATTTATAGTTAGTAGCGCTATAAATATAGATGCCTTAGATAAAATTTGGAGAGTAGCTAAATTAGCTGCTAAGAATAATGAACCAGAGACTAGTGAAATAATAAGAAAATACTTTGAGTATATGGTTAAGTTATTTAATGAAGCCAAAAACGAAAAAGTTGTAACTATTGATGAGGTAAATGAAGGAGATTTTTATAATATTCACGATTTTGAATGTATAGATCCTGATAAATCCTATGGTGGAGTTATTAATAAAGTATATCTTCTTGGTTTTATTAATAATTATAATCACAAACGAATTGAAAAATCATTGGTTGATATTAAGGAAAAATAATATGAAGTCAGTTGAAATAAAAAGACCCTTTAAGGTTTCTATTGGTAATCTATTAAAACTACAAGTTAACGATGGGCGAAAATCTTTATTATTAGAATTAATTAGTAATGTTTTTAATAAAAGAATTTCAATTAATATTTTTAATAAAGAATTATTTGAAGAACATATTAATTGTAATATTTCAGAAGCTATTATTAATAGATACATAGTAGTAAAAAGAAATTTGGTTATTAAAACTGATTCGCAGATGGAGAATTTAGTAAAAGATTATTTTAATAATAGTCAATTAGAAATAGTTAATATAGAAAAAATTATAAAAGACGATTATAAAGAGATTCAGAGGCAAATAGATTTATATCAAAATTTAATAGATAAATTAAGTAAAGAAAAAGAGAATTATATACTTATAAAAGATATCTATATACGTGCAAAGAAAGATTTTACGGTACGTCCTGAATTAATCAAAGATTATAAAAAAATGGGATCTACTGTAAAAAGAGTATTATTTTCTTTACCTATTTTATCGACAGTACCTATACAAGATATTGTACCGACAGTACCTATACAAGATACGTTTGATAATTTAAGTAGTTCATTTTTTCATTTGAATATAAAAAAAAGTAAAAGCTTAACAGAAAATGAATTTGAGCAACTCAAAAAATATATGATGCTAGCTTATTCAGTATCAACTAAAAAGTTAATTCAATATTCTACTGATGTTGATAAAATTTCAAAAGAATACTCATATAAAAATTCTGTAGTGGATAAAAATGATATATTATTATGTGAGTTTTTAAATGATAACTATCCAGATGAGTGGTTTGAAAATCAATATAGTATAAATGTTGAACAAGTTAACATCGATTTACCTAAGGTTTTTTATGATTTGCTGGATAATAAACTAGATTTTCAAACATTTGATATACTATTAAATTTGGATTATATGTTTGGAATTAGGAATAAAGTTATTGATATTTTATCTAAATATAATTGTGCTTTTGATGAATTACATAACGTATTACAAAAAGAGTTAGAGAACAAATATTTAAATGTTGATAAGATAAGATCAAATATGACACCGTTACCTAAATCAGTTTTATCTGATCCTAATAAAGGTGATTGGGAAGTATATGAAGACGCATTACTTAATAATTGGTTAAATACAAGTAATTGTGAAGATTCTTATTTTTTTGCAAGAAATCCCCAATTAGACATTAAGAAAAATGCTGTTTGTGCTATTGATTTTGGTACTAAAAGTACAGTTGTAGCAATACGTGATAAGGATGAGCGGTTGCTTCGAATTGGGAATGGCAATAGTTATTTTGATTTACGTAAAGAAGACTTTGAAAACCCGACATTCCTTTATTTTCAGAATTTTAATGAATTTAATGAGGATTATAATAAACGGATTGGACGTCCATTTACAAAATGGAGAGATGTATTAGTATCACATGAAGCAGCTAGCAAATTTTATGATGAAATTGATGATGAAAAAAGTTATTATGCTACGTTTAATGAGCTTAAACAATGGGCAAATACAGAAAATCGTAATCAAATATTAATTGATAAAAGTGGTAATAGAGTAAAGTTAAATTCGTATCTTAATTTAACTTCAAAAGCTACTTTTGATCCAATTGAGTTATATGCTTACTATTTAGGACTGTATATAAATAATTATAATAATGGTATATATTTACATTATACTCTTTCGTTTCCTGTAAATTATGGTGTGAAAGTTCAAGAAAAGCGATTAAATAGTTTTGAAAGAGGCCTTAAAAAATCACTACCACCAACTATATTATCTGATACAAATATTATTGAAGAATTTGAAATTTATGCTGGTGCAAGTGAACCAGCAGCTTATGCTATTAGTGCATTAGAAACATATGGTTTAGAACCTGATGCAAATGAAGAAATCGCATATGGTGTATTTGATTTTGGTGGTGGTACAACTGATTTTGATTTTGGTATTGAACGTAAACCAAAGGATGGAAGACGTCGTTTTGATTTAGTTCAATTTGGAAAAGGTGGGAACCCATATTTAGGTGGTGAAAATTTACTTCAATTATTAGCTTATGAAGTGTATAAATCTAACGAATCTGAAATGCGACGTCATCAAATTCAAATTATTTTACCCGCAAAAGGTAGAATGCAGTCTGGTCTTGAATCTTTAGTTTTGGAGAATGGTCGAGCAACTAATGAAGCATATACCAACATGAGAATTTTAATGGAAGTATTGAGACCTATTTGGGAAGAAACTGAAGGATATTTAGATGAATTTAATGAAGGTCGTAAAATAGTAAAACTTTATGTTGAACAAGATGGTTCATTAATAGGTAAAGATATACCATTAACTGTCAATGTTGAAGAACTAAGAAATATATTAAAGACTAATATGTTTGATGGTGTTAATGGATTTATAAATCAAATGATGAATACATTTGCTAATAGAAATTTAACTACATATCCTATACACATATTCTTAGCAGGCAACTCTTGTCAGTCTAAACTTTTACAAGAGATATTTGTAAAGGCGTTAATGGAAAAATATAATGAATTTCTAAATAGCGATAGTAAGAAAAATAGTAATAATTCTATTTTATATAAATTATACCCTCCACTAGGAACAAAGTTTGATATTCATTCCTTACTTAATATTTTTGATGCTAAAGATGAGAAAATGCGTTTGAGTAATATATTATATGGTGAGAATTTATCGATTAGTGATAGTCTTGATAGAGTTAGGACTGGAAAAACAGGGGTTGTTTTCGGTTTGTTACGTAGTCGACGAGGTGGTAAAGATATTCGTATCATCAACGAAAACATCACTAATGAAAATGAAATTACATTCCCTTATTATTTAGGTGTTGAATATGATAATCATGTATTTAGAACAGTTATTCCAAAATCTATTAGCTATGATAAATGGGAACCATTTGAGTGGGCTGATGAAGATAGATTCGAACTTCACTACACTTCTGATGATCGTGCTTTAACAGATTCAATTCCAATTAGTGAAACTGAGAGTATAGTATGTAAGATTAAAAAATGTGATATTGATGAACATAAAAAAGTTTTTATAAAACGAATTGGTATAGATAAAATTCAATACTGTGTTGCATATCCAGATACATTTAATAATAATCCTGGAGAAGCAGACGTTTATAATGTTAAATTGGGTGGAAACTGATGGATTCAGCAATAGATAATATACTACAAAATGGATACAACTATCTTAAACAAATGAAGGAATATGAGTATAATCAATATTCCAACATATTGAATGAAGAATTTGATATTAATTTTTATAATGACTTGTGTAAAAATCCTTTAGAGGAGAATGAATTATATCTATATAAAATTGATGAATTAATTTTCTCAAAAAATGAAGGTCCCCGTAGAGAATCTATGGAGAATATATTATCATCTTTTAGAAACTTACAGGATATAAATTTAATTTATTTAATCTTAGGGGATAAATTAAAGGTTTCTTTTTATATAGGTGTAGCTGCAAATTTATATAATAAAGATGATAATTTAGATTTGAAGTCTTGGGCAGATGATATATTAAAACCTACACTTAAGGGCAATTTTGTAGGTAGCTCTATTAGTGAAGTTGATAGGGATGAAAAGAAAGATATATTATATAAGATTCGCAATAATAAGCCTTAGGGTTTCATTAATGGTATCCCTGGATTTATTAATGAGAATAGTGGTGAGAAAAATGATTTTCAAGGTGTTGAGAGATTAGTCGATACTATGATTGGTAGTAATTTCGGATTTATGGTTATTGCTAATCCTTGTAAAAATATTGATATATTTAAAGTTAATCAAGATATTTATCAGTTATATGATTCTTTACTTCCGCTATCAAAATATAGTCTTCAAAAGTCTGAATCGGATCAAACTCAAAGTGGAACTGATGAAAATGATAGTACTACAACAAATGTAACTTTAGGTACTAATCGAGATTCATCTGAATCTGTATCAGAGTCAGATGCTAATGTAACAGATAATAGAAATGATGTTAATAATCAAAAAAATAATAGTAAACATGAGTCTAAAGGAGATCAAAAATCAACAACTATTATAAATGGTGTTAGTAATTCTGAATCTTCAACTATTAGTACGACTGAAAATAAAGACAATAAAACTTCAAATGGTTCAGAAAGTGCTAATAAAGATAGAAGTAACTCAAGTCAATATAATGAATCTGAGTCATTAAATATTTCTACTCAATATAGTAATACCATTACTGAAAGTGTAAGTAATAGTAAGTCTAAGAGTTTTAATAAATCAAAAAGTAATCATGAGTCAACAAGTAAAAGTATAAATGTAAATAATTCATCATCGACTAATAGACGTGCAAGTAATAGTAATAGTAGATCACTACAACATACTCATTCTTTGGAAGTAGAGCAAAAAATTGTTATTAATTGGCTGAAATATATAGATGAAGAGTTATTAGCAAGAGTTGATAATGCAAAAGGAAAAGAGCCACAGAAATCATATACAATGTATTCTAAGCCATCAATTTTTATGCAGGTATGCGTTACGGTTGGTAAAAAATTAACATTTGCCTAATTAAACAACAGAAAAATTGATAGAAACGATCAAGATAGACTCTTGAAAAAAGTAAATTTCCTCATAAAAATGTAAAAAATAAATATAAT
>OGCY01000352.1_pt1 | contig 14002 bp, 12 predicted proteins | sample 1570311 | NCBI WGS metagenome assembly OGCY01 (sample SAMEA2582165, study PRJEB24529) | metagenome | biome: Human gut stool | place: China | collected 2011
GCACGCGCTGCCTCAATAGACGCATTGAGTGCTAAAATCTTCTGGCGGTTACCAAATTCGCTAATCTGCTTCGTGATGGCATTGACCTCTGCAATCTGCTCCGTCGCATCGACAATTCCCTGCTGTACGCGGTCTAACATACCATTGTTTGCATATGTGATATAGGATGACTGCACAAACATATTGATGACTTCGCCAAGGAGATTCGCTGACGCTTCAATCTCTTCTTTTGTTTTGACATTTACCTTGTGCAGTGCTTTGATATACTCGTCTTCCGGAATTCCAAGCTCTCTCGCTGTCTTGCGGAACTTCTCATCATCCGGCTGTTCCGGAAGAATCTGTCCACCGATAACACTTCCTAATACCGTCCCATCCTCAAGGGTAATCGGAATCCCAAAGTCCATCAGACCGGCATGGCACTCATAAGTGCCCTTTCCCTCTCTGTCACAGCGCTCGCAGCGCGCAAGCCCTTCCTTGCTCCCACGGGTAAGTTTAATGCAGAAATCCGTGAAATTATAACATTCGCTGATATACTGCCCATCTGCTCCCACTGCCACGGTAGCAAGCCCTGTCGCCTTTGCCCAATTCTTCATAATCGTTTCAAATTTCTGCATGTCGCAAAAATCCTGAATCTTTATCATGACACTGACCCCCTGCTTCTTTTTGCGTTTTCCGCCCTGTTTTTATAGGACTATTATACCAGATTTTTACAAATAGACAAGAGGGTTTTATCGAATATCGACAGGTCCCGCCAATACGCTTCGCTCCGCTGCAAGACTTAAATCCGGTCTTGTCGTCACGCTCCATTTTACAAGTGTCATTTTCATACTCCGGATTTCAATTGCCGTGATGCAGCGCGGGTGGACACAGCTTCCGGAATTTGCATAAAGTCCCTCTCCGGTAGGAAGCGCCGGACGGTGGGAATGCCCTGCCACGAGATACATTTCCTTCTCCTCTGCCCAGCGGTTAAGACAATGTTCGTAGCGTTTCTGTTTTTTATAATTTTTTGCGGCACTGGTCGGGTCGTTGACACCGAACCGTTCCAACGGTCTCCAAAGATAGCGGACCAGAAATCTTGACACTTTCCAGAGTACGGAATTAAAAAAATCTGCCTGATGCCCGTGGAGAAGGCAGATATCCCTGCCCCCGGTCTGATTTTTCAATACCGCACATTCCCGGAATGTCATCCAGTGTTCCCTGCCAATCGGCTCCCCGCAGAGATTGCACACCATCTGCTTTCCACCGGTGTTCTGATTGCGCAGTTCAAGATTGTGATTTCCAAAAAGCCTTAAAATGCGTCCTTTCTGTTCCATCTCCCCAAACTGTTCGTAAAGATCACTGTAACACGTTTCAATCTGTCCAAGGCTGAAATTCTCCCACAGTTCCTCCCCATCTCCAAGTTCTATATAAAAGAACTCATTGCGGTCGTAATATCCGAGTGCTGCCGTAAATAAATGCTGATTTTTCAAGAAATTGTCATAGGCTGTTCCGGTGCCCCTGTGGCAGTCGCTTATCAGCACATAGCGGCTTCTGGCATGAAGCGGCAGTTCCACTGCACCGTCAAGCGCCCGCTCTAATCTCGACTGACAGCTCATGATTTTTTCTGCCGCTCCGGCACATAGCCTTTCAGCCTGCGTCCCGGGCGAAGAAGCGCTCTTCTGAAACAGCCTGGCAGAAGGAAATACAGATACAGCATCCGGTCTGCCGTTTCCGTAAATGGTCTTGTCACCCAGACATACAGCTTACAGCAGAGTGCATTTTGCAGCTGTAAAAAACTGCGGTAGATACCTGCTGCCATACGGCAGAGCACACACTTTTTCTCTCTTTTTTCTTTTTCAAAACAAACATGTACTTCGTTTCCGGAAATCCGGCACTGTTCCACAGGAATGCCCGCTTCCTCAAGCCCTCTGTAAAACCGGCACGCTTCTTCCCGCTCCCGGAACGTAATCGTTGTCATCAGACGCAGTTTTCCCGGCCTGCTGAATGTTCCAACCCGGAATCCGGCAAGCCACCAGTGATATCCCCGCATGAGAAACATTGTTTTTCCTTTTCGTTCCAGGCGATAGCTGATGTGCGGCATCTCCGCTTCGTCTGCCGCTTCAAAATGCGTCCATCTGCGCGCCTGTCTGTCAACGATTTTCTTCGCGTGGTACACTCCCACTTCTGCACCTGTGCTGATGCCGTACTGTCCTTTCCAAAGCTCCACCAGCCATGTTTTTCCCCCGTAATCGTAGTAGACGGGCAGTGCGTCGAAGATCATATGAAAATGTACCGCTGTGCGGTCATAAAATGTGCGGTAGCCGGCTTCTTTCTGCCAGGCGTCAAACGTTCCCGTAAAAACATCCTGTCCCCGCAGATAAGAAAAGCCGAATGGTTCTGCCAGTTTCTCCAACATACAGAGTTTTTCTGGCATACACATCCGGCGTACCTTTTTTTTACATATTTGTCTTTTTATCAGAAACCATATCAGCCCTATGACTGCCAAAAGCAGTATCAGCGCTGCAATGATAAGTACCAGCATTTTTATATTCACCCATTTTTCCTCCTTCTCTTACTGGTATACCTTATCATATGCCGGTTTCCCTTAAATTCTCCTGTCACACCGCGCTTTATCGGGCTTTTTCCTGTGTATTCCTCTTAAGCAGCAAAAGACTTATCAGCAAAAGCAGCGGAAAGACGATAGCAGCGAGAATCCCCATTTTCAGATTATCCGATGCGATTCCCGAAACATATCCTACGACAGTAGGTCCGCCTGAGCAGCCCAAATCTCCCGCCAGTGCCAAAAGCGCAAACAGGATTGTTCCGCCGTTTTTAATGGAAGCGGATGCCTTACTGAATGTTCCAGGCCACATAATTCCAACGGACAGCCCGCAAATTGCACAGCCAAGCAGTGAAATCACCGGAGAAGGTGCTAAACTGATACACAGATAGGAAATCATGCAGAGCACACCGCTCGCTTTCATAAAGCGGTCGAGGTTCAGCTTATCTCCCCATTTTCCATAGAACGCTCTTGCACTTCCCATCAGCACTGCAAATGCCATCGGTCCTGCCAGATCCCCTATCGTTTTGCTGACGCCAAGCCCCTGCTCGGCAAAGGTGGATGCCCACTGGCTGACCGACTGTTCACTGGCTCCCGCACACAGCATCATAAGCATTAAAATCCAGAAAATTTTCTGTCCAAACAGTTCCTTCATCGTAAGACCGGTTTCGCCCTCTTCCACAAGCGGCGCCATCGGCACCTTTAAGAAAAAGAAACCATTGCATAACGGAATGATGACCCACAAAAGAGTCAGTATCTTCCAGTTTTCAATTCCAAACACGGTGAAAAAGATGGTTGAGAGCAGCACAACTCCAACGTGTCCCCAACAGTAAAAGGAATGTAACAGGCTCATTGCCTTTTCCTTATTGTCGGTCGGGCAGCTCTCCATAATCGGGCTGATTAACACCTCAATCAGTCCGCCGCCGAGCGCATAGATGACAACCGCAGTCAAAAGCCCTGCAAACGCATCCGGCAAAAGTTCCGGCAAAATCACAAGCCCAAACAGTCCTGCTGCTGAAAACAGATGCGCTAAGAAAATGGCGGTCCGGTATCCAATCCGGTCCACAAATCCGGCAGACAACAAATCCACTAACAACTGGATTCCAAAATTAAACGTGATTAACATCGTAATCTGGCTAAGCGGAATCCGGTATGTTTTTTCAAACGTCAGAAACAGTAACGGCACAAAATTATTGACAATCGCCTGCACAATATAGCCGATAAAGCAGGCATGCATCGTTTTCTGATAATCTTTTTGCATAACTTTATAACACCCTTGATAAAAATTCCTGTAAGCGCTGGCTCTTTGGCGTCTTGAATATCTCTTCCGGCGTTCCCTCCTCGGCAATCACGCCCTCATTGATAAACATGACGCGGTTTGCAACCTCTCTAGCGAATCCCATCTCATGTGTAACTACAACCATAGTCATTCCTGTCGCAGCAAGCTCCCGCATAACCTGCAATACTTCTCCTACCATCTCCGGGTCAAGCGCAGAGGTCGGCTCATCAAATAAGATAATATCCGGGTTCATCGCAAGGGAGCGGACAATCGCAATTCGCTGTTTCTGACCGCCGGAAAGCTGTGCCGGATAGGCATCTGCCTTATCCAAAAGTCCCACGCGCGCTAAAAGCTCCTCGGCACGTGTATTTGCCTCTTCCTTTGTCATGAGGTTTAATTTTACCGGCGCAAGCATAATATTCTGCCGGATTGTCATATTCGGAAACAGGTTAAACTGCTGAAATACCATTCCAATTTTCTGACGCACCCGGTTGATATCGGTTTTCTTGTCCGTGATATCGGTTCCCTCAAACAAAATCTGCCCTCTCGTCGGAACCTCAAGCAGATTTAAGGAACGTAAAAACGTCGATTTTCCACAGCCGGAGGGTCCTATGATGGCAATTACGTCCCCTTTTTGTACCGTCGTGCTGATGCCTTTTAATACTTCCTGTTTTCCATAATATTTATGTAAATCTTTTACTTCCAGAATCACATTACCGTTCATTGTTCCGCAATCTCCTCTCCAGCTTACTTACTCCAAAACTTAACAGCATTACCAGTGCCAGATAAATCACTGCAACTGCAAGTAACGGAAGGAACGCCTCATACGTATTTCCGCGAATAATGTCTCCGCCCTTTGTCAAATCTGTCAGACCGATATATCCACTGATAGATGTCTCCTTTAACAGGCTGATGACCTCGTTTAACAGCGCCGGAAGAATATTTTTTATCGCCTGCGGCAGCACAATGAAAATCATGGTCTGCTTATAGCCAAGTCCAAGGCTTCTGCCCGCCTCAAACTGTCCCATATCCACAGACATGATACCGGAGCGGACGATTTCTGCCACATATGCGGCAGAGTTTAATCCGAATGCAATCGCTGCAACCATAATCTTATTTGTCGCGGACGCCAGAATAACATAATAGATAATCAAAAGCTGTATCATGACAGGCGTTCCACGTATTACGGTTAAATAGATACGACAAGCGAAGTTTAATATGGTCAGTCCACCGTTTCTGTCATGATTTGTCCGCACAATCGCAATCAAAAATCCCCCGATAATTCCGAGGATAACTGCGAGGATTGTGATGATTAAAGTGTTTCCAAGTCCTTTTACGATATACTGATACCGGTTGTCCTTGATGAAGTTGTCATAGAATTTCTCCCGGAGACTTGCTTTTGCCTCGCTATCACCGTCCTTTACAATAATGACCTGGCGGGAAGTAATATAGCTGTCCGTAAAATTGATGTTCTTCTTGCGGTCCTCGGTAATCGTAAAGCCGGATGCACCGATATTTACCTTGCCGGAGGTCACGGCGGCAATCACGGAGTCAAACGCCATATCCTCAATCTGCACGTCCATTCCAAGGATATCGCTGACTGCATACATGATGTCGATGTCAAGTCCGGTTATCTGGTTGTTCTCATAATATTCATACGGTGGAAATTATGCATTGGTTCCTACCACAAGCGTGCCGTTTGTGCGCTCTACCTCCTTGCGCTCATACGGATACTGTCCTAACTCTTCGTCAGAACCGATGTAATTTTTGATGATATTTTGAAGTGTTCCATCCTCTCTTAATTCCGAGAGCGCTGCATTGACCTGCTCTAAAAGCTCTGTATTTTCCTTTGCAATGCAAAACGCATATTCCTCTGTGACAAATTCTTCATCTAAAATACGGATATTGCTGTTCTGGTTTACAAATGCAATTGCCGGCTGTTCATCGATGACCACACAGTCTATTTTTCCAAGCTTTAACGCCTGAACGGCATCCGCACCTTTATTATAGCGCTCGACCTTTGTCCCCTGTCCATCGTTCTCTAACTCAGCCGCATAGTCGGCTCCGGTCGTACCTGTCTGTACACCGATGATGGCTCCGGAAAGGTCAGCGGCACCTGTAATCTGTTTCGTCTTTGTGCCATCCCCCTGCCCGTTTTTGCCGCAGCCTGCCAGTAACAGCGCTCCAAGCATCAGGGTTATCAGGAAGAGGCAGATTTTCTTACCGTTTCTCATGTCATACCTCGTTTCTGTATATTTATTCACATGGAAGTATAACACAAGCTGTCCGATTGTCCAATATCTTTTATTATGTTTCCGCTTTATTCTTCAATTGTAATGATATCCTGTAAAACATAGTGAAATGTCGGTGCCGAGCTGTAGCGGTTTTCTTCATATTCTTCCCTAAGGTCACAGGTATCGGAAGGGTCCTCCGGATTGACACCGATATAATCCCCCTCAAACACATGGACTTCTCCCTTTTGAAACTGCTCTATCAATTCTGCTATCTTTTCCGCTGTTCCGTCAGCGGCAACGATTTCGTTTAATTCAAGCATCTGCACCCAGCCTTCTTTAAAGCCGGCCCCAACGTCATTTTCATTGACCGTTCCGCCTGTGCAGTCCTCGATTTTTTTCCCTTCTAATGCCGCCTTCACCGCCTTCACCATATATGGCTCCCAGTTAATTTTGGCTCCGGTCAGATAGGTGGTCGGCGCAACCTGTGCCATGCTCTGATTATACGCCACCAGGTAAACAGGCTGCCCTGCATCGGTCTCCTCACACGCAACCGCCGGTCCCGCTGTATCCGAGTGCTGGGAAATAATGACGCAGCCCTCTTCAATCAATTCCTTCGCATACTTTTTTTCCAAGAGATAATCGCCCCAGCTATTCGTATATTTTACCGTCATCCGGGCATCCGGCACCACGGAACGCACACCAAGCAGAAATGCCGTATAGCCGGAAATCACCTCCGCATAGGGAAATGCCCCCACATAGCCGACACGCGCCTGCTCCTTCGTGATGACGCCCTCTTCGAGCAGTTCCTGTAACTTCATCCCCGCCGCAACACCGGAAATATATCTGCCCTCATAGATGGCACCCATAAAGGTATGATAGTTTTCAAGCACCGGCTCCTCGTTTGCATTTGTGCCCGTTGCCATACAAAACTGAATATCCGGGTACTGCGCGGCAAATTCCTTTGTTTTCTCCCCATACGCATAGCTGGTTGCAAAAATCAGGTCACACTTTGCCTGCACAAGTTCTTTGAGTGCTTCCTCTTCCGTTCCTTCCGGCACATTATACTTTGCAAGCGTCTCTACCTGTTCCCCATACTGATTCTCTATCTCCGTCTGCGCTTTTATAAAATTACCTGTGTAGGTTGTACTGGAATCCCCAACATAAATAAATCCCACACGGATTTTTTTCTCTTCCTCATCCCCGGACACCATCCGGTAAATTCCGGTGACTGCCGCAATCACGGCAATCGCAGTAAGCACTGTAATGATATAGACTCTCTTCATCCTCATAACCTTCTACTCCTTATGACTGCCGAACTCTTCATACATCCGTTCCACATCAATTTCTCCTTTGTCTATCAAATCCAGCATGATTTCCACCAATTTCGGGTCAAACTGTGTTCCGCTTCCTTTTTTTAACTCCCCTATTACATAGTTAATATCTAACTTCTTGCGATAGACACGGTTTGCTGTCATTGCATCAAATGCATCTGCAATTCCAATAATTCGTGCATTTAGTGGAATTTCCTCACCTTTGAGCCCATGCACGTATCCCTTGCCGTCGTAGCGCTCATGGTGATAGAGTGCGCCCTCCTGCACATTCTGAACGAGCGTAAACTTCCGTAGGATTTCTGCACCTTTTACCACATGAGACTTCATCAGCGCATACTCTTCATCCGTAAGCTTATCCGGTTTATTTAACACACGGTCCGGAATTCCAATCTTGCCGATATCATGCAACAGTGCTGTCTTGCGCAGCTCCTCACACGCCGCATCCCCGTATCCGAGCTGCTTTGCAATCATCACAGAGTATTCCGATACTCGGAATGAATGCTGGCTGGTATTCTCGTCCTTTGCATCCACCGTCCGCGCAATCGTAAGCACAGTTTCATTTCCCATCTCAATCTGGCTTCTGGCAAGTTCAAGTTCTTTCTTTTGCATATTGATGGTTCTCTGAATCTGTGTCCGGAAAAAAAGCCAGGTCAGATAAGCAATCGCAATTCCAAACACCAGCACCACGTATAACATAAACCACCAGTTATCATAGATTTCTTTTTCCTTGATGATAGTATAAGTACTCTCTGCTATCACATTTTTGCCTCTGCTATCAAGCACCGCAAGATGAAACGTATAAGTTCCAACCGGAAGGTTCGTATACGCCACATTTGTAAGTTCATTTTGCTGCATCACCTTCGGATTTTTATCAAAGCCTTCCAGATAAACACTGACGTACGGCATATTCGGCGAATAGTTAATGATTTCCGTGATAATTTCGATTCTGTCGGTTCCGCTTGGAAGATACACTGCCTCGCCTCTCTCCACCGGATAAACCGTGTCGTCCACCTGAATCGAGCGAACTAACATACGATAGGACCTGGCCGCATTGTCGTAATGCTTCAGATTCATTCGCACAACCCCTGTGTCTGTCGAAAGATAAAGGTTTTCTTCCTCATCCACATAGTTCCAGGCGTTTGGCGTCAGCGACTTCTGGAATCCAAGGCTGGAGTCAAGCAGCTTATACTCCATTTCCCTGCCGCTTAACAATTCCGTTTTATCTACCACATAAATTCCGGCAGAACCGCAGACAAACAGCATTCCATCGCTTCCCTCCACAATATCATAGTTATTATAATAAGGAAAATTCTCAAGTGTCTGAATCGTTCCGTCCGTATTCATAAAACAGATGCCATTGCTTGTCACGATAAAAATTCCGGTTCCATCCTTATCCGCTATCATCCGCAAAATTACTTCTGAACTGAGCCCGTCGCTTTTTGAAAGGTTTTTTACAACTTCTTTTCCCTTGATAACAGCAATTCCGCCTCCGTCTGTTCCGGCGAGAATCGTTCCATCCTCCTGTTCCAACATACAAAGTACAATCGGATTCTTCAGTCCTTCTTCGCATCCGATGTTTGCTGTCACCTTTCCATCTTTGATTATTGAAAGTCCAGAATTTGCTGCCACAATGATTCTGCCATCTTTTGTTTCCATGGCAGAGCGTGTCTTATCATCATTTAAACCGTTCATTCTGTCATACTTTCGTATCGTGCCGTTCTCATCCACTTCCCAGGCTCCCTGCCCGGTTGTGCAAATCCACAGATGGTTCTCTTTATCCACCATAAGCTGCCGGATTCTGCCCCCCTCAAGTGCCTGTTGCAGCTTTCCTGCCGTTTCCGGCATTTTTTGCACATCAAGCACATCCAGTCCGCTGTCCGTGCCAAAATAAAACACATTATTCCACTTTGTAACGGTATTCACCACTTTCTCTTCTAAGGATGCCTCTCTATAAATCTCAGTAAAAGCAGACTCATACAATCGCAAAAGTCCAAGTCTTGAGGATGTAAACCACAGGTTCTTCTGGTAATCAATCAACATATGGTCAATGGAATTGTTAAATTCATTCGTATTGATGGTGTGATAGTTTCCCTGTGCATCAAAATACGCCACCCCATTGTCTGCGCATAAAAACAGGTTCCCACTCTCTGACTGATAAAAAGAAGTGAGATTCATAAGCCCCTCACACCGTCTGGAATCTTTTTGGGAAAAAGTGCCATCCTCCTCCATGTAATAAATATCCACCCGGTTACTGGCAGTTCCTGCATATAGATTTCCGGCTTCGTCAAACAGACAGCAGGTGTAGCTGTCCTCCTCCTCCGCGCTCTGTGTGTCAAAAATTTCCCCTTCCTTTAACAGGTAAAGGATTCCGTCATTTGCCACCACTGCCACCGTTCCGTCTGCATCCGCAGCCATGCTGTTTGCATACACAATCTCCGGGATTACCTTTTTGACCGCCAGTCCGACGGACAGCGTCATCACGCAGACATCTCCCGCTGTTCCGACATAATAATTGCCGTCTGTGCTCTGTGTGATGCAGCGCACAGAATCTGAGGATAAACCGTCATTTTTATCTACGATATTTGAAATTTTGTCATTAATGTAAATTGACAAACCGCTGTCATTTGTTCCAATCCAGAGTCTGCCTTCCTCGTCGGTATAAAGACAGTTCACATTTTTGACGGATTCAAATTCATCCATCAGCTGAAACGTATTTCCGTCATAACGGTAAAGTCCACCATAGGTGCCAATCCATAAAATTCCGTCGTTTGTCTGTGCGATGTCATTTGCGCTTCCGCCCGGAAGTCCGCTCTTTCCATCGTAGACGGTCTGGATATACGCATTAAAATTAACCGTTTCCCCGTCTGCTGCGTTTTCTGCCTTTACCTCCATCCCGGAAAAGAGTGTCAGTATTCCGATAACAGCCAGAAGTGCCCACGGTTTTTTGCGCTTCAAAAGCTCTTTCCCATATCTGCGGTACAATCTGACCGTCAGGGAAAGCACTGTGATTGTTAATGTTTTGTCAAGGAAATCAATATAGAACTCGCCTATGCAGTGGCTGACAATCTCATTACAGCCAATCCTCTGCAGCAGGCTTATGACACCGTCTCCCCATATGTTTCCTGTGTTTCCCTCAAAAAACAGATAGTTTAACGGTGTAGAAATCAAAACTGAAATCATGGTCACAAGAAAACTGACCGACAGCGTGCCAAACAACGATGTGAGATAACCCTTTTTTGCACACACTCCCACCGTAATTCCAAGTATCACGCTCACAATTGCATAAATCATATACGTATATGAAAACAAAACTGCATAAATAATATTTACGCTTGCCCCCACAATTGCCCCGCATACCGGTCCTAACAAATATGCGGTATACACGGTTCCAAACGAATCTAACCACAGCGGAAGCTGCAGCTCCTTCGCCACAATCTTTCCGATGCAGTTTATCAGAATATTCACAACGACAAATAAACTAATCTGGTAACTTTTCTTATCAGCTATCATAATCCCATTCCCCCAAGGCATCCATGATGTGCCTCTGCGACCCATTTACCCGATACACCAATATTTTATCATAAATACCACCTTAGGGAAACGTTTTCTCGGCAATTATGTGCATAATTATTCTTTTTTCAGCAATTTCCGTCCAAAATCGACAAATGATTGAGGCATGGCGGCAGGTGCATCATATGATGGTCTGTCATCGGCGTTAAAATCATGCCGCCGATTGTCAGTCTTCCCCAATACACTAACAGCCACACAGACCGAAAATCTGTTGTGACACCGCCTTCTTCGAGTATCCGCATCACCCTCGTTGCCGGAACCATCGATTTTATCTGTTCCAAGGTCAGGTTTTCCAAGATGCTGCGCGTATTTTTTCCAACGGCAATCATATATTCCCGGAGCGCTTCCGCATTAATTCCTTTTCCAAACAAAACTGCTTCATCCGCTTCCAGTGCATTTCCGGTATCAGTAATAGATGCCCCTATTTTTCTTTGCCACGCTTCGTCAAATATCTGGTTTTTATCAGCCATTAAAATATTGCTCACCAAATCTTCAATCCGATAGGTGTGCCAAAACTGCCAGCACAGTGGAACAATCTTCGTCCCCGCATAATGCAGATCCACGTCACAGTCCTCCCTTGGCACCAGCTCATTCTGATTACCCTTTAACATGTAATCGAGAACATAGTCCGCAATCGTCTTTTCTGTCCTTCCCGAGATTTCCGCCGGATGCACCATCGCATGAACCTCCAGCGTCAGCTCTCTTATCTTATTGAGATTGTCCCCTTCTAACGCCTGCTTTAATTCTTCATATTTTTCTCTGATTGGTGCAAACAATTCTTCCTTTGTCATATCGTATCCTCCCTGACATTTTTTAATTCTGCTGTCAGTATAGCACTTAAATTATGACAACTAGGTGTCGTAATTAGACAAAAACTTTTTCGCTGTCAAAATCAGCTCTTTTTTATACTCCTCAGGTCCCACCACCGTTACTCTGTCTCCAAAACTGAGTAAAAGTGCCTTCCACAACCGCTCCTTTGCCGGCACCTCAAGAATCATCCTGCTCTTTGTTTCCGAAATCTCTTCCACCGCGCAATCTGGAAAATATTCTTTCATCAGGGCTGCGTCTTCGTGCAAAAACTGTATTTCTATCGGAATACAGGTCTTATAATATGCCTGTTCCGATTCCTTCATAAGGCACTCTACATCCCCGTGCTCCATCGTCGACATCCTGTTTAAAACTTCCAGGTTCTGCATCCGCGCAACCTTATAGGTTCTGTACTGCTTCTTTTCCTCTGAATAGGCAAACAGATACCAGGCATACCACTTATAATGAATCGCCAACGGTTCCACACAGGGCGCTGACTTTTTCCCATCCGCATTCCGATATTCAAATATAATATAGTTTCTCTGCGTTATCGCCTGCTCCAGCCGCTCATTTAGCTTCTGTACCTGGTCATTTTCCTTTGTCACTCCAAAATCCCAGAATACCTTCTGTCCGCCCTCTTTTTCTATGATGGCATTGTATTTTTCAAGCAATGCCTTTAGCGTGTCATTCGTATAGGATGTTGCGAGGCTTTCCAATGCCCTTATAATCATCTGCTGTTCCTCGCTTTTAATGTCACTGTTCTTTACTTTATAGGTCGGCAGAATTGAATATCCACCATATTTTCCGCCTTCCGCATAGACTGGTATCCCAATCGCGGAAATGCTTACGATATCTCTTTGAATGGTCCGCACCGAAACATGAAACCGCTCCGCTAAAACACTCGCCGGAACGTTGTCATGATTCATCAGATAAATAATGATTTCTAAAATTCTGTCTACTTTCATCTTTTTTTCCTCCGACTATGCCGCTGTTTTCCCATCGTGTTAAAATACTTTATAGCACGAAAATGGCTATTTTACAATCCATCCGGAGCTATCTCTTCGCCAAAAATCTGTCTTTTGATTTGGGCTTGGGGTGTGATATACTGAATAAAAAAGGAAGCTATAAGATATGGATGAATTTGAAAAAGTATTACTTGAAAAAATTGACAAAGGCGAAAAATTAAATGAATCAGAAATTCAGGATTTAATAGAATATGAATTTGAAAGAAAACACGGAGAAAATAGAAGATGGACAAGAACTGTTACAAGTATTATTGAATTAGGAGATCGTTATTTCTCAATTAATTGGGAAGAAGGACTTACTGAATACCAGGAAAATATGTATTATAATCAGCCAATTGAGGTGGAGAAAAAAACTTATCCAAAAACAATTACGGTAACAGAATGGATTCCAAAGGAGAAATAACATGAAACCATATGATGTTGGGCTTGTTTGTGGGCGTTTTCAAACGTTCCACAAAGGCCATGAAAAACTTATTGACACAGGGTTATTGCTTTGTGATCGCATGCTTATTCTTGTTGGTAGTGCTCAAGAATGCGGGACAGAACGCAATCCTTTGAATGTCAATACTAGAATCAAGATGATACGTGAAGCCTATGGTGATGATCCGAATATTATGATTTATGCATTATCAGACCTTACTGATGAAAATGATATTACTCCAGATTGGGGTAGATATCTTCTTCAAAATGCAGATCGGTATATTTATAAAAATCCAGATGTAATGATTTATGGTAATGATGATAGCCGGAGTGGATGGTTCGACAAGAAAGATTTAAAGAATACAACCGAATTAATCATTAATCGTGAAGAATTCCCCATCTCTGGAACCATGTTGAGAGCACTTATGATACAGGATAAACGGCGAGAATGGATGACTTTTGTTAATCCTAAACTACATAAAATGTATGATGAAATTCGTAGTGAACTTATAGAAAGCATAAAGGAGGATTAATATATGGAATTTGCAAAAGCAGCAGCATGGATTTCAACTGCATTAGCAGTAATTGTAGGCATTGAAGTCACGCATTCAGCATGGTGCTTATGGGCGTTTTTGTTACCATTATTAATGAGTTAAGACAATATGAGGAATGAGATTTTAAATGGCAAAATATCTAATGAAATATAAAGGTACTTACAGACTAAAAGCTGCGATAGATCAAAGTACCAATGATTATCCCAGAGCTGATTCTGTAGGAATAGATCCAAGTTTTGATGA
>OGCY01000355.1_pt1 | contig 13860 bp, 8 predicted proteins | sample 1570311 | NCBI WGS metagenome assembly OGCY01 (sample SAMEA2582165, study PRJEB24529) | metagenome | biome: Human gut stool | place: China | collected 2011
CATCAGTGCCTTCTTCCGTTCCTCCGCATCCAGATACATAGTGCGGAACTTATACATCTTGAACATTTTACCATTCTTTCCGACACGTTCCTGTGCAAAAAAGATTGGTCCCGGTGACTTGATATAGATCATTGGTCCTAAGATAATTGTAAGAATCACTGTAATCAAGGAACCTACAATACCACCTGCAATATCCATCAGACGCTTCGTCAGATACTGTCTGTTGCTCACGAACTGCATTCCGGAAGTGAGGACCAAATATCCGCAGACATTCTCAGCGATCTGCTGATGGTCAGAGTCTGCAAAATCCTGCATCACAGAATAATGTGTCACAATCCCCATCTCAGAAAAGGCTTCCATATACTCTTTCTTAAAATGCTGCTCCTGCGGCAGGACGATCAGTGCTTCATCCACCCAGTTTCTGCATGTCCACTCACTCATCCCGGATTCCGGTATAATAGGAATTCCTTCATAAGTGTCATCCCACTCTCTTCCGATCAGTACAATACCTGAAAGAAAATATGTCATAAAATTATGATTACGGATATTCTCAAGTGCCTGTTCCAGATATTCCGGTGTAGTCACCAGAAGCAGGGCATTCTTGCCATCTTCTGCCTGATGTCTGATCATGCGTCTCTTCCACAGGATCCGTACCAAATATCCTCCGACCAGTTCATAGATTCCAAGCATGAACAAAACTGTCCTCGAGAAATCATCTCCTGACTTCACAGCAAAAAGATAGAATGCAAGCAATAATTCCAGCAGGCATACTTCCTTCACTGTCGACACCATCTCTATATAAAAACCACGCTTTAGAATATCCCGGTATCCATCTATGAAAAACAGATACAGAAATTCAAATACGACAAGTAACAACACAACATTCTGATAAACAGAATCTCTATATAATCTGCCAAGCTCTCTATGCCTTCCATAATATGCTGCTGCAAGACACAGCTGCATACATAACAGATCAAGGACAGCAAAGTCAAGATGCTTCAACCATCCCTTATTCCTCTTTCGATACATAGCAATCCCCTTTATAACATTTTATCGATAGCTAATCTAATATATTTTAACACAATTATAAGTGAATAACAACGTATCCGGGCTTTTCTTCAGAATATCTTAAAAATCAGTGTCTTCTTACATTCTTTTTTGTGCATTTTGATTATCTCCGGAAGGGTTTTCTAATCTGGCTGAATTCATGATTACGTATCAATTTTTCTGAATCATCCAGACAATAAGTATAGCTGAATTCCGCCATTCCCGGGAAATCCGTGTGTTCTGTTATCTTCTGTTTCTCTCCCAATACTGTCCATGCAATATCCAGATTGTGTTCCTCCAGAAAGGCAAGCAGATACTGTTTCTTAATATACATCGCATCATGATCTCCCATATAAATAACTTTTTCTCTACCGACACTATAGCCATATTTTCCATCCCATTCCAGATTCATCTCCTCCATCAGATATACAGAAGGTAACATGTAACTAATATCTTCATTGGTACAAAACTGTGAATCTTTTTCCGCGATATAATCATTTACGGTTGCAATCAGATAGCACGGTGCCGGTTTCTCCTGACGGAAGTTCTGCTCCTCTTCTTCGCCAAGATAATTCACCATATCCGGACTCCATGGATATTCTCCCAGACAGTTTCTATACATCTCACCTGTTCCTTCCGGCATCCAGCGTCCATCAAAATTTTTCTTCTGAAACCACTTCAGCAGCTCCTGCTTTTTTCCTTTTTCATAGAAATACGACCGTATCTGTATCCAGACTCTGCGATAATCTTCCTTCTTTGGTTCTGATGATTCCTGATACGACTGCAGAACATAATATTCTTCCCCTTTATAGTTTGTCGTAAAAAGCTTCGCTATGTATTTCTCCTGATCCTTCTTCCGAAACCACTTCATATCCGCCCAGTCCTCGAATCTATAATACGGATACTGCAATTTTGCCCCTTTAAAATCATTTTCAAGAAGACGGATCGTCAGATCAATCTCACGAAATGAATTTCCCTGCTCCGGACTTATGAACTCAATTTCATTTGACGGATATTTCGGTGCATATAGGAAGTTGTCATAAATATTTCCCATCTCCCTGTATAGATAAATTTTCTGATATTTCTTGCCTATTCTTTCTACCTGTGTATCTCTATTTCGAAGAGAACCATAAGTATAATCAATCCATCTGTCATAATCCCTGCATCGCCCATCATATCCACTTCTGATAATATCCTCAAACACCATCTTACCGACATCTTTCCTGGCAAGACCGTAATCAGATACTTCTGTTGGTATCGTATAGACAGCAAAATCACTGCTCTGGCAATTCCAGTACAGGTTGTTATATGCATCCTTCATTTCTTCTGCCCTTGTTTTATCCGTAACATGTTTGCAGCTCTTATAAGGCGGTCTTACACTCGCAGCCTCTTCTTTCGAACACCATTCCCTGTAATAAGCATACTCAAAGATATTTCTCAGATAATCCCGGACGAGTACATTCTGTGGCCATTTTCCTTCTTCTACAATATTTGTTGTAATATAAGATATCATCTTTTCTGCGTACTCTTTCTCTGCTCGCAGGATAATTGCTGAATAGATTGCCTGCCAGAGTCTTTCCTGAATGTAATCATCCTCCACATCTGCAAATAACTCTGCAATCTCCGTCATATCATCTGGATACAAACGGAATAAATTCGTAAGTCCTTTGCTTGCCATGTCCCTTAGTTTGGTATCATTGCTTCCTGTTCCCCAACAGAGAACTATTTTCCAAAGGGAAATGTTGTCTGATGGAAAAGTTTTATCTTCAAGTCGCACAGCTCTTTCGCACAAATCAGATAATGTTTTCATATCGTCATACTGTTTCAACAGGTAGAAGCTCAGATAGAAATCTCTGTCATAGTTGTTCATGGCACATAATTTTTCATGAATATAGAAAGCATTCACCTTAATGTTTTTCTTCGTTGAGACAGACAACAATCCTGCCATCGTTTTCTTCACATCTGTAATTTTTTCTGAGTTGAGTAATCTGTCGATCACTGTAACCGTATCCGCCCCCATATCGCTCTCATTTCTCCAATAAAGACCACTCATAAAGGTCTCTACTACCTTTTCTTGATTCCTTTCATCTATACAGTCAATAAATTCTTTCCCTGTATTGCGGAAGAATACGATCTGAAGCATTTCCAATGTACCAGTGGTGATTTTATCGTCCAATACATCCTGAACGATACGCTCCGTATTCTCTGTCCCATGCTTTCTCACATAACTTTCTGCGTACTGATATTCAAAGAATTTCTGATAAGAGAATGCTATCTTCGTGCCATCATCGTTTGCTTCACGGATCAGATTTTCTGATATCAGTGCTTTCATGATTCCAGATGTCTTCTCTTTTACTCCGAACGGCTCCAATATCTCCGCTACACATTCCCTCAATTTTCCCCAGGAAATCGTGTAACTGTCATGTTCTACCATATATTCTGTCACATCCTCCAGTATTGTCTGTACCACCTGATCTCTCACGGAAAAGCAGTCACTGTATTGTCTTGATATCTTTTTATTTTTCAACATGAAAAATTCTTCCATAAGATTTCCGATATCACTGACTACAACCGACTTATCTTCTTTTTCTTGTGCTATCTCACAGATCATTTTTAAGAAAAGCGGATTCATGAATTCAGGAACACACACTGTCTCATAATTAATTGTCACGCCATAATATTCACAGAATCCCGCCAGTGCCCTCTCTTCCCTTTCGGAAAATCCGCTATGCACCAATTTCTCCATTTTCTCTAATTTTTCTTCCTCAAGATACTCTCTGAGATAGAGCCCACGACAGCTTATAATAAGCTTCAGATTTCTGTATTTTTCCATTTTTGCCTGAAGCAACGGAAGGTTTCTGTTCCAGTAATCGGTATCTTCTGTCTCATTGACCGCATCGATACAGATTGGGATGTATACATCACTTTCCTCACCATATGCATCCAGCCATGCAAAGTACTGTTCAATCTTTCCACCCGGATGTTCCCAGTTCATGATCACATCATCCGCTGCCGTATTCCTGCCGAACATATCTCCAAGCAGCAGACCAGCCGGAAGCATCCGTTTGCAATATCCATTGACAATATCACAGAGCAGATGCGTCTTTCCTATACCTCCCTGCCCAACGATCAATATCATCTTACTTTCTTTTATGCTAAGTCTTCTGACATCCTCCTGCTTCATAATCCGGAGAAGTACATCAAGTGCCTCCTTTAATTCATCCAGATACCGGGTTGGAAAAGTGCACATATAGGATGCCTGAAATCCCCTCCAGCTCTTGTTATCAAAAGTGCCTGGCCCATTTTTCTCTTCAAATCTTTCTTTTTCCGTCTCAAATGTTTTCTTTAGGTATTTTCCCTGATTATTTATATTGTCATATACTGTCTGAAATGCTTCACCACTTATGTTGTCTGCATTTAATTGTTTCATCTCGTCTTGCAGATTTTTAATAACTTTCTTTATTTCAGTGGTACTCTCCTTCAGAATACAAGGCTCTCCTTCACTGCCATGTGTCAGGAATTCATTCAGATGTCTGATGCACTCCCTGCTTCTGTTCTCAATTCCTTCTTTGATTCGTACTACTTCGTCTTTACGCAATATTGACTGAAGTCTGTCATACAATTTTGTCTTCACATTCAGTTCATCACTGTATCTTGGACCTGCCATTGCAATTACCTGTCTGTTTTTCTCAATCTGCTCTTTTATATCAAATGCATTCTCAGATAAGCGCATTGGTATTGTTCTGTTTCTAAATGGCACATCATGGCATTTCAGTACATTTCTGATATATTTTACCGGGAGTGCTTCCAGTCTCTCACTGTTCTCCTGTCGTATAACGATTCCTATCACACAGCCAAAAATCGTTACCGGAGAACCTGATAATCCCTGGTAATCCTGCAATTCATCTTCTTTATTCACTGAGATGATAAATTTATCTTCCGTTCCATTTGCGATACATCCCTGTAATTCTATCTTTCCTGACGCTTCCTTTGGATATCCTGATATTTTGCAGAAATCACCTGTGAAGTCATTCTCAGCCTCTGTCAGAACAGTAATTGGCTTTTCACTGAGTTTTTCTTCCAGCCGGATGAACACACAGTCTATCCCTCTCTTCTCAGCCTCCCTGAGATTCATTGTCTTTCCTCTTACCGGATCATCTTCCGTAATTAAAAACCAGATTTCCCGTTCGTGTATTGTACCATCATCTACAATATCCTCTGCGGTAAGCACATTATGTTTTGCCGTCACTACGATGTTTTCAGCCACAAGGAACCCTGTTCCTGTCACCTTCTGATCTTTTAGAATTTTTCCGGTGGTGATTTCTCTCATATATAATTCCTCCACACGCCATTTTCGACGTCTCCCATGACAATCTCGTAGTTATATTTGCTTTTCCATTCTTCCCGGTCAAGAAATGCAGCTTTTTTAATCGGATAATTGAATATAAATCTCTTTTTCTGCTGATTCCTGCACGCAATAGCCGCCAGCACTTCCAGATCCGGGTGCGAATATCGTTTGGAATTTGTAAGACAATAATATTCTTCTGCCGGATATCTGTCTATAAATTCACGTGTAATGTTGTATCTGCTTCCATGATGTGGAAGCTTGATCGCAGTAAACTGATGCTGATATCCCACAATTTTCTCGATATTCTGTAACAGTTTACCGTCTACAGCTGCATCACCAAGAAACAGATACTGTTTCTTCCCATGTTCCAGAATAAAAGAAATAGAACTTTTGTTGGTAGGTGACTCATCCGTCTCCGTCAGAGTTCCCATATACTTTTCCAGTTCTTCTATCTGGCTGACTTTCGTCTTCTCATTTGAATAGAATTTTTTAATCCGTTCCATCTGATATTCAAATGCTTCCATCAGCTTTATCTTATCAGATACACGAAAACTGTAATTTCTTGCTACCATATCCTGTTTCCAGTTGCTCTCTACCTCATTAAGGTTCTCTTTCGATGGTCCTACGACGGAAATTGATGTTGTTTTATCAATCCTGATCTTGTCCGGCAAATTATCTGCCGAAACTGCCCGTCCGTTCACAATTGCATTCAATGGTATCCTGTTCTGCTCAATCAGAACCCCCAATGCCATACCTTCGTGAATACCCACTTCCTGTTCTGACTCTGTTATTGTCCCCTGCGAAATAATTCGATTCAAAACTGTTTCGTCTTCCATCCTTCTTTTTTCATCCACTATTGTTCTCTTCCGATAGAATTTTTCATCTACAATCTGTAGAAAACCGTTATACCAGATCTGATCAATCAGCTTTCTATCTTCATTTTTCAACACTTCAACCAGACCAGCTATATGATCATTATCCATATGTGTGCATATCATAAGGTTTATTTTTTCACCCTTTTTCCGGATCTGTTCCAGCTCTTTCCCGATTCTTTTCGAATATGTTCCAGCTACTCCGCCATCGATCAATATATTATAGTTGTCATGTTCTCCTAATGATAAAAGTATGCAGTCTCCATATCCTGCCGGGAGTAATTTTACTGTCAGCATATTCTCACTCTTTCCTTACATTTTTAGTTCTTTTGATTATACCATAAAACGACCAAATGATACTTCAAATTTCAGTCTTATTATTTCTCTGGATGAATAAATTGCATGGCACCAGCTGATATGTTAAAATTAGGTATTCATAAATAGAAATGGACAGGTGAACTTATGAAACATTTATCAGATCATAAAAATTATAAATTAATAATCGGCAGTATGTGCCTCCTTATATGTGCACTGCTGTTCAATCACTGGACTCCTTATGCTTCCGATGATTATAGCTATATGTTCAATTTTTCTGATGGGAGCCGGATCACTTCTCTTGGGCAGATTTTTCAATCCCTGGCAGAGCACTATATGCACTATGGTAATGGACGCATTGTTTCCCACTTTTTTGTCATGCTGTTTCTGATCGGTTCGAAATCGGTCTTTAACATCGTAAATGCTGTTTTCTTTGTATTATTTGTTATCATCATATACAAGGTCACTTCACGGAATAAGAAATTCAGTCTTTTATTATTTTTCGCTATCCCGACACTGCTCTGGCTTTATATGCCTGCATATGGACAGATTTTGTGGCTGGATGGTTCTATTAATTATATGTGGAGTTATCTTTTTGCGTTGACTTATCTTTTTGTTTATATTGGATTAATTCGTAACAGGATTCTGTTAGATAAGAAATGGAAGATGATTCTTTTCTGTATCTTCACATTTCTCTTTGGAAATTATTCAGAGAATGTTTCTTTTTCTGTTATTTTTATAGGATTTATTCTTCTATGCATTGTAATGTATCAACGAAAAAACTGGAAATCCTATTTTACCTATGTTCTTCCTGTCGTATGCGGAGCCATTGGGTATCTCTTATTATTACTCAGTCCATCCGGAAGTGCCAAGTTCTCCGAAAATCTGTCACTTCCCCTGATTTTTAAGAATGCTGTGGAAATATTTACCGAATATTATAATACCTGCAGAATTCCTCTGATTTTTTTCTTCGTGCTGCTTGGTATCGCCTTGTATTACAAACTCGATAAGAAGGAGATCCTCATTTCCCTTGCATTCTTCTTTATCAGTGTAATTGCTTCCGGAATGCTTGTGATTGCAAGCTATCTCCCGGAACGAAGCCTCGCAAATGGGATTGTGTTCCTTATAATCGGCATTGTCCAGTTATTACAGTTGCTGCGCAGCAATACCCGCTTGGAATGCGTCTCCCTTTGTGTCTGCATCTACCTGATTGTTGGAAGTCTGATGAGTTATTGGGAAGGTTCTTATGATATCTACCGTGTTCATAAAGAACAGGTTGTGCGTGATACAACGATTGAATCTGCTGTTTCCGCAGGTGATACGGTTATTGGTGTGCCAATCATTACCTCCACGACGAAGTACTGCTGCAAATATGGACTTCTTGATATGAATGGGGAAGATTCCGATGATCCATTCCCAAATGCTTATATAGCAAAGTATTATGGATTGGATAAGATTTATGTGATTTACCCGGAATAAAATTTCCCGCGTCTCGAGCCACCCATTTTAAGAGTAGCTTGAAACGCGGGTTATAAGCAAACTGACTAATAATATTCTTAACGAAGAATATCCGTAAAATTTTATTTTCTATTCTTACTTCTATGTTTTATATGTACTTTAGATTTCCTGTCATAAGCTCATCTATTTTCCCATCAAAGATTTCATGAAATACCTGCTGACATGGAATTCTGCACATTCGCTTTTCGTTCGAATTATCTTGGACTTTAAAGGTTTTTTGATCTTTTCCTAAGCACGTATTCATATAAGAATCTATGTAAGGCAAAGCATCTTCTCTTGTGAAATCAATCTCTTTCTTTAACCTTACAAATGATGACAATACACTTATGCATCTGGTACCACCTATACTGATCACACCATTTCTGGCATTTTTATCATCAGAACAAAAAACATATATTTGCTCACCAAATTTCAAGTACAACACCTGCAATAAAACATATGATTTCAATTCACCGAGATTTTGTCCTTCTCCTATTGTATTACAATCTTCCTGCAGTTTCTTTAGGAAATCTTCTCTACTTATACGCAGACTATCTATTTTGGAAACAAGGACAAACTTCTCCTCAAAATATCCATCTTTATATGCATCACAAGCAGTCTTTAGCATGTCTACATATGCACCGATAGCTAAATCACCATAAATTTCTGATAATTCATCCAACATCATTTCATCATCATACATATATATCGATTTTGAAGTAATCTTGGACTCAAACCATTCTGGTGCTCCTGCGATATTATGACGCATAAGTTCTACAAAAATCTGCTTATGACAATAAAATGAATAATCAGGCATTGCCATAATTTTATCTATAAATCTGTTTTGGTCATCCTTGCGTATTAGATGCATCTTGGATATAAAGTCAGTATCCAGTAAAGCATATTTCATCTTTCTCATATACTCCCCTTATTCTCGATCTCGAAATTCTTTTTGAATTTTTTCCAAGTATGCTTTATCCGATGTCTCTCTACTATCTACAAGTAAATCATGTTCAGAATTGAAAGCAAGATTTTCTAACAAGCTTCCATACCGAAGCAGATGTCTACTATTCTGCTGCCACTGCTCAGCCTTTCCAGTCAATTCTATTCTAACTGCAATGCTTTCACTTTTCTCCTGGTAAAGGCTTCTTGCTTTATCTTCTGTTATTACTCCGCTTTCAGCCAAACGCAATACAACCGCCTTGTAAGGAAGTGCAAACAAATCCATAAGCACAAGAACATCATCGATTCCCATCTTATCTTTTGATATTCCAAACACTCTTACTTGCTCTATCACACTGGCATCCGGCATTAAAAGTAACCCTGCAAAAGCATTTGCTTCAAGATCCTCTTGAGAAGCTGCCACCTCATCAAACGTTTTTGAATCTAATAAAGAACCGGATGTAATAGTATTAGTATTGATATCCTCCGCATAACAATGAATGTGATACAATTCATGTGCTGTTGCAAATATCTGTTTACAAATCGGAAGATCTGTATTAACACATAAGAAAATTGTATCTTTCTTTACAAACGTAAATGCCCAAAGTTCATCATCTTTGAAAGGATACCGAAGTACTTCAAGTGCCAATTCTCTTTTTCGTGCATAATTTGAAACAATACCAAAAATCGATTCTCTGATTATTGTGTTCCCACAGTAATTTGCAGCAAAGGCTTTGGTTAAATCATTTATTTTTTCAAATTGCTTTTCTTGTTTATAGAACAAGCTTTCAAAAAAAGTATCTCCCATTATACCTCCCAGGTTTTCATCATTGCTGTCCCATTATCACGAACACGACCATGGAAAAGAATCATGTTGGAAAGTTTATCTGCAATATTAAGTGCTTCTTTAGCTTCCTCAGATTCAACTTTTCCCATAAATGCATGCACAATATCGGTATCAACAGAATCTTCATGAACTTTGGTAAGTTCTTCCATCTTAACGCCCAGATAATCTGCTATACGCTTCAACTCTACAGCATTAATCATTCTTGATCCATTAAGCATTTTACTAACTGTCTGTTTATTTGTCTGAAGTGCATCCGCTAACTCTATCTGCTTTCTATTTTGTTTTTTAAGAATTGCTACAATATTGGCTGCAATCATTGCATTTACATCGAGCATAATAACCTCCTCCATTCAACAAAAATTTCCTCTATCTCATATCTATTATACGCCAGGATTATTTTACGGTCAATATTTTAGTTATTAAATCTATATTTTTTGTTCATTTTGTCTCTGTTTTAGTTACTACATTATGACGATACCAGCTATAATCTGCCCAGCATCCAATAAAATTCTCTAGAACTTCACCACAATATAATCATCATATTCTCTGATATATCCCTCTACCGGATATTCGTTCAATTCCTCTTCCTGCTGCAAAGCTTTCTCATAAAGCTCTGTCCCTCCCCAGATCAACCGGTATCCACGCTCTTCAAATAGACGGATCATTTCCCTGTTATATCCCTCATAGATATAGAATCCCGGAATTGCCCAATCTATAAGTGACCATGAAAGTGTCTGCACATAAACATATCTCTTCCCGGTTTCTTCCTCCATCCAGTCATTGAGGTCTTTAATCACAGCGTATCCCGGTATGTCGGATCCCATGGAACATTTCTCAAGAATTGCAGGATTCAATTCATAACTGCCGATAAACACAACCGGTTTTTCTGTGGTATTATATCCACCTTTTAAAAGATCATATGCTACCTGGTCTACCACTGCAAGCTCACTCTGATTCTTCTCATACTCAAAAGCAAACCAATGGTTCAGATCAAAAGCAGAATTGTACACTACTGCGATCACCAGAATCATCTGGACTTCAATATCAGGTACGTCAGACAGAACAATACCATCGCAACCAGTAATCCGATCATCAGATTCGAACGATAAGGAAGTGCATCCCCCTGTGGAAGCGATAGTATGAAAATAGATCCGTAACAAAGGATACCAAGAAACAGGATATACACATTCCTTTTTTTCACTGCAACTGCAAGAATGATAATCACAAATAAAATACTTGCTGCCACAAATAATCCAATTGGATAATACGCCAACCCGACAAATACATAATCCCTTAGAATCTGTCTGATAATGGTAAGGATTCTGCCCGGATATTTCAAGATTCGCAGCATACTTCCTGCACTACGATAACTATATGGCTCAATTCCAAATACTGCCATACAGGCTCTGGTAATCAGGGATCGCTCTAAAATCGCATATACAAGAATTCTGCCAATAAGAAAAAGGCTCATGAAAAATTGTTTAAATTTTCGAATCTGCATACGATTTGCACCAAAGCAGTCCACAATCATAATTAATAACATCCCGGTAAGGAATACATTTGCTGCTGCCTCATAAAATCCAATTGCTACCGATACGATAAGACTCATTCCAAATTTATGCAGAATTCGTTGTTTTTGTTCCAGATTATGTGTATACAAATAGTAAAAATCAAAAACAGCTAGTGCCACAATTGCATAAATGATCGGCACTCCATTCTGTAAATAATAAATGAACACCTCTGCAATCAGAGAATAATCTAAAAGCATAGCTGAAAATACCGCATAGCAGGCAATCGGCAGTTTATCTCCGAGAACATACCTTAACACTGCTGACCACACAATTGCTGCAAACATGAAAATCAGTACTGCTATAAATTCCAATATAAATGGTTCAAATTCCGTTACATGAAATATTTTGTTGATCACATAAAATGGCCACCGTCCGATCGATACGCCCAGTCCATCGTCAAAATATAGCCCGATGCACACATCATCAATCCCAAGTGAAGAATGCGTGATCTCATACCCATATCCCGCAATTGCAGCAATTATAAGTGAAGCCATATAAATTTTATTTTTGAGAAAATATTCTATCTGTCTTTTTAATTCGTAAAACACCTAGATCTCCTTTTTAAGCCACTGGTAATACTTTCTGATTCCCTGTTCAACCGGTACTAACGGTACTGCATGAATGCTCATGATCCTCTCATTATTTAAAATAATCTTCTTAGCATCTACACTTCTTGCCGGAAGATATTCTACCTGTGGGGCAAGCTGCATCGCCTCGAGCATCCTGATCACATCTCTCTGTGAAGTTCCTGTATTAGAGCTAATGTTGAACGTATCATAATCTCCCTGATAATAAAACAGTGAGATCAACATCCTGCAGACATCATCAATATAAATATAGTCTCTGACATTATTTCCATCTCCCCAGATCTCGATTTTCTCACTACGGATTGTTTTCTTGATCGCTGCATCAATAAACCCAACTCCTTTATTGAAATCCTGTCCCGGCCCATATGGATTAGATATCCTTGCAATTAAAATCTTCGTATGTGCCTGATAATTAAATGTGCGGATTGTATTTTCAATACAAAGCTTAACATTCCCATAATGATTAATAGGTCTCGGAAGTGCGTCTTCTGTAATCGGCTGTATCTCCTGATTGCCATACACGGTTCCTCCGGACGACAGGAAAATCATCTTTATCTGCTGATCTGTGATCATCTTGCAGAGCTTCGTTGTCTGAATAAAATCCCGCTCATAGCCCTGCAGATATTTTTCATTTGAATTTCCCGGATTTACGGTACTGAGTGCATGCACAACATAGTCCATTCCTTTTAATGCATGCTCCAATGTATAGTCATCAAAGAAATCCCCACATATATAATTAACACCTGCTATCTCATTCGCAGGTTTTGACATATCGAAGCAATACACTTCCATATTATTATCTAACAGATGTCTGGAGAGATTCGATCCGATAAATCCGGCACCACCAATGATCAGTACTTTTTTCTTCATTCTTCTATCATCTCACTTCAATATTTGACCACTTCACTACTACCACCCCATCTATGATCTTGATGGAACCATCACATGGATATTGGGGCATCTCCTGAAATTGCATACTTGAAATAATGCTATCTCTGTTTTCCGGTTCCTGATAAGTATATCCACAATGTAATTCTATGAAGTCTTTATCCGCATAATATGCAATAAAGTCATGCATATTATTACCATATCCCTGCAAATCAACCACATCGAACTGCCATTGTTCCGGAATAGACTCATCCTTACTTCCGGCTGTTCCATAAAACAATACTGGCATTTTGCTGTTATAGCCATCCAGATCTTTAATCTGTGATATCACTTCTGTGTAATAAGAAATAGCTGTTTGTTGCTGATAATCAGCTTTAAGATAAGCTACATTATCCAACTTCATGTAGTATACTGACAATAATGCAGCTACCACACAATAGAGCATAGAAATACTTTTCCATATCTTATGATGCAAATTCTCTTTTTTTAAAAATACCATCGGATATAACAGACCGATCAGATAAGGATATATCATCAGTGTATGGATCACAGTCTTATCAGATACAGACATTACATATATAATACTGACCGACAAAGGGATCATACAGCAAAGAACAAAGAAATAAATCCTGTTCCATAACTCTATTTCTTTTTTACATAGCTGTTTGATCACAAGTCCACCTGCTATTATATAAATAAGCAGATATAAGAAACGAATCGTTCTATGTGAAGAAATACCACACAAATCCTGAAAAATCGGTTGAAAGAAACCAAGATATGCCCTTTTCACAGAACCAATTAGTGATCTCATCGTGACGTTCGCCATATTATTGATTCCCTGATACTCAACTAAGGTAATCTGAAATATATTAATACATACCCTGTTGCAAAGAAAGTATAACAGCATTCCTCCAAGAAGAGTAAACAAATATTTGAATGCCTCCAT
>OGCY01000356.1_pt1 | contig 13854 bp, 8 predicted proteins | sample 1570311 | NCBI WGS metagenome assembly OGCY01 (sample SAMEA2582165, study PRJEB24529) | metagenome | biome: Human gut stool | place: China | collected 2011
ATAATTGTCGAAGAGAACGGTCGGCATGGTGGCGTGATCTAACTGTTTCATCCATTCATCATGAAGGGCGAAGCCGACGAGAAAGGCTCCGCAGAAACCATTCTTTAACATATAGGTGTCATATTTTTCTGCAAGCTGGAATGCCGGTGTGACCGGAATGACTGTCACATCCCAGTTGTGGCGGAACGCATTCTGCTTGAATCCCAGGACAATTTCATAACCAAACTGTGTGGCAGCTTCATAGTCCATATTTTCAATGAAAATCGCAAGCTTGCGGTTTTCTACTTTTTTTGATCGTTTGGTTGCATATCCCATTTCCACTGCGGTATCTAAGACCATCTGTCTTAATTCATCACTGATATCGCTTGCTCCGTTCAAACCTTTGGAGACAGTGCTGACGGATACACCCAGACGATTTGCTATATCTTTGATCGTAGCCAAGTCTTTATCCTCTTTGTTATAATTATTCGATACTTTCCCTTATTATATAGAATCGAATTTCCGTTTTCAAGCAGTCTGCTCAGAGATTTCAAAAAAGTTTCGAAACAAAACGAGAAAACCTTGACATTTTACACAAAAACACAAATATAAAAACGTGAAAAATAGCAAAATCGATATTAATATTTGCAATTTCGTTGACAAAAACGTTTTCATAAACTAAAATTATATCAGATACGAAAATTCACGAAAAATTCGTACAGGTTTCGAATGTGGGATCATTCCAACAGAATGGGAGGAAATGAATTGGAGTCAAAAGAATTGACCAGGGGAGCAGGAGTCCTGCTGGCAATCACAAGCTTACCATCTTCATATGGAATAGGAACGTTAGGGGAAGCTGCATTCCAATTTGTTGATTTACTTGTCGATCTCAAGCAGAGGTACTGGCAGGTGCTTCCAATCGGTCCTACCAGTTTTGGAAACAGTCCGTATCAGTCCTATTCCGCATTTGCCGGAAACCCTTATCTCATTGATCTGGATGATCTGGTGAAGGATGGATTGTTACAGGAGACGGAGATCCGCAGTTTTAACTGGGGAACGGATGATGCAGATATTGATTATGCAACCATCTATGAGAACCGTTACAAGATTTTGCGAATGGCTTTTTCGAGATTTTCTGTGGAGAGTGAAGACTTCCTTACTTTTGCAGAAAAAAGCGACAGCTGGCTGTCTGATTATTCTCTTTATACCGCATTGAAACGGCATTTTGGAGACATAGAATGGCAGAGCTGGGATGTGCCGCTCAGGGACAGAGATCCGGAGGCAGTGAAAGAGTATCAGGAAATATTACATAATGACATCATGTTTTGCAAATTTTGCCAGTATGAGTTTTTTAAGCAGTGGATGCAGCTGAAACAGTACGCAAACAGCCGTGGAGTCCAGATCATCGGTGATATGCCATTGTATGTGGCGTCAGACAGTGTGGATGTATGGGCGCATCGTGAGATGTTTTTACTGGAACCGGATGGAAGACCGAATGTGGTCGCAGGGGCAGCACCCGATGCATTTTCCGAGAGCGGTCAGGTATGGGGCAGTCCGATATATGACTGGAGCGTCATGGGAGAGGATAGTTTTGCATGGTGGAAGGCAAGAATGCTTGAGAACATGGAATTATTTGATGTGATCCGGTTAGACCATTTTTCCGGTCTGATCCGTTATTACACCGTTTCCGCAGATGCAGAAGACGGAAGAAATGGCAAGTGGAGCAAAGGGCCGGGCAGGAAACTGACAGATGCCATGACAGAGGTTTTGGGTGATATGCGGGTGATCGTGGAAGACATCGGACCAAAGGGCGGGCTTCCGGGAGTGAAAAAGCTAAAGACAAAAACCGGATGGCCGGGCATTAAGATTTTAATGTTTGCCTTTGATGATGACACCGCTAATGAGCATCTCCCACATAACTATCAGGACACAAATATGGTCGTATATGCAGGAACTCATGACAATGAAACGATCGTTGGTTATTTCCGGGATAAGTCAGATTACGAGCTTGCATATCTGTATGAGTATCTGAACATTCATTATAAAGAAGAAATACCGGATGCATTGATCCGGGCAGCCTATGCAAGTATTGCAGATGTGGCAATTATCCAGATGCAGGATCTGATGAAACTTGGAAATGAAGCCAGAATGAACGCACCTTCCACGGTGGGATGTAACTGGCGCTGGCGTATCGGAAAAGATACTCTGAGCGAAGAACGGAGAGCATGGATACGGACTCTGGCAGCCGTATACCGCAGATAACAAATACGCTATAAGATGCATAAGCATTTTATATAGAAGTCTTATTCTAAAAAAGGAGAGGAATCAAATGAAAAAGAAAGCAATCTCATTATTACTTGTTGCAGCTATGACAGCTACAATGACAGCAGGCTGCGGCGACAAACAGGAAGCAGCAGACAACACAACTGCAGGAAACGATGCGGCACCTTCTACAGAAGCAGCAGCATCTGATGATGCAGCAGCAGAAGAAGAAGAGGAAGCATGGAGCGGTACATTGACTGTATGGAGCCCACAGGAAGACCAGGATACAGGCTGGTTACAGAAAGAGTGTGATGCATTTAACGAGGCTCATCCAAACTGGGATGTTACATTTGAGTATGGTGTATGCGCAGAGGGTGATGCAAAATCTACTGTCACAACAGACGTTGAGGGATCAGCAGATGTCTATATGCTGGCAAACGATAACATCCCTGATTTAGTAGCAGCAAACGCACTTGCTGAGCTTGGCGGATCTTATCTTGATTATGTGACAAGCACAAACTCCGATTCCATTACAGCATCTGTTACATTCAATGATGCAGTAGTAGCATTCCCATTCACATCCAATACATGGTTCATGTACTATGACAAGAGTGTATTCTCTGATGAGGATATTAAGAGCTTTGATACAATGTTAGAGAAAGGAAAAGTTTCCTTCCCATTATCTAACTCCTGGTACATTCAGGCATTCTACGTTGGAAATGGCTGTTCTTTATTCGGAGATGGTACAGACGCAGCAGCAGGAATCGACTTCGATGGAGATAAGGCAGCAGCAGTTACAGATTACTTAGTAGATGTAGTTGCAAATCCTAACTTTATCAATGATGCAGACGGAGCTGGTATTGCAGGTTTACGTGATGGAAGCGTAAATGCTATATTCTCCGGTACATGGGATGCAGAAGCTGTAAAAGAAGCACTTGGTGACAACATGGGTGTTGCAGCACTTCCATCATTTAACTTAAACGGAACAGACTGCCAGATGAAATCCTTCATCGGATCTAAAGCAATCGGTGTAAACCCAAATGCTGAGAACATGCAGGTTGCTATGGCGTTGGCAGCTTACCTTGCAGGTGAGGACGCTCAGAAAGATCACTACGATATGAGAAACATCCTTCCTACAAACACAAACATTGCAGTTGATGATGAGATCGCAACAGCAGTTGCAGACGTAATGATCAACACATCTATCATGCAGCCATTAGTATCTGAGATGGGTAACTACTGGTCACCAGCTGAGAACATGGGTAAAGCACTTGTTGCTGGCGAAATCACACATGATAATGCTGCAGAAAAGACAGCAGATATGAACACTGCAATGAACACAGACGCAGCACAGTAAAAAGGATACAGAAGATTCTTACATGCAAAATACAAACCTCGGGGCGCATAAGCGCTCTGAGGATTGTTTGATACTAAGGAATCCATTTTTATTTTAAGGAGGCCCATAACGTGATAAAGGCTGGAAAAAGAAAAAAAGAGTTTACGGATCCATATACCGTGACCAGTGCGGTTACAAAAGGAAATATCATTACAAAGCTTTCCCTGCTTATTATGGGCTTGGGTAATATCGCGCACAGACAGATCGCAAAGGGACTGATGTTCCTGGTTATTGAGATTGGATATATATGGTTTATGATCCAATCCGGAATTTATAATTTGTCCATGTTTCCGTCATTGGGATGGAGAGAGCAGGAAAAAGTCTGGAATGAAAAGAAAAGTATCTATGAGTACACTGCCGGTGATCAGTCATCCCTGATCCTGTTGTATGGAGTTGCAACGATTTATATTACATTGATGTTTATCGTTGTGTGGAGAGAGGCAGTAAAAAGCTCTTATAAATCAGAAGTGCTTGCAAAATCAGGAAAGCACCTGAACACCTTTAAAGAAGACTTCAAGAGTTTGTTTGATCAAAATTTACATAAATTATTACTCGCAGCACCGATCATGGGAGTATTGATCTTTACGGTCCTTCCACTGGTCTATAATATTTCCATGGCATTTACCAATTACAGCAAAGTAAACGATCATCTGGTATTGTTTGACTGGGTTGGGCTTGCAAACTTTGCAAAAATCTTAAATATGAACGACAGCATCGGTAAGCAGTTCTATTCCGTATTGGCATGGACGATCACCTGGGCGATTTTTGCAACAGCATTAAACTATATCTTTGGTATGATCCTTGCAATCGTGATTAACCGTAAAGAGACACATTTTAAGGGTTTCTGGAGATTCTGCTTTGTATTATCTATCGCAGTACCTCAGTTTGTTTCCCTGCTGATCATGAGAAGTATGTTACAGCCAACCGGTATCGTAAACACTTTATTATTAAAATATGGTCTGATCGATACGGCACTTCCGTTTTTCTCAAGTGCGACATGGGCCAGAGTGACAGTTATCGTGATCAACCTGTGGGTAGGTATCCCATATACGTTACTTCAGGTAACAGGTATTTTACAGAACATTCCGGGTGAATTATATGAGGCAGCGAAGATTGACGGAGCCAATGCAGTCCAGATATTCTTTAAGATCACATTGCCATATATGTTATTTGTCATGACACCATACCTCATTACGCAGTTTACCGGAAATATCAATAACTTTAACGTTATCTACCTGCTGTCCGGCGGTAATCCCACACCGGTGGATGCAACAGCCGGTAAGACAGATTTGCTTGTTACATGGCTGTACAAACTGACCGTTGATAAGAACTACTACAACTTAGGTGCAGTAATTGGTATTATGACGTTCATTGTCCTTGCGATCGTTGCGCTGGTAACATATCGTAATACCGCATCCTACAAAGATGAGGAGGGATTCATGTAATGAGTAAAAAACAAGTGACATCTGGCACAAAAGCAAAGAAAACAATTGTGAATATTATTATCCATATTTTTCTGGCAATCCTGTCATTCATCTGGGTGCTGCCGATTTTCTGGGTAATCCTGACAAGCTTCCGCGGTGAGAAAGGTTCTTACGTAACCACTTTCTTCCCGAAGACTTATACGATCAACAACTATGTGAAATTATTCACAGATACAAGTATTTTGAACTTCCCGAAAATGTTTGTGAATACTTTTATCATTGCGATTTTTACATGTATCATTTCAACCATTTTTGTACTTTCAGTATCTTATACAATGTCAAGAATGCGTTTTAACATGAGAAAACCATTTATGAATGTCGCAATGATCCTCGGATTGTTCCCATCTTTTATGTCTATGATCGCTGTTTACTATATTTTAAAGGCTCTTGGACTGGCAGAGGGATCTATGATCCGTATCGCTTTGATCATTGTGTTCTCAGCAGGATCCGGTGTTGGATTCTATGTTGCAAAAGGTTTCTTTGATACGATCCCAAAAGCACTGGACGAGGCTGCGATTATCGATGGGGCAACAAGATGGCAGGTATTTACGAAGATTACCGTGCCTCTCAGTAAACCAATTATTGTTTATACCATTTTGACATCCTTCATGGGACCGTGGGTAGACTTCATTTTTGCAAAGGTTATCTGCCGTGCTGATGCACAGTACTACACCGTATCTATCGGTCTTTGGAAGATGCTTGAAAAAGAATACATTGACAGCTGGTATACCTGTTTTGCCGCAGGCGCAGTTGTGGTATCCATTCCGATTGCAATTCTGTTCTTACTGACACAGAAATTCTATGTAGATGGAATGAGCGGAGCTGTAAAGGGTTAAACGGATTGGCGTTACGCTGACTGGCAGATAAAGAATGGCTGTGTGTAGGGCTGCTGTATGAGATAGAGATCTGATGCAGCAGTCCTTTTTATGCGAAAATAGAGTTTTACAATTAATTGTTTTTATATATAATAATCGTTAGTATAGGTAATCGCGAAACTCATAATCTAAATATGAGTTTCATAATTGATCGTAAGGAGAAAAGCATGAGAAAACGTTTTATAACAGTCTTTTTAGCGGGACTGATGTTGATACAGACCGCAGCGTGTGGAAATAACACAGGCGTGGCAGCAGGGAATGTGGATAACACCGAGGCAGTGGCAGAGAGCCAGACCGAGGCAGATACAGAAAAAGAAGAAAACGGAGTGACCGCATTATCTCTGATGCAGCAGGTCAATACGGCAGATGAAAATGTCATTGATGATAATTACCGTACTTATTATGAGGTGTTTGTTTACAGCTTTTATGACAGTGACGGAGACGGAATCGGCGATCTGAAGGGATTGACGGAAAATCTTGATTACATTAATGACGGAGATCCAACGACTGAAACGGGTCTGGGATGTAATGGTATCTGGCTTATGCCGGTCATGCCGTCTACAACGTATCACAAATATGATGTGACGGATTATGAAGCAATTGATCCAGAGTATGGTACAATGGATGATTTTACGACACTTGTAGATGCGTGCCATAAGCGTGGAATCAATGTGATCATCGATTTTGTCATGAACCACACATCTTCACAGCATGAGTGGTTTCAGACCGCGTACAAATATTTGCAGAGCCTTCCGGAAGGTGCAGAACCAGATGCGTCAGAGTGCCCTTATGTAGATTATTATAATTTTTCCAAAGAAAAACTGGGCGGTTATTATCCGGTGGAAGGAACCGACTGGTATTATGAAGGACAGTTCTGGAGCGAGATGCCGGATCTGAACTGGGATAATGAGGCATTGAAAACAGAGTTTGAGCAGATCGTGCAGTTCTGGCTGGATCTCGGCGTGGACGGTTTCCGCCTGGATGCAGTCAAGGAATTCTATTCGGGCGCAGATGATAAAAATATTGCAGTCCTGACCTGGTTTAATGATATGGTGAAATCCAAAAAAGAGGATGCCTATCTGGTCGGAGAGGCATGGAATGATTACAGTGTCTATGCAAAATATTATCAGAGCGGCATGGACAGTTTCTTTGATTTTACTTTTGCGGATAAGGACGGTATCATTGCAGACACTGTAAAGGGAATCAATGGCGCTTCCGCTTACGGAAAGGGTCTTGTCAATACGCAGGAACTTTACGGCAGCTACAGTGATACTTACATTGACGCACCGTTTTACACCAATCATGATATGGCGCGGAGTGCAGGTTACTATTCCGGCGATTATAGTGAAGCACAGACAAAGCTCGGAAATGCAATGAATCTTCTGATGTCCGGAAGTGCATTTTTATACTATGGGGAAGAACTCGGTATGAAAGGCTCCGGGAAAGATGAAAATAAGCGTGCTCCGATGTACTGGTCGACGGATGCCGATGCCACGGGTATGTGTGACGGACCAAAGGATATGGACGATGTCAAAATGAAATATGGAAGTCTCAAGGAGCAGGAAAACGATGGCAATTCCATCTATAACTTTGTGAAACAGACGATCGCATTGCGGAATGCGTATCCGGTGATCGCCAGAGGAAAGGTCGCATTTGATGAGGGGATTTCGGATGATACGGTATGCGTGATCCGGAAAACCTGTGATGAGGGACAATTGACGCTGGTGTTCAATACTTCAGAGAAGGCACAGACGGTCGATTTTGGAAAATCAGCTCTCGGAGCAACGGAAGACAGGAAATATCCATTGCAGATCGCAGGGGAGCTTCTGACAGGAACGGAAGCTGCCGTTCTGGATGGAGAACAGCTTACCATACCTGCGTATTCGGTCGTGATCTTAGAGTAAAAAAGAATACTTTTCCGGATAACAGAAATCCCCGATATGAGAGAATCTATCGGGGATTTTTACTTGAATCTGTGGTTTTTTGGTATATAATAGTAATATCAAAGACGGAAAATGCAGGTATTGCGAAAATGCGTGTGTTTAAGAGAAAATCTGGAGGAACAATAGATGAAGCGGAAAGTCAGAACAAGAAAGCTGGGGATCAAATTTAAAATACTGATCCCGGTATGTGTATGTGTACTCGTTGTCTGTGTGGTTATGGGAGTAAATTCTTACAAACATATCCAAGACGGCATGGTTGAGATGGGCGTTCAGGAGGCAGACATGGCGGCAGATCTGACACTTCGTATGTTAGATGGCGACGAGGTGGAGCAGATTGTTCCGGGGGCAGAAGAAAGCGATGCATATAAAGGAGTTCTGGCAGCTTTAAAAAATATGAAGGACAGCTGTGGGATCGCATATCTGTATACTTTATATACCGATGGGACGAATGTTTATTACGGAGTAGATGTGGAGGCAACCGAAGATGTAAGTTATCTCGGGGATCCTTTTGCTGACTCTTATGAGGAGTTAAAATCTGTATTTGAAGGACAGGAATATGTGCAGGATTATATTGATGAGACTGAGGATGGCGACCTGATCACAGTCTACAAGCCGATCACAAACAGCGCAGGAAAAGTGGTGGCAGTTCTGGGGTGCGATTATGATGCATCTGATATTACTGCCCGGCTTGAGGCATCACTTGTGGGAGTGGTCAAGATTGGTGCGGTCTGCATTGTCCTGGCAGTAGCGGCTCTCAGCATCATTATTTCAACGATCACGAGAGGTCTTCAGAAAGTGGACGACAAGATTTATGAGATCGTGCATAACGAGGGAGATCTGACACAGAAGCTGGACATCCACAGTGGAGATGAGATGGAACTCATTGCAGGGAATGTCAATGCTTTATTGGAATACATACGGGGAATCATGTTGAAGATCTCCGACAATTCAGAACATTTAAATGGTTCGTCACAAAAGATCGCACAAAACCTTGCAGCAGCTGAGGTAAATATCACAGATGTTTCCGCAACTATGGAGGAAATGAGTGCGGCAATGGAGGAGACAAACGCTTCACTGGAGCAGATCAGCACCTCAGTGGGACAGGTGTATGCATCCATTGAAAACATGGCAGCACGTGCAGAACATGGGAAAGAGTCTTCCGGTGAAATGAACGGGCGGGCAGCCAGTGTCCGCACAGAAGCCTTAAATAAACAGCAGGAGGCTGCGGAGCAGACAGCCGAAATGGCACGGACATTGGATGAGAAGATCGAGCAGTCCAACGCAGTGCAGAAGATAGCACAGCTTACAGCCAATATTATCGAGATCACCGATCAGACTAATCTGCTGGCTTTAAATGCGAGCATTGAGGCGGCAAGAGCAGGAGAGGCAGGAAAAGGATTTGCGGTTGTGGCAGATGAGATCGGAAAACTTGCTGCCAATTCGGCAGAAGCTGCAGAACAGATACAAAAAGTGAGTGCAGCGGTAGTTGAGGCTGTGAATGGTCTGGCACTTGCGGCAGAAAATATGGTCGAATTTGCGGGAATCACTGCTGTGGATGGTTATCAGCAGTTAGTGGAAATGAGTGAGTGTTACAGCAAAGATGCAGGTGATATGAATTCCATTATGGAAGAGTTCACAAGTGCTGCAGGCGAATTGCAGAAAGCCATGGATGAGATCAGGGAATCAACGACAGCAGTCAGTGCAGCTGTCGAAGAGAGCGCAAAGGGCATTGTGAATGTGGCAGAAATGTCCACAGACCTTACCGGAAGCGTTGGCGATATCCAGAAGGCGGCAGATCGCAACAATGAGATCGCAGATCTGCTTGATACTGAGGTGAAACGTTTCAAATTGGAATAAAAGAAAAAATCGCTCAGACCTCACGCATGGTCTGGGCGATTTTCTTTTAGCCAAATTTGTTACATTCACTTTTATCTCTTACACTGCGGCGCAGCTTCCACGAATCCATGGAACAGCGGATGTGGTCTGTTCGGTCTGGATTTCAGCTCCGGATGTGCCTGTGTAGCAATATACCAAGGATGATCCGGAAGTTCGATCATTTCCACGATACGTCCATCAGGAGAAGTACCGCAGAGTTTCATGCCATGCTCAACTAAAGTGGCACGGAAATCATTGTTTACTTCATAACGGTGGCGATGACGCTCTTCAATATTTTCAGTTCCATACAATTCATATGCTTTGGAAGTTTTATCCAAAATACATGGATAAGAACCAAGTCTTAAAGTTCCACCGATATCTTCCACACCATTCTGGTCAGGCATTAAGGCAATGACCGGATGTGTTGTGTTCGGATCAAGTTCAACGCTGTGTGCATCATTAAATCCACAGACGTGTCTTGCAAATTCGATAATGGCAACCTGCATACCAAGGCAGAGACCAAGGTAAGGAACTTTGTGCTCACGGGCATATTTTGCAGCGAGAATTTTGCCTTCCACACCGCGGGAACCAAAACCACCCGGAACAAGAATACCGGATACATCGCCGAGCATCTCGTCCACGTTGTCTTCATTTAAATCCTCGGAGTCAATCCACTTGATATCAACTGTGGCACGTCCGGCAATTCCGCCGTGCTTTAAAGCCTCTACAACAGAAATATAAGCGTCATGCAGGGCAATGTATTTTCCGACAAGAGCAATTCTGACTTCTTTGTCCGGATGACGGAGTGCGTCTACCATTGCTTCCCAGTCTTTCAAATCCGGTTCCGGACAGTCTAAGTGCAGACACTTGCAGGCAACCTTTGCCAGATTTTCTTTTTCCATGGCAAGAGGAGCTTCATAGAGGTATTCCACATCCAGGTTCTGGAGAACGTGACCGTTTGGCACGTTACAGAACAGCGCAATCTTGTCCTTAAGGCTCTGGTCAAGCTCATGCTCGGAACGGCAGACGATGATATCCGGCTGGATTCCCATTCCCTGTAATTCTTTTACGCTTGCCTGGGTAGGCTTCGTCTTAAGCTCGCCGGATGCCTTGAGATAAGGAATCAGGGGAACATGAATGAGAATGGCATTCTCGTGACCAACCTCATGCTGGAACTGACGGATTGCCTCTAAGAACGGCTGGCTTTCGATATCGCCGACGGTTCCACCGACCTCGATGATGGCAATATGCGTCTCTTCCGAGGTAAAATTGCGGTAAAACCGGCTCTTAATCTCGTTTGTAATATGAGGAATCACCTGTACCGTTCCACCGCCGTAATCGCCACGGCGCTCCTTCTGAAGGACGGACCAGTATACTTTACCGGTGGTTACATTTGAATTTTTCGTCAAGCTCTCATCGATAAAACGCTCGTAATGACCTAAGTCCAAATCAGTTTCTGCACCGTCATCGGTAACGAACACCTCACCATGCTGAATCGGGTTCATGGTTCCAGGATCGATATTGATGTATGGGTCGAATTTCTGCATGGTTACTTTGTATCCGCGGGCTTTCAATAATCTTCCAAGGGAAGCCGCAGTGATACCTTTTCCCAAACCGGAAACTACACCACCAGTGACAAAGACGTATTTTACAGGCATAGGTTTTTCCTCCTCATAATATATGCTGCTAAATTGGTAAATAATATAAGATGCTGATAATAACTAAAATAGTATACAACTAAGTGTGCATAAAATCCAGTGTAATTTATAAATTCTTTAGAAATGACAAGAAAAGTTCACCAAGTACGTATTGCTTTTGTGAAATAATTTCAATATAATAAAGAGGATATTTTAGGAAAGAGAAATCCGGAAACGAAATCGCAGGTTTTTGTTTCCGTCAGAAAGGATAGACGAATGGACAACCAGGGACCTGATATGTACAATAACAATAATGGCGGCGATAATAAAAACGGCAATAACGGTAACCGGGGCGGAAACGGAGGAAATCATAACGGTCAGATTCTGATGACCTTTATTTTGATTTCACTTGTAGTTTTATTTGTTATGAGCATGGTCGCAAACCGCTTCAGCCAGATGAGCTCCAAGGAGATTACCTATACGGAATTTTTGCAGAAGGTTGAGGACGGTGAAGTAAAATCCGTTGTAATAGGAAGCTATCAGATAGACATCACGTTAAATGATACGGAACAGAAATCAGCTTACGGCAATGTCAGCTATTACTGCGCGAGAGTGGCGGATGAAGATTTGCTTCCTCTGCTGAAAGAAAAGAATATTGAAATCAGCGGTGTAATACCGGACAATACTTCAACGCTTATCTACAGCGTGTTAAGCTGGGTACTTCCATTGGTTTTAATCTGGGTTGTGATGGGATTTCTGATGCGCCGCATGGGAAGCGGAGCCATGGGAATCGGCAAGAGCAACGTCAAGATGTACGACATGGAGAAGCAGACCGGTGTCACATTTAAGGACGTTGCAGGACAGGATGAAGCAAAGGAATCCTTGCAGGAGGTTGTGGATTTCCTGCACAATCCGGCAAAATATAAAGACATCGGTGCGAAGCTGCCGAAGGGTGCCCTTTTAGTGGGCCCTCCGGGAACTGGAAAAACACTGCTTGCAAAGGCGGTTGCAGGAGAGGCAAAGGTGCCGTTTTTCTCACTGGCAGGTTCCGACTTTGTGGAAATGTTTGTCGGTATGGGTGCATCCCGTGTCAGGGATTTGTTTAAAGAGGCACAGAAGCAGGCACCGTGTATTATTTTTATTGATGAGATTGACGCAGTCGGAAAGAGCCGTGATTCACGGTATGGCGGCGGCAACGACGAGAGAGAGCAGACCCTCAACCAGCTTTTAGCAGAGATGGATGGATTTGACACTTCAAAGGGACTTCTCGTGTTAGCGGCAACAAACCGTCCGGAAGTGCTTGATAAGGCGTTGCTTCGTCCGGGACGTTTTGACAGACGGATTATTGTCGATAAGCCGGATTTGAAGGGACGTCTGGAAACCTTAAAGGTACACAGCAAGGATGTCATGATGGATGAAACCGTAGACCTTGACGCACTTGCACTTGCAACCGCAGGGCTCGTGGGTTCTGACCTTGCAAATATGATTAACGAGGCGGCAATCAATGCAGTAAAGCATGGAAGAAAATTTGTCAATCAGGCGGATTTGTTTGATGCGTTTGAGCTTGTGGCTGTAGGCGGAAAAGAAAAGAAGGACCGCATCATGGGCGATAAGGAGCGCAAGATTGTTTCCTACCATGAGGTTGGACACGCAATGGTGACCGCTTTACAGAAGAATACTGAGCCGGTACAGAAGATTACGATTGTACCGCGTACGATGGGAGCACTTGGATATACCTTACAGACGCCGGAAGAGGAGAAGTATTTACAGACCAAGGATGAGCTTCTGGCAAAGATTACGACTTACATGGCTGGGCGTGCGGCAGAAATGCTGGTATTCCAGTCGGCAACCAGCGGTGCGGCAAACGATATCGAGCAGGCGACCGCAATTGCGAGAGCGATGGTTACCCAGTACGGTATGTCGGATAAGTTTGGCATGATGTGCCTTGCAACGGTGGAGAATCAGTATCTCGATAACCGTGCGGGATTAATCTGCGGAGAAGATACCGCCGCAATGATTGATGAAGAGGTTCTTTCGATTATCAATCACTGCTATGATGAGGCGATGCGTCTGCTGACAGAGAACCGGGAAGTGCTTGATAAGATTTCCGAGTATCTCTATGAGCATGAGACCATCACCGGTAAGGAATTTATGAAGATTTTCCGCGAACTGAAAGGAATCCCGGAGCCGGAGGGCGGGGAGAAGAAGACCTTCTTCGAGCAGGCAATGGAAGTACAGGAGGCAGAAGATCATAAGACAGAGAGCAATGTAGGACAAAACGTGGACTACACTGCGGATGACAATACAACCCTGCATAATGAATCATGAGAATGAGGAAAAGATGTTTAATATTGCAGAAGAATTAAAAAAACTCCCGGATCAGCCGGGAGTTTATATTATGCA
>OGCY01000358.1_pt1 | contig 13845 bp, 15 predicted proteins | sample 1570311 | NCBI WGS metagenome assembly OGCY01 (sample SAMEA2582165, study PRJEB24529) | metagenome | biome: Human gut stool | place: China | collected 2011
AAACTTACATGGCCTGTGCCTTTGGCATGGAGGCTTGTAAGCAGTATTTCAATACCAAGTATGTCCGACTCCCTGATCTGCTTATGGATCTGGAGACAGCACGGGCAGATGGTAACTACAAAAAAGTCATGGCAAAGTATGCCAATCCAGTTGTTCTGATCCTGGATGAGTGGCTTCTATTGAAACCAACGAATTCGGAACAAAGGGACATCTTCGAACTACTTCATAGGAGACGTAAGAAATCTTCAACGATTTTCTGTTCCCAGTATGCATTCGAGGAATGGTATGAGCAGCTCGGCGGTGGTGACAGTCCTCTGGCAGATGCAATCATTGACCGTATTGCTCACGACAGTTATCGAATAAATATTACAAGCATTGATACTGAACATGATAGATCAATGCGTGAGGTATATGGTTTGGATAAAGAACTACGCGAGTAAACTCGCATAATTACATAGGTGATTTCCACTTCCGGACATCTGATTTCCAAATTTCCGGAAGTGCGATTTCATCGCCCTAGAATATTTACCTTTAGGATCAGCTTTTAATACTCTGTCTGGGAATCTATTCTCTCAATACTTAATTCTAAAATAATCTAAATACTCCTTATATTTATCCTGTGCCGTCAAGCAGGTATCTGTCAGATACCCCTTCTCATTATTCCACTCTTTTAACCCACGATAATAAAACATCTTTAAATTATCCTCAATGATAAACGGAACAATATTATATTTCAGGCACTCCTTAAACATAATCAATCTGCCTACCCGCCCATTACCGTCTTGGAAAGGGTGGATTCGTTCAAACTTCACATGAAAATCCAAGATATCTTCAAACGTCTTTTCTTCTTTTGAGTTGTATTCTATCAATAAAACTTTCATCTTATCAGCAACTTCTTCTGGAAGAGCAGTATCCATACCGCCAACTTCGTTCGGCAATTTTTTATAGTCACCGACAGCAAACCAATCTTTTCTAGAATCACTGGTACCATTTTTCAGAATCAAATGAAGTTCCTTAATAAATTTTTCGGTCAGCGTTACTTTAGCATTATCAATAATCATATCAATGCAACGGAAGTGATTTGCCGTTTCAATCACATCATCTACATTAAGTGCTTCATTTTCTACACCGATAGTATTGGTTTCAAAAATATATCTGGTCTGATCATGAGTCAAACGGCTTCCTTCCATGTGATTAGAATTGTATGTCAAATCAATCTGTGTCTTATGATAAATTCCACCTGAATATTTGCCAGCTTTCTGCTCCTGTAAAATATCTAATAAAGTGATAGATCGTCCTTTCTTTTTATTAGAACGCTCTGGCTTTTCCGCATTTTCAGGAATATTCCAAGTCTTGCCAGTAAGAAATGCCCCCAGTACACGCCCCTGCGCACAGTAGTTTCTAACACTGCGTTCTGACAGATTCCATTGCTTTGCTATTTCAGTAACTGAAACATATCGCATTGTATATCCTCCGTTATAAATAGAATTAATGTACATATCTATATATAGTATACCATGTTATCGGCAATAAATCTAATTACAGTCGTATATTGTGCGCAATAATTTTGCCGTTTCCGGTATTCTTTTTAAATTTCTTCAATCTTTCCTCTGCCGATCCATACTCACCGTATAATTCTAACAACTTCTGCAACTCCAGAAATAAAGTATCTGTTCTCGTATTTATCCAAAAGATCATTCAGAATCTTGTTTTCCATTGACGACATAGCGATACTCCTCCACAAAGCTTACCTTTTCTTCTCATCAAACAGAATACGCAGTATCAGCAAAATAACTGACTCATACAGTTTCAGATTCTGCGAAATTCATCCTAATCTTATTGCCTTTATCTGACTTTTCAATTCTATAACACATCTTTTTTCTGGAACCATATAATCTGATATATATCATTTTCATAAAATCATCCATACTTTTCCAGCAAACGAAGCATTTCATTCGCTTTTTTTCTGGAATCCATGCCGTTTAAGTCATCTTCTTCAAATTCAGCCGCCTGATTCTGTTCAAAATAAAATTGTAATTCATCCACAAGAATTTCTCTCTCAATTCCGAAAGAAAGCTGAGCACTCATTGCTTGAAATAACCGGCACAGGCAATCCCAGTACACAAGCCTGTTCGGAGAAGCCAACGGTGTAAAATTTCAAAGGACAGTTTCTGATCTTTGCAAGGCAGTTCTTCAAATCGGATTTTTTTCCATCCAATACGAGCCTCGAAAACTCCAGAGTGTTTACCTCTATCGTTGCTGTATCATTCCGCTTATATGCTTTCGATTTATATAGATACGGCTTCAGAAGTCCGCTTTTTACAGTGAGCTTTATCGTCTGGTCATTATTCTGTATCTCAAGCGTATAATCCGGCTGCCTGTCGTATCATTACTATTTTCTCAAGTTCCCTGATTGCTGCGGGGACATTCATAAAATTCGGGGAACTGAGCAGTTTTTCTTCTTCATCCTTAAGCTTTGTATACATGCGGTTCCTGATGATCAGAGCAACAAATGCAACCAGCATTTTTCCTGCCAATACGTGGCCCCGGACTTCTTTGACTGCATCATTAACAAGGGCTTTATCCAGCATACACTGGAGCTGTGATACATCCACAATACTTCCTGGATAGTCCTCATAAAAGAGAGGTTCTCTGTTATTGCAGACATAAGCAATGGAATAATTGAAAACCGGCAGTCCCTTATCTTCCGGCATGACCGTATTCAACAAGTTCTATATCTCCGGCCTGGCAGTTCTTATTGGCAGAATCATATGATATATATATCTTGTCCTTATTCTTCTTTAATGCATTCCATTCATTCTGAAATTCTACAGAATCATCAACAGAAATCTGTCCGATAAACTCGGATATCGTTGAATCACTGTATATTTTATAGCCGGGAGTAAAAAGTGGATGATTATAAGCATAATCCGGATAATACTGTCCGGCATTATTCTCTATTGTCAGATAGTAGGCTGCCATGTCAAGAAATAATCCTGTATTCCAATCGCAACATTCGCTGACATATTCTGCCTCCTTTTGCTATCTTTGAAGAAAGCCTTTAGACTTATTACAATCTAAGGGCTTTGTGATCATCCTGTGGTATTTACTTTAAAACAATCGAAAGGCTCTCGCATATGCCATATGAAATGAATATTCTCCGCCCTTCTTTACTTCAGGCTGCATATTTGCATAATTACGTTCCTTATATGACCAAAACATTTTGTTCTTCCCTTTGCCATTTGGCAAAGTTTCATATATTTTATAACAAATGATATTCGTATCATATAAAAGCTGTAAGGCTTCACTCGCAGTCTCCATAAATGGTGGGATCTTCCGTCCTAATTCTCTTAAATACTTTATATATTCTAAATGTTTTTCCTCAAAAAATTTATAATTGAAATTTCTATGTCCCTGAAAATAATCAAAGAATATACTAAAATTATTATAATCTGAATCATCCATATAAATTAACATATAATCTTTCAATTCGCCTTTTAAATACGTCGAATAATTGGATAAAATACCTTCAAAATCAGAATGTTTAAACTGCGCACCATTTGTTGCATCAACCATCTCGTTTAACATGGTTAAAATATCTCTTGGTTTGTATAAGGAATATCTCAAGAATTCAACAAACGGATTATCTGATGCTTTCCATTTTTCCTGATATTCCACCTTATATGGAAAATAATAATTCCAGCATTCTCCCAGTTCATATGAATGATCCTGCTGCTTCATAAAATAATCGTCTGCGATCTTAAATAACTTTGAATCAATATATTTGCGATAAGAGGTTACCCAATTTAACAACACCGAATTATTTCTAAGCTTCTGATTCATATTATGAACTGGCATTTTATACATAATGTCCGGTCGGATCAGTAACATAATTTTGATCTGTTTCTCTTTCAGAAATGATTGATTCATTTCTAAAACTGCATTTACCAATCCAACCAAACACTCAAAATACTGTTCGTTATCAATATCTCTTGGTCTTGCATCAATGCCATCCACAAACAAAATCGTTGGTTTTTTCAAATTAACACTCATAAATGCTTTTTCAAAACCATCTCTTATCTTCATAAGACTAATCTGAAAACTCTGTTCCACATACTTCTGGGACGTTTCCGCAGATGCCTTAGTTCCGGTTGAAAACAAGCCCTGTTTCATCATCGAATTAATAGATGCCGAGGCATTGTCAACAAATTCAAAAGCATTCACAAACTCTGGTTTAAAAGCATCACTATAAAAAACATCTATTGCCTTCGATAATTGTTTATACTTCATGCTGCTGAAAAAAGTCTCACCATATTCTTTTCTGATCTTTTCTGCAAGAATCAAATATATCAAATTGATCCATACATCTTTGAAACTAGAAAGTTCCAATGCTTTCTGTCTTTTCATATTAAGAAATCTCTGATACAGCGTATTTTCCACAAGTGAAATGGAACAAAAACTATTTATCTTATCAGATTTCGACATATACACCGAATATGCTGTTTTTCCAGATCCTTTTTCTCCAATCAAATATTTATCCGGTTTGCAAATTTCTTCTACAATATCGTCTACCAAAAATATTTTTTCAAACAGATCTGTATCTTCATTTCCGGCAATGTAGTAATCGTATGCATCACCTTTTCTTTCTGGAAACTCAAAACTCCTCCAACATAAAACTGTCGTTACTCCATACCTTTTTCATTCATTATCATTAATAGTAGTATAACCCATCTTATTCTCAAATGAAATAGTTCGCATAAAACTTTCTATTTTTATCTGTCTCTGAAAGAACTTCAAGCTCTGCTGCCATGCCCTTTTCGTTTCCAATGGCTCTCTCATCAACCGCTCCCTACTTACTGTCTGAATCTTTATGGAGTACGGATGATGTGAAGAAAAATCTATACTTCCAACAGGAATTGTGTGATTTCTTCAATCTGGGAGAAGATTTTGTGTACTATGAATCGCCGGCAGACGCCATAGAAAAAGCAGCTTATTTTCTCTCACATGACCGTGAACGACAGGAAATCGCCCACAATGCGTTTGAAAAAATAGCTGCTTCCCACACTTTTCATCATCGGGTTCAACGTATGTTTGAACTCATATGATTCTATTTTAAAAATTAAATGAATCAAAGGAGTGTTGTAAAATATCTCCTATTATCCATTTATAACATGCTTTAAAGTTTCAATCACATATTCCTGTTCTTCCACTGTTAATGTCGGATATAACGGTAAACTGATAATATGCGAGTAAATCTCTTCCGCATTCTGACAATGAACGTCCTTATATCCATGCTCCTGATAATAAGGATGCATATAAACAGGAATATAATGTACATTCACTGCAATTCCCTGCTCTCTTAATGCCTCAAAAACTTTTCTTCTGTCACAGTTCTTTACCTGCACAATGTAAATGTGCCAGCCACTCTCTGTCTCCGGCAGCTGATATGGTGTGATAATATTTTCACAATCAGCAAACGCTTCATTATAACGTGCTACAATTTCTTTTCTACGTGCTAAAAATCTATCCAGTTTTTTCATCTGGCTGCAACCTAGCGCACACTGAATATCCGTAATACGATAGTTATATCCCAAATCCAACTGCTGATAAAACCATGGTCCATCATTTCTCGTCATCAGATTTTCTTCTCTTGTAATTCCATGACTACGGAATAACATCATTTTCCGGTAAAACTCTTCATTATCTGTGACGATCATTCCACCTTCTCCCGTTGTGATCGGTTTTACCGGATGGAAACTGAAAGTTGTCATATCAGATAAAGTTCCTACCTTTTTTCCCTTATACACAGATCCAAGCGCATGTGCTCCATCTTCTATGACAAGCAAATCATGCTCTTTTGCTATTTTATGAATCTCGTCCATATCACAAGGCTGTCCTGCAAGATGAACTGCAATAATTGCCTTTGTTTTGTCTGTGATTTTTCTGCGGATATCTTCCGGATCAATATTATAAGTTTTAGGATCAACATCTGCAAATACCGGTGTTCCACCACAATATAGCACACAGTTTGATGAAGCTGCAAACGTTAATGGGGTTGTGATCACTTCATCCCCCGGCTGAATCCCTGCTGCAAAACATGCCGCATGAAGTGCCGATGTTCCGTTTGAAATCGCTACTGCATATTTTGCTCCGACATAATCTGCAACCATCTTTTCAAATTCTGATATCTTTGGACCAGTTGTAAGATAATCCGATCTTAAAACATCTACAACTGCCTGTATATCATCCTCTTCAATTGTCTGTCTCCCGTATGGTATCATTTTTATCTGCCTCCATTTTTCTAAAACTTCAATAATGCTTCTGCCAAATGTATCGCACCTTTTCCATCTACCATTTTCTGCATTTTCTCTGACTTTTCTTTACGCAATTCAAAGTCATCCCTATATCTGGTTAAATACTGATTGATAGCTCCAGTTATGTCATCCATTCTTGCATCACCTGCATAATCAATCAGTCCGTCCTCCTGAAACTGCCTTACATTATCTAACTGATTGTCTGCAAATAAAAAGGAAATAGCAGGTGTTCCAATTGCACATAACTCATACAATGTCGTTCCACCTGCTGAAATCGCAATGTCGGCATTCTTCATATATTGTTCGATATTATTTACTGCCTGATGAAACTTGATGTTATTATTATTTTCGTATTTTTTCACGAATTTATTGTAGTTCGTATTATAGATACCACAAATAACATCTATTGTTTGAAATTGATATGTATCTATACTGTCAAGTATCTGTTCCGTCACATTAAATGGATCACTTCCTCCAGTTAATATCAGCAAATTATTGGCTTTTTCTGAAATAATTTTTGCCTCACAATTCCAAAAAGCCTGTTTTAAAGGAACATATTTCATTCCAAGTAAATATGTTGTCCGCTTATCGTTTATTTTATATTGAAACTTCTTCCAATAATTAGCGTAGCAGATAACCGCATCCACCGGGTACTCAAACAGATTCAGATCATCTATATAAACGGTGGTTACCAGTTTACTTAACTCTGCAAGATATCTTTGTGTAACCCGATAGCTGTCGATCAGCAGTTTATCTATATGTTCATTTCGAATTACCTGACTTAACACTGAAAGTTCCTCGTCCATATGATTCCACTGTGTATGTAAAACAATCGCATCATACCCACGCTGTTTTAATAAACTTACTGCCTGCTCATCGGCAAGAATAAATCTTACAGGCTCTCCTAAGCCACGCAGTGCATCTGCAATGGATAGACATCGCATTATATGCCCCGTTGCAATCTGCGCATTCATATCTGCTCTGATATATATCATTTTAATTGCATCCTTTGCCCTTTGTCACTTCAAAAACACGATATGTCTCCGTATATCCTGCATGAAGAAACGCTTTTTGCGAAGCAGTATTCTCTGGTTTCACTTCCCCATATACTTTTTTGACATGAGGAAAGTCTTCCCACACTTTCTTGCTAATTAAAGCTAATAATTTTGCTCCATAACCAAGTGCTCTCTTTTCTGCACAGATACTGTAGCCAATTTCAGCTTCATCGTCTTTTAATGTAATGCGCACCTGACCAACCGGACAATCTCCATCCATGTAAATATACTGCATACAATCTTCTCTCTTCAGAAGATTATGATACCACTTCATATGTTCTTCATAAGATATCTCTGCCGTAGAAAAAGAATTTTTTCTTACCACTGAATCATTTGCCCATTGAAAGAGCAAATCCATATCCTCAATTGTTGCTTTTCTTAAATACTGCTGCATATCATTCTCCACAACCTTTATTTTCCAATCATCTCAAAAGCAAGTGGTGTCCCTCTTTTCATATCAGTAAGCGCTGTCTGCCCTAAAACCTCTTTAAAATACTTTGGCTGCAAACCATATCCCGGTCTGATGATTCTAATATTATCCTCTGTCAGTTTTTCACCCTTTTTTATATCTTTCACGCAAAAAATAGAGCGTCTGAACTGTAAGTTCTTCTTTTCCTGCTCCGACGGTCCGTATTTCACACAGCCAATCGCTTTTTCTGCCTGTCTGATATCCGCTACCATCTGTTTAAACTCCGCCGGATTCATGGAAAAAGAAGAGTCCGGATTCTCAATAGAACGATCTATGCAGAAATGTTTTTCAATGATTGACGCTCCGAGTGCAACTGCTGTCACAGCTCCGACAGAGCCCATCGAATGATCGGACAGACCAAATGGAACTCCAAACGTCTCACCCATATTCTGCATTGTTTTAAGGTTCATCTCATCTGTAATTGCCGGATATGCGCTTGCACACCGAAGCAACGCAAAATTATCATTACCCTGATTCCTTACTGCTGCCACCGCCTCATCAATTTCTGCCAAAGTTGCCATACCTGTTGACATAATCATTGGCTTGCCTTTGGAAGCTACATATTCAATCAACGGAATATCCACCAGCTCAAAAGATGCAATTTTATAAAATTCAATACCAATTTCTTCTAAGAAATCAACTGACGTATTATCAAATGGTGTTGAGAAGAAATCTATTCCTGCCTTTTTGGCTTCTTCAAACAGTTCTCCCTGCCATTCCCACGGCGTATATGCTTTCTGGTAAAGCTGGTACAGATTTTCTCCATTCCAGGTTCCATCCGAAATATGAAAATAAGAGTTATCACAGTCAATTGTCAGGGTGTCCGGTGTATAGGTCTGAATTTTCACACAGTCAGCACCAGCCTCTTTTGCCGCATGTATAATCTCCTTCGCTCTGCCAATGTCTCCCGCATGGTTTGCTGACATCTCAGCTATGATATATGCCGGATTTCCTTTTCCAATCTCGTGCGTTCCTATTTTCATCCTACAATCTGCCTTTCTCTTTCAACAAACAGTATTTCATTTCCGCCAGCTGCCAGTCTGTCTCATTATCAATATCCTGAACTTCCAGCTCTGATATGATCATTCCCGCAGTGTTATCCGTCACAAGTTTTTTCTCTTTTTCAAACGGTTCTACCCGAAATACATAAAACTGTCCGCAATCGTGATAGATTTCTTCCAGATCCTGCGACCGTTTCATTGCATATTCCTGCCACTTGTATTCCAGTTTTCCATCATTTATCACCATTCCCCTTAACGGAGGAAATGAAAATGGTACAACTGGAATCACACTGTCCTTCCTTTCATTCACAAGCATATCCATTGCCTGTCTTAACTTGTTCCCTGTCACAAACGGTGCTGTGGGATAAATACAGCAGGCATTCTCATATCTGATGCCACGCTCTTTATACTTCTCCAGAACTTCCATCAGAACGTCAGCTGTAGTTGCATAATCATTGGATGTCTCTGCACTGCGCATAAATGGAACTTCTGCCCCTGCATTCTTCGCAATTTCAGCAATTTTATTATCATCTGTCGAAACCATTACCGTATCAAAAATGCCCGCCTGCTTAGCAGCCTCAATAGAATACTCGATAATTGGTTTTCCACAAAATTCTTTTCTGTTCTTATGCGGAATCCTTTTGCTCCCACCTCTTGCAGTTATAATTGCGATATTCATAATCTTAATGTTCCTCTACATTCTCCAACAATCTCTTTAAGTCATCCACTGACAGCCACTCTGTGTTATTACCAGAACTATATTCAAATCCCTGCTCTACCCTTTTTCCACCTGCCTGAATTTTAGAAGTGTTCCACCAGTCAAAATGAGGATATACAATGAAATGTTTATCATATTCATAGGTAAGCATCGAATCTTCTCTTGTTACCATCACTTCATGAAGTTTCTCACCTTCACGGATACCGACTTCCGGCATCTCACAACCCGGTAAGATAGCCTGTGCCAAATCTGTGATTTTAAAAGAAGGGATTTTTGAGATAAATGTTTCTCCGCCTTTCGCCTCTGACAATGCTTTGATCACAAGCTGCACACCTTCATCCAGACTGATCCAGAATCTCGTCATACGGTAATCTGTAATCGGAAGCTCTTTTCCACCATTCGCAACAATTTCCCGGAAAAATGGAATAACAGAGCCACGGCTTCCGGCAACGTTTCCATAACGCACGATAGAAAAACATACATCTTTTTCACCGGAATATGCATTCGCTGCAATAAATAATTTATCCGATACTAACTTAGTTCCACCATATAAATTAATAGGATTTACCGCTTTATCTGTAGAAAGAGCAACTACACGTTTTACTCCACAGTCAAGTGCTGCGTCTACGATATTCATTGCCCCATCTATATTGGTCTTTACTGCCTCCATCGGATTATATTCACATGCCGGAACCTGTTTTAATGCGGCTGCATGAACTACATAATCCACCCCATCAAATGCACGGTATAATCTTTCCCTGTCACGCACATCACCAATAAAGAAGCGCAACTTGTCCTTATACTTTTTGAATTTATTTGCCATATTAAATTGTTTAAATTCGTCTCTGGAATAGATAATGATTTTTTTCGGTTCGTAATGCTCCAACACATACTGTGTGAATGCATTACCAAAAGATCCGGTTCCTCCGGTTACCAGAATTGTTTTTCCGTTTAACATTTTTGCCTCCTGCATCTACTATTGCTTCCTGCAATACGTTTTTCTATTATTCTTTTAGTTCTCCACAATTGTCTTCCTGACAAAAATTCTTTTTCAGTTCCGGCTCAAGCAGTGCTACCATAGCATAAAGTTTTTCTAAATAAGAAATTCCATTCTTCGCCACTTCATTCAGTTCATCATTTATGGAATCTTTATATGCATACATTCCTGTTCTGATACTATACTCTATGTCTTGCAGACATCCCGTCGCCAATAATGAAACTTCATTACTATCTAAATAATTATTTATTTTCTTTATGTTTTTTAAAACCTGCTTTATTTTTTTATTTGTCACATTTTTATTTTTGCTCAATGACAACAATCTTTTATAGCTTTTTATTCCATCTTTTATTTTATCCTTTACTTCTTCTGCATTTTCGCTTACTTTTTGCAAATACTCATCTAAACGCTCTACATCTTCTTTATCCAACAACTTCGGCATCCGTTCTACTGCTTCTTTAGCATTCCATTCTGCCAGACATTCTTTCTGAATTGCCTGTTGCAGCGGCATAACTTTGGATCCATGTATTAACGCCCCACCTTCTGTGGCATCAATAACATTTATATTCGGATATTTCTGTATCTGATCTTCAAACCACTCCAGATACATTTTCAAATTATAAATGGTTTTTACCTTTCCACCATCAATCGACTCTACTTCTATGTAATTATTCTCTGATGACGTATCTACCTTATCCATTTTATCTTTAAACGTACCATCCGCATACGTCTTATCGTCTGTGTACGCCAGATCCTGCCCTATCAGTATAATTGTTTTTGCACCCATTCCACACGCAAAACTAAATGCTGATGTCGCAACAGATCCACCTGTTGGCAAAATTCCCAACGACTCTTCATAGCTTATGGCTTTATGCCCAAGATCCTTTGCATGCACAAGTGCATTGTACACAAAATTATCCCCATCCCAATAAAAGAATTTTTTTCCTTTATGTTTTTCTAATATATAATTTGGAACAGAAAAATGTACCACTGCCGGTATGTCCTGAACAAACTCAAAATCAATTAGCGTTTCCGGCTTTCGTGGATCCACAATCAAAAAGAAATCCGGCTTGATACCTGCCTTCTTTAGAGGTTTTAATGCTGTGTCACATGCTATAATACACGCATGCCCCACAGCTCTTTTCAGATCATTAATATTTTTGTTCAAGGAAGGTCCTGCCGACACAATGATGCATGGGACATTATCATTACATAAATTTTCCAGACGATTTAATGTGTATTCTGTTTTCATAAATTTAATATTTCGAATAACATTAATTTCATTTATATCCTGAAAATATCGTGTCGTGTTCCACTCAACCGTAATCTGATTTACACGGTCTTTAATTGCCTTAACCGCCCATTTTGTCTCTTCCTCACATATATACTCATAATTCGGCGAAATCAATACTTGCAATAATGTATAATTTTCCACAACAACAACCGTATTGATAATATTGATCCATTCCTCTTTATTTACTCCGTTGATTACCAGTCCAACATTACGGTTGTCTAATAAATCTGAAACATCTATATTTTTAATCATTGTATTAAATATTTGAAAGGAAGGTTCATATATTACAACAAATTTATCTCTATTACCTTCAAGAACGCCTCTTACAAAATTTGTATCGCCTAATCCTATCAAAAATACTATTTTTGTTTTTGCCTCTATTTCTGTTCTCAAACAAGATAATGTTCCAGCCAGATTATATTTACCGCTCAAATAAAATTCCTGTTCATTCTTTCTTACCTGAAAAATTGTATTTCCTGTCTTTGCCTGTTTTACCTTTATCTCAAGTTCTTCCTTATAATGCTTTTTTGTTTCTTCTATATTTCCAAGACATTTATTCTCAAATTCACGGATCTTCTCAAAATTCTTCCGTTCAAAATTTTCCTTTTTAAAGTGCTTTTCCTTTTTTATACACTTTCCATCTAAAACGTTAATTAATCCAGACTCCAATGCATCTATGAGCAATACCTTATCCCTATTGCTTATTCCGTTATTTATGTCGTTTAATATCTCTATACAATCATTTTCAAACTCAAGGTTACCTTTATTCTGTTCCATAACCTGAAGTATACGATTCGTCAAATCCGGAAGTAATACGCTTAACTCTCCAACTCCCTGTTCTATACTGCTATTTATCGTCTCACATACATGAATGATCTTCTCTGTCATATTTGTCTTTCCATTCCCATAAAGGTAAAAAGGGTGACAATATGTCACCCTTTCCCACTATTCAATTAGCGTTTACTGTAATAAAGATAACACACCCTGAGTGCTCTGGTTTGCCTGAGCAAGCATAGACTGTCCTGCCTGAGCAAGAATATTGTTCTTGCTGTAGTTAACCATCTCTTCAGCCATGTCTGTATCACGGATACGGGACTCTGCAGAGGATGTATTCTCAGACACGTTGTCTAAGTTTGCAATTGTATGTTCCAGTCTGTTCTGTAATGCACCAAGTGCAGAACGCTGATTTGAAACATTGTTGATTGCATTCTGGATCTTACTTAATGTAGCATTTGCCTTTGCATATGTACTGACTGTTGGTGCTGTAATCGTTACCTTTCCGGCAAACTCAGTCTTTTTAACCTTATCACCAGCTGTACGAGCAGCTAACGCACTCAATGCCTGTGCCTTCGTACTATAATTTTTATCAAAAGTTCCTCCAATATAGAACTTACCAGCTAACGTTACAATCTTAGTTGATGCTTCACCAGCCACCCCTTGAATTGATTTAACATCTTTTGGGTTGTTCACACCAGCGGCTAGAGAAACAACACCTCTATATGCACTTAATGCTGATGCCTTCGTTGCAAAAGAACTAACCTGACCAGCTTTTATGCTTACTAAATATCTATCTACACTTGCTGATACCATCACTGCTTTGTTCAAGCCGATACCCGTTGCGTTCATTGATGTAATTGTGATAGCAATGTTCTGATTTGTATTAGCTCCAACCTGTAAGTTTTTATTTTTGAAAGTACCATCTAACAAGTTCTGCTTATTAAACTGAGTTGTAGATGCTATACGATCAAGCTCTGTTGTCAAAGCTGTTAACTCCTGGTTGATTGCATCACGGTCAATTGCCTGATTTGTGTCGTTTGCACCCTGGACAGCTAACTCGTTCATTCTCTGTAAGATAGAATGAGCTTCGTTTAAAGCACCTTCTGCTGTCTGAATCAAAGATACACCATCTTCTGCGTTTGAAGAAGCTTTGTCAAGACCACGGATCTGGCTTCTCATCTTCTCAGAAATTGTTAAACCAGCAGCATCATCACCTGCAC
>OGCY01000365.1_pt1 | contig 13586 bp, 11 predicted proteins | sample 1570311 | NCBI WGS metagenome assembly OGCY01 (sample SAMEA2582165, study PRJEB24529) | metagenome | biome: Human gut stool | place: China | collected 2011
TGTACGGCTTCCTCTGTTATATTGCCGATTGTCTCTACATAGTATCCTCTCGCCCCAAAAAGCTTTGTCCCATTTGCTTTGCAGCTCTGGATGTCTATCGTAAATCATTAGCGTGCTTTTCCCTTTTAAATATCCCATAAAATCTGAAACACTTTACGATGTATGAAAACGGAAAGTATCCTATCCCTTATGATGTAGCTGTCAAATTGGCAGATGTTTTGGAAATTGAAGTGTCTTTGCTCTATGATGATTTTTCACGCTTCCTTGCCATGCCCTATACCGAAGCACTAAAGAGTGTTAGAACGTCTCTGGGGCTGTCACAAAAGGCTTTTGCAGAGCAAATAGGGATTGTACCCAGTTACTACTATAAGCTCGAAAGAGGCAATCGCAGACCGTCACGAAAGGTTTATCAGAAGATATGCGCTATGCTCGAAGCCACCGGTCTACAAACTTCGCTTTTATGGGAGCATCTATTACAATGAAGGTGAAAGGCAAAACAATTGGAGGAGTGACCTATGGCACAGAATTTGACTTATACCCGTTGCGGTGATTTTCTTATCCCTGATATTCAGTTGAACCACACAAGTGATAAAGTGCTTGGAAAGTACGGCAGGATGCGCAGGGCGTTTCTTGCGAAAAACAATCCAATACTCTTGGATGACATGATTCTAACAGAGATATTATTTCCTCACTTATGGGAAATTGATGAAACTACTCACCGTAGAGTGAAACAAATTATAACTGACTTTCTGAAGAAAGATTCGGCTCCGGATAAGGCAACTTAGCAGTTTGCTTGGGTGCAGCACATGAGTAGTCTGAAAGCACAGGCAGAAGAAATCGTAAATGCAGAACTGATTTTTGGCTAACAGAATATAGAATTTTTACTTAGGGCTGACTGTAACAGGTCAGCCTTATTTCTTTGATGGGATAATTCTTGAATTGTATTTATGACAGTTCCAGAATTGTGCTTATGACAATTCAAGAACTGTCATAAGCACAATGTAATAATACTGATAATAACTATACTGATTTTAGTGATACTGATTCTTTCCTTTCCGTAGGTGTTTTGTATATATGGCAAGGATGCGGATGGGAGCGGATTGGATCAGAATATTTATTGATTGAGAATTACAATTTGAAATTGAATTTAGAGAAAAAAGAGGTATACTGTTCTTATAGCACAAAATTATGAGAAGTTGCGTTTGTGGGAGGTTGAAACATGGCTGTTTGTTATAATAAATTATGGAAAATTCTGATTGACCGTGGTATGAGTAAGACGGAACTTATTAAGGCAGCAAAAATTAGTACAAATGCCATGGCAAAACTGGGAAAGAATGAAGATGTACGAGTAGAGGTTTTGGTTAAAATATGCGGAGTGTTAAATTGCTCCATAGATGATATTCTGGATATCATTCCAGAACAGACAGCTTAAGGCAAGGAGGATATACTGATGAGTACTGTTTTAGCAAAGAAACAAATGACAGAAGAAGACATCAAATTGAATTATATTACTCCTGCTATTATGAAAGGCTGGAAAGGTCATATCACGATGGAGACTAAAATCACGGATGGTCGCATCAATATCCGTGGAAACATCGTGGCTCGTAGCAAGCCTAAGTTTGTTGATTATATGCTTTACCTCAACGACGGAAAGCCTATTGCCGTTGTTGAAGCAAAGGACAATAACCACTCTGTATCTCATGGTTTGCAGCAAGCTATGACCTATGCTCAGATGATGGATCTACCATTTGCCTATTCCTCAAACGGAGACGCTTTCTATGAGCATAACTTTTTGACCGGACAGGAACAGCAAATTACTTTAGATAAATTCCCGACACAGGATGAGCTTGTGGCGAGGTATTATGCTGAACTGAACGGCGGCAAGGGGATTTCTGATTTGGAAAAGAAAATTGTTTCACAGCCCTACTATTCCTCTCAAAGCACATATCCTCCACGATACTATCAGCGAAATGCTGTAAACAGAACCGTTGAAGCAATCGCCAGAGGACAGCAGAGATTGCTGCTTGTCATGGCTACCGGAACGGGTAAAACATATACTGCTTTTCAGATTGTGTATCGTCTGCTCCGTTCTGACCTTAAAAAGAGAATTTTGTATTTAGCGGATAGAAATATTCTTGTAGACCAAAGTATTGCACAGGACTTCGCACCGCTTGAAAAGACAATTTACAAGGTTGATTTTTCTGACAAAGAATGTTTGAGAGAAATTGTATCCCATGAAGTGAATTTTGCCCTCTATCATCAGATGGTGGGACAGAATGATGAGGAGCATTTCAGGCAGATTCCGCCTGAATACTTTGACCTTATCGTGGTAGACGAGTGTCACCGTGGAAGTGCTAAGGAAGACAGCAACTGGCGCAAGGTTTTGGAATACTTTTCTTCTGCCACTCAGATCGGTATGACCGCTACTCCAAAGGAAAGTGAAAAAGTGTCGAATATAGATTACTTTGGAGAACCAGTTTACATTTACAGTTTGAAGCAAGGTATCGAGGACGGCTTCCTTGCTCCGTTCAAGGTCATCAATATCACGACCAACATCGGAGACGGATGGAGACCGTACCACGGACAGACTGATATTTACGGTAATGTGATTGAAGACCGCATTTACAATAACAGGGACTACGACTACAATATTATTCTCCAAGACCGTATTAATGAGGTTGCAAGGGAAATCACGGAGTACCTGAAAAGTACCGACAGGATGCAAAAAACTATTGTTTTCTGTGCGTCCGAAGACCATGCAGAACGCATGAGGATTGCCCTTATCAACCACAATTCTGACATGGTTAAGGAGAGCCCAGACTATTGCGTGAGAATTACAGGCTCGGATGTTTATGGCAAGTCCAAACTTGATTATTTCATCTCTGTATCTGAGCCTTATCCAGTCATTGCAACAACTTCGGAACTTCTTTCTACCGGAGCTGACTGCAAGATGACGAAGCTGATTGTTCTCGACAAGACGGTTGAGAGCATGACTACCTTTAAGCAGATTATTGGACGAGGAACCCGTATCAGAGAAAAGGACGGCAAAACGCATTTCATTGTTATGGACTTTAGAAATGTGACAAGGCTATTTTCTGATCCTGATTGGGACGGCCCTGTTGAGCAGGACGAGGGCTTCCAACATGGCGGCTCTAAGCCAAAAGGCGGCGGACACGGCGGTGGTGGTAAAGAACCTCCTGTTGATCCCGTAGAGCCCCCTATCGTTGATAAGGATGGATGCCGAGTAAAGATTATCAACAAGACGGTTTCTGTCTATGATGCCAACGGTAAGTTGCTCAGACAGGAAGATATAATTGACTATACAAGAACAAATATCAAGGGCGAATACGCTTCTTTATCCGACTTTATCCGTAAATGGAAAGCATCGGACAAGAAGAAAACCATTGAAGAATCCTTTATGGCAATGGGTATCGACTTGAAAGCACTAAAAGCAGACCAAGGCATGGAAGATGTGGACGATTTTGACTTCATCTGCTATGTGGCATACGGCAAGAAGCCGCTGACCCGAAAAGAACGGGCTAATAATGTCAAGAAGAAAGACTTTTTCAGCAAGTATTCTGCCGATGCACAGGCTGTCCTTGATATATTGTTGGACAAGTACATGAACCAAGGTATCACAGAGGTTGAGGATATTAAGGTTCTTTCCCTTGCAGATTTTGCCAATTACGGTAAGCCTGCAAAAATTGTCAAGCTGTTTGGCGGAAAAGCGCAATATGTAGCTGCTGTTAGAGAACTTGAAGCAAGTATTTATGAAGAAGTAGAGGTAGGGTAATTATGGCGATGCAGTCAGGTTTTATAAAAAGAATTAGAGATATAATGCGTATGGACGCAGGTATCAACGGTGATGCCCAGAGAATTGAGCAGCTGGTATGGATGCTTTTTCTCAAAGTCTATGACGCAAAGGAAGATGATTGGGAGCTGAATGAGGATAACTACGAATCCATCATTCCCGAAGAATTGAGATGGAGAAATTGGGCGAAAGCTGATGGTAGCGGTCATGCTATGACTGGGGATAAGCTCCTTAATTTTGTCAACAACACCTTGTTCCCGATGCTGAAAGGCAATGATGTGAAAGATGGTGATGCGGTCCTCTATGAGGGTATCAAGGTGACACCCGATACTCCGATTAAGAAAGCTATTGTCAAGTCAACCTTCGAAGATGCCAACAACTATATGAAGGACGGCGTTTATCTTCGTCAGGTCATTAATGTCATTGACGAGGTCGAATTTGATGATGTAAAGGAAAGCCATGCCTTTGGTTTTGTCTATGAGGAAATTCTGCGGGATCTGCAATCTGCCGGTTCCTCCGGTGAATTCTACACGCCGAGAGCAGTCACCGAGTTTATGGCATTGATGATAAAGCCGCAGCTGGGCGAAAAGATGGCAGATTTCGCCTGTGGCACCGGTGGATTTATCACCTCTTGGCTAGGACAGCTCTCCAAGCAGGTAACTGACACTACGGCTCAGAAGCAGCTGAATGACAGTATTTACGGAATTGAGAAAAAGCCCTTTCCCTATCTGCTCTGCGTAACCAATATGCTGCTGCATGATATTGAGATTCCAAACATCTACCACATGAACTCGTTGAAACACAATCTGTTAGACTATACGGATGATGATAAGTTTGACGTAATCCTGATGAATCCGCCCTATGGCGGACATGAGGACAAGTCCATACAAGGCTTCTTCCCTGACGATCTGGCAAGCTCCGAGACCGCAGACCTTTTTATGGCGGTTATTCTGTACCGCTTGAAGAAGAACGGCAGAGCTGCTGTTGTCGTGCCGGACGGCTTCCTGTTCGGTCTGGATAATGCCAAGGTAAACATCAAGAAGAAGCTTATTTCCCAGTTCAATCTGCATACGATTGTCCGACTGCCCGGCTCTGTGTTTAGCCCTTATACCTCAATCACCACCAATCTGCTGTTTTTTGACAACACCAAGCCGACCACAGAGACATGGTTTTATCGGGTAGATATTCCGTCTGACAGAAAGCACTTCTCCAAGACGAAGCCCATGGAGCTGAGGCACTTTGATGACTGCATTGCCTGGTGGCATGACCGAAAGGAAATCCGGGATGGCGACAACTTCAAGGCGCAGAAGTTTACCGCAGATTATCTGCTGAATGAACAGGGCTGCAATATCGACCTGTGCGGCTATCCCCATGAGGAAGAAGAAATCCTCGACCCAATGGACACTATCCGGGAATATCAGGAAAGACGGACTACCCTCAATGCGGAAATTGATAAGGTACTGGCAGAACTGGAAGCTCTGCTGCCGGGAGGTGTGAGCGAATGACACCGGAACAGTTAAAAGCGAGTATTTTGCAGTATGCTATTCAAGGCAAGCTGGTGGAGCAGAGAGCGGCAGAAGGCACTGGCGAGGAACTCTATCAGCAGATTCAGGCAGAGAAGCAGCGGCTCATTGCGGAAAAGAAAATCAAAAAGGAAAAGCCGTTGGCGGAGATTCCTGAAGATGAAATTCCTTTTGATATTCCGGAGAGTTGGAAGTGGTGTTATATAGGAGATTTGTTCCTGCACAATACAGGAAAAGCTCAAAATTCTTCTGGTTCAACTAATGGAACGATCAGGAAGTTTATAACTACATCAAATCTCTATTGGGACAGATTTGATTTCACAAAAATCAAAGAAATGCCTTTTACCGAAGCAGAACTTGAAAGATGTACAGTGCGAAAAGGTGATTTGCTTGTTTGCGAAGGCGGTGATTGTGGCAGGTCGGCGGTATGGAACTATGATGAAGAAGTTTGCATTCAAAATCATATACATAGGCTTAGACCATATCGAGATGTGAACATTTATTATTTTTATTATCTGTTCTATCTTTACAAAAACACCGGAAAATTAAGGGGTAGAGGTGTCGCAATACAAGGATTGTCTAACGAAGCTATCCACAAAATAATTATTCCCCTCCCGCCCCTTGCCGGACAAAATCGTATCGTTGCCAAAATCGAAGAACTTCTCCCTTATGTTGACCGCTATGCTGCCGCCTATGAGAAGCTGGAGCAGTTTAACACCAAGTTTCCAGAGGACATGAAGAAGTCCATCCTGCAATATGCCATGCAGGGTAAGCTCGTTGAGCAGCGAGCCGAGGAAGGTACCGGCGAGGAACTCTATCAGCAAATTCAGGCAGAGAAGCAACGGCTCATTGCGGAAAAGAAAATCAAAAAGGAAAAACCGTTGGCGGAGATTACCGAAGACGAAATTCCTTTTGATATTCCGGAAAGTTGGAAGTGGTGCAGGCTATCTGACATCATCGATGTCCGTGATGGTACACACGATAGTCCGAAGTATGTTCCAGAGGGAATCCCGTTAGTCACAAGTAAGAATTTGAGCAACGGCATGATAGATTATGGCAATGTGAAATATATTACCCAAGAGGATGCAGATAAAATAAATGTAAGGTCTATGGTGGAAGATGACGATATTCTTTTTGCGATGATTGGCTCAATAGGTAATCCTGTTTTAGTGAAAAAGAACAGAGAGTTCTGTATCAAAAACATGGCTTTGTTTAAGAAGTTTGCTGATACTGATATTTCTATGCAGTATATGTACTGGTTTTTCTTCTATGCTCAGTACAAGTTAAAAAAAGAAGCATCCGGTGGTGTGCAGCCGTTTATCTCCTTGTCCAGATTTAGAGAATATTTAGTTCCATTGCCCCCATATGAAGAACAAATCAGAATTGCTAACAAGATTGAACAGATACTGCCGTTATGTAAACGGTTGAAATGAGATGATTGCAATGAAGAAATGGGCAAAGAATCCTTGGGTTCTTGGAATTGGAACAACTGTAATAGGTGGCGTACTTCTTTTTTACAATACACAAAGGCTTATATGTCGGGTTATTCATGGGAGTGGACTTATTCTAAAATGTATGATGGGAAATACACCATTAGCAACCTGCATCCAGTTTGCACAAAGTGTGGTATGAGGCTCAAACAAGGCGGTCTGTATGGAACAGAAATGGAGTGCCTCCGCTGCAATACAACTCAAAATTGGGAAGATTCTGTTGCATATGATGCCCAGTTACTGATTGAGGATAATATTAGAAAGAATTACTCGCAAAATCAATAACCGATATTACTAAAACATATTTAACTCATTTGATTGGAGGGAAAACTATGATGCAAATTGACAGTGCAATACTGGCTACAGACAAAGTGATTTGTAAAAATATCAGTAGATTTGATGACTCAGAACGTGGGTTATTGAGCCAGAATATCTTGTCGCAGTTACGTAATTTTGTAGAATACATTGCAGATAAAGTATATGCTAACGGTTCAGACCTCGACCCCAATAATTATGCTCTAAATGTTGAAGCGTTGAAGTATTTGCAAACAAGAGGAGACCTCCGTTTTTTACACCAATTTCATGAGCTTCTTCAAAAGTCGGTGTCACATTACACTTTAGATGAAAATGGTTCTGAAAGATTAATGCTGAAGTACTATGAGTATCTCCTGAAAATAAAAATCTTTCTTAATGATACTTATGGGCTTCATGTTCTGGATAATATTGAAGATTTTCCATTGGATACCGATACAGAACTGTCAGAGTATCATGAGAAAATTGCAGAAAAAATTTACAGTCCAAGTCAGGGATGTTCAACAAGTATATATTCAGATAGATATTACATTCAAAAGATTAAGCCGTTCTTTGTGAACCAGCGAATATACTACGAAGTTACATTTACTGCGGCGAACAGTAAAATGAGCAAATTTGACCGAGTAATCGCTTTTTCACGTTATGAAATACTAAGTAACTATGCGGTAAAACTTTCGATTCGTAATGATTCGATCAATGTTTTAGGAAAAGACATGACTATTCAAATTATCGATGGGTGGAATGTATCAATACGTCCCTGCGAATTGGATAATTTTGCAGATATTATCGGAAAACATTCTAAAATCAACACCGGAACAAAAGAGTATTCCGAATTGATGCGATTTTTGACGGAAACTAAAATGCCACTATCAGAGTTGGTTGCGTGCTCAGAACGGTATTATGGTTTTGTAAAAAATCAGATTACAAGTCAGGCAAGAACGACTTATATTTTTGACACCCTTGATCAGTGTAGAGAGATAATCTTATCCAATAAGCCTGGATGTAATGTGCTTAAGTATCTACTGTACCATTTGAATAACAGAATTATTAAATGGCAGCGTTGGAATGATGGCTGTTCGTTGTTGTCAGGGCTAAATTTAAGCTATGGATGTATTCCGTTTGATAGGATGCCGTTTTGTACATCGTTGAGAAATCATAATCCACGCATATACGATTTGCTGGACTGCCTATCGGAAAAAAGTAGAGAACATGAACTATTCGCACGCCATATTCAAAATAATACAGAGATAGAAGGGATGTTGTTTACACCCCAAAAGGATATAGTAGGTTTTGATAATATCGATGCGCTGATTAGTACATATAATCGCAAGTTATATCTTCCAAAACACGAACACAGAAAGCTGATGACTTTTCATGATTTTGTGTATATCAAAGGATATGCTGATGATAGCGCATTCATAATTCAAAAATTACGAGATCTGGCAACAAGTGGAATAGCACAATATACCGGATCTGTAGATTCATGGCTGAACAAAGGCTCATATTCTATTGATTCGCCAGAGAAAAAAGACGCATTGCGAAATATGTTTGCAAAATCGCAGGTGGCGCTTATTTATGGTTCTGCCGGAACTGGAAAATCAACGCTGATCAATCATATTTCAAACTTCTTTTCTAACCAGAAAAAGTTGTATTTGGCGAATACACATCCAGCAGTAGACAATATGCGCAGGAAAGTAACCGCCAGCAATAGAGAGTTTAATACCATTGCAAGTTTTATTTCCGAAAAGAATCAGCACACAGAATGCGATGTTCTTATTATCGATGAGTGTAGTACAGTAAGCAATTCTGATATGCGAAAAGTCTTAGAAAAGGCAGAGTTTAAGCTTCTGGTTCTTGTAGGAGATGTTTATCAGATTGAATCAATCTATTTTGGAAATTGGTTTGATATTGCACGCAATTTCATTTCCAAAGACTCTATCTTCGAACTAACACATCCATACAGAACGCAAAATGAAAACCTTCTCACCGTGTGGGAAAGAGTGCGAAATCTGGACATTGCAATTTTGGAGCCGTTGGTTAAGAGCAAATATTCCATCCGTCTGGATGAATCTATTTTCTCCCGTGCAGAAGAAGATGAAATCATTCTCTGCTTAAATTACGATGGATTGTACGGAATTAATAACATCAATCGCTTCTTACAGAACAGTAATCCGAGTCCGGCAATTCAATGGGGTATTGGATTGTATAAAGTTGGCGATCCTGTATTGTTTAATGAATCAGACCGTTTCTCTCCTTTGATTCACAACAATTCGAAGGGGCGTATTGTTGGTATTGCAACAGAGGAAATGAAGATTTGGTTCGAAATTGAGTTGGATTGCGTGATTAATGAATTGGATGCATGGGGGTATGATTTTGAATTGATGGATGCATCTAAAAGCGGAAATTCTATAATTAAATTCAGCGTTGATAAATACAGAAGCACCGATGAAGATGATGATTATTCTGATACAGTTGTTCCATTTCAAGTCGCTTATGCGGTATCCATCCACAAGGCTCAGGGTTTGGAATATCGTTCTGTGAAAATTGTAATTACCACCGAAACTGAAGAACGCATTACACACAATATTTTCTATACTGCAATCACTCGTGCAAAAGAAAATCTTAGAATCTATTGGAGCCCGGAAACGGAAAAGAGTGTGTTGGAAAATCTAACAGTTAGAGATTCCAGGCGAGATGCCAATCTATTGAAGCAACTATATTCTCTGTGATTTTCGGATGTGCTTCTATTGTTCTTGTAAGTATAGACGAAAAATGATTTATAATCAATTAAAAACGGACATTCGAGATATACTGAAGCAGTTATGTTCATACAAAGGAGTAGAAATAATTGAGGGGCATATCATGCCAGATCATATTCATATGCTGGTAAGTATTCCGCCCAAAATGAGTGTATCAAGCTTTATGGGATATTTAAAAGGAAAATTCGCATTAATGATATTCGACCGACATGCAAATCTAAAGTATAAATTTGGAAACCGTCATTTCTGGTCAGAAGGTTATTATGTCAGTACAGTAGGATTAAACGAAGCGACAATTAAGAAATATATCCAAGATCAAGAAAACTATGATATCATGCAGGACAAATTAAGTGTGAAAGAATACGAAGACCCTTTTAAGGGTACAGAGTCGAAGTAGTACGAACGCCCCTTCAGGGGCATAAGCAACGCGTCAAGTGCGATAGTGACTTGAACGAAGAGAAAGTCTAGGGCGCCTTGAGACGCTGTCTGGCAGCAAGGGCTTACAGCCAGCGTCCCGAGCCACCCGTTTTACGGGTGGCGGCGACTATATTACAGACAATCGTCGCTGTTTACTCGTCCCGTTCCAGATCATTTATCCCGTCATCACTTTGGACTTTTTTATCATGATGCTTTTATCATGATGCTATTTTCACTTTACACGGAAATAAAGTACGAAACTTTCTTTATTTTTTTGCTGATAGTTTACATAATATAATTATGTCAATCTTCGCGCAGCCTTACAACATTCCGCGCTGATCGTCTGCGTTCTTCCTCCTGAGCCGCATAATGTTTTCTGGTCGTATTGACATCATTATGGCCTAAGACGGAGGCGACGAGGTAAATATCGCCGGTTTCCCGGTAAAGGCTTGTACCGTAGGTGCTGCGGAGCTTATGCGGGGTGATCTTTTTCAGCGGTGTGACAAGTTTCGCGTATTTTTTTACGAGATTTTCCACGCTGCGTACGTTGATCCGTTTCCGCTGCATGGAGAGAAAGAGGGCATCCTCATTTCCCGGGACGGCATCGATCATTTCGCGCTCATCCAGATAGTCTTCCAGTACATCGCGAACTTCATCGCTGAAGTAGATCACGGATTCCTTTCCGCCTTTCCGGTAAACTCTGGCACCGCAGGTATCAAGGTCGATATCATTGATATTTAATCCAACGCATTCAGAAACACGGATACCGGTTCCGAGGAGGAGTGACATCATTGCAAGGTCTCGAACTTTTGTTCGCTCATGGTAAAGTTTCTGTTTCTCGGTCAGTTTATCACCTTCCTCAACTTCATCGAGGAGCTTTGCCACCTCATCGATCTCCAGACGGATAATTTCCTTTTCGTGGAGCTTCGGCATGCGCACGAGGGCGGCGGGGTTCTTCTCGATCCGCTCATTTCGGAAGAAATAGCTGTAGAAGCTGCGGAGAGAAGAGACCTTCCGCATGAGTCCACGTTCTGTATTTATAACATCTTCATTTGTATCACTCGGATGACATTTCAGATAATCAATATATTCCTCCAGATCTGTCACCGTCAGCTTTTCAAGATCAGACGGTGTGAGAGTATGGGACGGATTGTCAAAGGTGCCGGGATTGGCGGTCTTTAAGAACTGAAAAAATATTTTCAGATCATATGCGTAGGCAATCCTGGTTCTTGTGGACGTGCTTGTCTCGATTCCGCGGAAAAAATCGGAACAGAAAGAAGGGAGTTCCTTCTGCAGTTCCCGAAGTTTCTTGATATTTTCAATATCCTTCTGTTCATGGTAGGAGAGTGTGGCCATCAGAATTCCTCCTTTTTATTCTTGCTTTCACGGTCATTTTCATGGCAATTATGTGATTCGGAAAGTTGTTCTTCCGCACCGGTTTGATCGCTCTGCATTTTCACAGATGTCTCTGATCGACAGGTTTTATCAGCCACTTCCTCAGATGTTCCAGCCATTCCGATATTCCCAGAATTCCAGCCTTCAATATTTCCAGATGTCACCGCATGAAACAGCCGTTCCTTAATTCCCGGATTATCTTTATTTAACTGCCTGGTTAAATTTTTAACATATTCGCGTTTTGTATGTCCATCCGCGGGGCATGGATTTTTGCACACAGGAAGATTATACTTATTCTTAAATCCGATCACATCAGCTTCAGAGACATACATGAGAGGGCGGATCACAGTAAGCTCTGTGCGGTCCAAAAATGTCTTTGGCGGGAATGTATAAAAACGTCCTTCGAACATTAAAGACAACAGCATCGTCTCAATAATATCATCCTTATGATGCGCGTAAGCGATCTTATTGCATCCGGCGGCCTTTGCCTCAAGGTTTAGGGCTCCTTTGCGCATTTTCGCACACAGAGAGCATGGATTGGACTCTTTGCGGGTTTCAAAAACGATTTTCCCGATCTCGGTGGGGATTATCGTGAACGGTACCTGAAAACCTTTGCAAAAGGCCTTTATGCCGCTGAAATCCTGAATTCCGAATCCGAGATCGACTGTGAATGCATGAAGCGTAAAATGTTTCGGGTAAAAGCGCTGCAGTTCATGGAGCGCATAGAGAAGAGCCAGACTGTCCTTACCGCCGGAAACACCGACAGCAATATGGTCCTGATCATCGATGAGAGTATAATCATCAACAGCCTGACGAACCAGGCTTAAAAGTCTTTGTAATTTCATTAGAAAACCTCATTTCATGGAAAACATGGTAAATCACCGGAATTTCGCCATAACTATTCGATAAACTGTTCTTTCACGAATAGTTGGAAATCTATCCATATCATACCCTATTCCATCCCCAATGTCAATATTCCGGCTTTCAAAACAAAAAATGCCATAATATATTGTCGATGTAGGTAAACATGTCACAAAGATGTAGGACACTTATCACAATCACATGGAAATCCCGCTTTTCTACTATTTTTTCGGAATTATAATTCCTGCCTTTTTATTTGCAAACATGTCAGTCCTCCTCGTATCCTAATATAAAAATAATGCCGCATTATGCCAGTGCTAATAATACGACATTATCTTTCAATACCCTATATGAAAATTTTATGATTTAATAGACGTCGTTCCATTTGCCGAATATGATCGTCCGTATTAATATTAGAATTACTGCTTACTGCACGACATATTGCATCAATCAATGTAATACAACCGGTATAACAGGGAAAACTTCTATTAGATTTCCCAAAGCTTTTATTATTAAACACATTTACGCTATAATAGGAATTATTCAATATTACCTTTTTTCTCCAGGACATAATTATCATTATCACCGGTTAGCGGATCGCTGCCTATGGTAATCAATGGTATGCTGTTGGTTTGCCATTTTTCATAGATAGCTTTAAAATTCTGTGTTTTGATTAATAAATCCTGCTTATTATCCTCTGAAGTATGTATCGAATCATATGGCAGTTCCTGTGTCTCTAATATTTCTTTCTGGCCCTTCTGATTAAAGGAAAATATTTCAAAATGGTAATTTCCTATGCCATTCCATATCTCAGGTGTATACTGTAGGATATAGTTTTTATGGTCAACAACAGTTAAATAGTACCAACGCCATCCAGCATGGTTATCAGAGGCATGGTCTTTATATATTACAATAGGATTGCCATCTATTATAGCATATATTTCCAATGTGATTTCCAAGGCATCCTGGCTTATAACAAGTAAATCATCATTCCCATCATGTGTTAAATCTACCATAA
>OGCY01000369.1_pt1 | contig 13528 bp, 12 predicted proteins | sample 1570311 | NCBI WGS metagenome assembly OGCY01 (sample SAMEA2582165, study PRJEB24529) | metagenome | biome: Human gut stool | place: China | collected 2011
TTCTTGCAGCCAATACTTTTCTTCCGCCTGCAGTACTCATTCTGCTTCTAAATCCATGAACTTTGGATCTCTGTCTCTTTTTTGGTTGGAATGTCATCTTCATATCGTCTTTCCACCTCCCTTACGATAAAGAACATCATTCTTGATTATAACAGAAAAAAGCGTGAAGTCAAGATACTATTTTGTTGATTTTTGGGCTTTTGCGTGAGGTTAATAACTTGTGGACAGATTTTACCACTATATATATAAGGAAGAAACTACTGCATCCCTATATGTGGTAAACAGAATGTGGATAACTTTTTTTTTAAACGTGTGGAAAAAGCAAGTTTACATAAGTTATCCCCAAAATGTTGATAAGTTGTGGATAAAAATCTGATAACATGTGAATAATCCACGCGAAACGTTTATTTTTCAGGTCTATAACTTTTTTTCTTTTATTCACACTGTCCATTTTTCCCTACTTGTGAAGTCCGTATTATGCCCATATTTCGATTTTTGAAAGAAATCCCAATTCAAACCCGCCCTGTCTAAATTTTTCATTGATAAAAGCGCCTAAATGTTGTACTATAAAAGGTGTAGGATTTTTTATACTTTTAGAAATCGGAGCGTTGACATGGATATCATTCTTGAAAAATGGGACGAAATTTTACAAACCGTCAAAACAGAGCATGAAATGAGTGAGGTGGCCTTCAATACCTGGATTAAACCGTTACAGGTTTATGGTGTAGAAGATAATACCTTATATATACTTGTTCCATCCGAGCAGGTAATGCTCAGTTATATTTCCAAGAAATATTATCTTCCTTTAAGAGTTGCGATTGCGGAAATCAGCGGAATTGAATATGAGATTAAGTTTATCCAGCCGGAAGATACCAAGTCATTAAGTCTCGGAAAGAATAAACCGCAGAAGTCTGTCGTTTCTACGGACAATGCCGGCAGGACAAACCTGAATCCGAACTATACCTTCGATACCTTTGTCGTCGGCAGCAACAACCGTTTTGCCCAGTCTGCCTCTCTTGCAGTTGCGGAATCTCCGGGTGAAGCCTACAACCCTCTTTATATTTACGGGGGTCCTGGACTCGGTAAAACCCACCTGATGCATTCCATCGGTCACTTCATATTAGAAAAGAACCCGAATGCGAAGGTACTTTACGTTACCTCCGAGGAATTTACAAACGAAGTTATCGAATCTATCCGTAGCGGTAATGCTTCCGCCATGAATAAGTTTCGTGAGAAATACCGTACCATCGATGTTCTTATGGTCGATGACGTACAGTTTATTATAGGAAAAGAAAGTACACAGGAAGAATTTTTCCACACTTTCAATGCGCTTCACTCTGCCGGTAAACAGATTATCTTAACTTCCGATAAACCGCCGAAAGAGATGGAAACCTTAGAAGAACGAATCCGTTCCCGTTTCGAATGGGGTCTGATGGCAGACATCGGCACTCCCGACTACGAAACCCGAATGGCGATTCTGCGCCGCAAGGTCGATGCGGATGATATGGATTTAAGTGATGATATCTTAAACTATATCGCTACGAACATTAAATCAAACATTCGTGAGTTAGAGGGAGCTTTAAACAAACTCCTTGCTTACTCGAACCTTGAAAAAACTGCGATTACCATGGATATTGCCATGAAAGAACTTCAGAATATCATCACGCCGGACAAGCCGAAAGAAATCACGCCTCAGTTAATCATTGAGGTTGTTTCCGAGCACTTCCAGATTTCACTTGACCAGATGATTTCAAAGAACCGCAGCAGCGACATTGCAAGACCAAGACAGATTGCGATGTACCTCTGCAAGACGATGACCGATATTCCGCTTGACTCTATCGGCTCCCTGCTTGGTGGAAGGGATCACTCCACGATTATTCATGGTATCAAAAAAATCGCAGATGAGTACGATTCCAACGAAACAACGAAGAATCTGATTGAAACCATCAAGAAAAAGATTAACCCAAACTGATGTTGATATTCTGTTGATATCACGTGAGTCTGATGTGGAAGTACCTTGGACAACTATATTATGTAAACCTTAAGTTCCAGAACGCCTCTGGTTTACATAATTTTCTATTCACAACTTGTCCAACCCGAATCCGCATCCTTTTCACATAGTTATACAGCTTCAAATTTTCTTGAAGTGCTTCATTTTCAAGGGCTCTGGAAGTTATTCACTTATAAACGCCCCCTAAGAAGATTACTTTTAATATCTTTTTATATTTCTATATATGGCGGTTGTGGCTGCCACCACGTTATTAACAGGAAGGAGTTATTCACAAAATGAAACTAATCTGTTCGAAAGCAAATTTATTACATGGCGTCAATATCGTTTCGAAAGCAGTTCCGACCAGAACGACTATGGCAATCTTGGAATGTATTTTAATTGACGCTTCTGCAAATGAAATTAAACTGATGGCAAACGATATGGAACTCGGTATCGAAACAGTCATCGATGGAGAAATCGTAGAACGTGGTATTATCGCTCTCGATGCAAAAATCTTTTCCGAAATTATCCGTAACCTTGACGACAGTGACGTTGTGATTGAAACCGACGCTTCTTTTAAGACAACGATTACCTGTGAAAAATCCAATTTTAATATTATTGGTAAATCCGGCGAAGACTTTTCCTATATTCCTTATATTGAACGTGACGAACAAATCAGTATTTCTCAGTTTACCCTGAAAGAAGTAATTCGTCAGACTATTTTCTCTATCGCTGACAATGATAATAACAAACTGATGACAGGTGAATTATTTGAAATCAATGAGAACGAACTGAAGGTTGTTTCTCTCGACGGACACCGTGTTTCTATCCGCAATATTGATTTAAAACAAAACTACAGTAATCGTAAGATTATTGTTCCAGGAAAAACACTTCAGGAAATCAGCAAGATTTTACCCGGAAATGCAGATGAAGATGTCAATATTTTCCTGACTGACAATCATATTTTATTTGAATTTGATAATACGACGATTGTCTCCCGCTTGATTGAAGGAGAATACTTCAAAATTGAACAGATGCTTTCTTCTGATTATGAGACAAAAGTAAAGTTAAACAAGAGAGAGCTGTTAAGTTCCATCAACCGTGCCACTCTTTTAATCAAAGAAGGGGATAAAAAACCGATTATCATGAACATCACGGATGATAAGATTGAACTTAAAATGAATTCCTTTGTTGGTTCCTTCAAAGAAGATATCAATATCGCAAAAGAAGGAAAGAATATCATGATTGGATTCAATCCAAAGTTCTTCATTGATGCACTCCGCGTCATTGACGATGAGGAAGTTTCTCTTTACATGGTAAATCCAAAGGCTCCGTGTTTCATCAAGGATGACGAAGGCAGGTTTATTTATCTGATTCTTCCGGTTAATTTTAATGCAGCAACAGTATAGAGGTGGACTATGACAGAAGTAGCAATCCGTGAGACGGATGAATTTATCAAATTAGGACAGGCACTAAAGAAAGCAGGTCTTGTGGACTCCGGAGTGGAAGCAAAGTTTGCCATCCAGGATGGAGAAGTTACCGTAAACGGTGAAGTGGAACTCCAGCGTGGAAAGAAACTTCATGACGGAGATGTGGTAGCATTTCATGGAGAGACCTTTAAGATTGTGAAATGATTATCAAATCCATTGAATTAAAGAATTTCCGCAATTACGGGCAGCTTAATCTGTCGTTGGACGAGGGGACGAATATCCTTTTCGGCGATAACGCACAGGGAAAAACCAATATTTTAGAAGCGGCATATGTAAGCGGTACGACCAAATCCCATAAGGGAAGCAAAGATAAAGAGATGATTCGCTTCGGGGAACAGGAAGCACATCTTCGTACTATCGTGTTAAAGCAGCAGAAGGAATACCAGATTGATATTCATCTCAAACAGAATCGTGCCAAGGGAATTGCGGTGAATAAAATGCCACTGAAAAAGGCAAGTGAACTGTTTGGAATTCTGAACATGGTGTTTTTTTCTCCGGAGGACTTAAATATCATCAAAAATGGACCTTCGGAACGCCGTCGTTTTCTGGATTTGGAGTTATGCCAGCTCGATAAAATTTATCTGGCGGATCTGACGAATTACAATAAGATTTTAAACCAGAGAAATAAGCTGCTAAAGGACTTAAATTTCAGACCGGAGCTTCGTGATACGCTTCCCATCTGGGATATGCAGCTTGTGGAAACCGGCAGGCGTGTAATTGCAAGAAGAAAAAAATTTGTGGAAGAAATCAGTGAGATTGTCCATCAGATTCATTACCGGATTTCCGGGGAAAAAGAAGAACTTCTGTTAAGCTATGAGCCGGATGTCGAAGATATTTTTTTTGAAGATGAACTATCCCGGGCAAAAGAACGTGATTTGAAATATTGTCAGACATCTGTAGGACCACATCGGGATGACTTATTGTTTTCCATTCAGGGTGTGGATATCCGAAAATTTGGTTCCCAGGGACAGCAGCGGACTTCCGCTTTGTCCTTAAAACTGTCAGAAATCGAGTTAGTAAGAGCGGCAATCCATGAGACACCGGTACTTTTACTCGATGATGTATTGTCGGAGCTTGACAGTAACAGGCAGAATTATCTGCTTAACAATATAAGTGATACACAGACCATTATCACCTGTACCGGTCTTGACGAGTTTGTCAGAAACCGTTTTCAGATTAACAAGGTGTTTGAGGTGATTCATGGAGAAGTGTTTGAAAGGTAAGGTTAATTATGGCTGTAGAAAACGAATATGGAGCTGACCAGATTCAGATTTTAGAGGGATTGGAAGCAGTCCGCAAAAGACCTGGTATGTATATTGGAAGTACCTCCTCAAGAGGACTTCACCATCTTGTGTATGAAATCGTGGATAATGCGGTAGACGAAGCACTTGCCGGATACTGCAAAAATATCGAAGTGACCATCAACGAAGATAATTCAATCACGGTAGAAGATGACGGACGTGGAATACCGGTTGATATCAATCACAAGGCAGGAAAATCTGCACTGGAAGTGGTATATACGGTACTTCATGCCGGCGGAAAGTTCGGCGGTGGCGGATATAAAGTATCCGGCGGTCTTCACGGAGTAGGTGCGTCTGTTGTAAATGCACTTTCTACGAAACTTTCCGTCGAAGTATACAAAGAAGGAAAGGTATACGGTCAGAGTTATAAAATTGGAAAACCGGAAGAACCGGTTAAAGTAATCGGGGGATGTGAGCCGGACAAGCATGGAACAAAGGTTACCTTCTGGCCGGATGCAACGATATTTGAAGATACGGTTTATGACTACAATACGTTAAAACAGCGTCTGCGTGAGACGGCATTTTTAACAAAAGGACTGCGCATTATCTTAACCGATAACCGCGAAGAGCCGGTTGTTACAGAAGATTTTCACTATGCCGGAGGAATCAAGGAATTTGTCACTTACTTAAATAACAGCAATGAGGTTCTCTATCCGGAGGTCATCTACTGTGAGGGAGTAAGAGACGGTGTTTATGTGGAAGTGGCAATGCAGCACAATGATTCCTACAATGATTCGACCTACAGCTTTGTCAATAATATCATTACACCGGAGGGTGGTACGCATCTTGCCGGATTCCGTAATGCGCTGACAAAAACCTTCAACACCTATGCAAGAGCAAACAAAATTTTAAAGGACAGTGAGCCGGCGCTCACCGGAGATGATATCAGAGAGGGACTGACCGCAATCATCAGTATCAAGATTGAGGAACCGCAGTTCGAGGGACAGACCAAGCAGAAGCTTGGAAACAGTGAAGCCCGTGGAGCCGTTGATTCCGTTGTAAGTGAACAGCTCACCTATTTTCTGGAGCAGAATCCGACGATTGCAAAAAGTATCTGTGAGAAATCCCTGCTCGCACAGCGTGCAAGGGAAGCTGCGCGCAAGGCAAGAGACCTGACCCGCAGAAAAACAGCACTTGAAGGCACTTCTCTTCCGGGAAAACTGGCGGACTGTTCCGATAAAGACCCGAAAAATTGTGAAATTTTTATCGTAGAGGGAGATTCCGCCGGCGGTTCCGCAAAAACAGCGCGAAGCCGTGCAACGCAGGCAATCCTTCCGCTCCGTGGTAAAATTCTTAACGTAGAAAAGGCAAGACTTGACCGCATCTACGGAAATGCCGAGATTAAAGCGATGATTACCGCTTTCGGTACCGGAATCCATGAGGATTTTGATATTGAAAAACTGCGCTATGACAAGATTATTATAATGACAGATGCCGATGTCGACGGCGCGCATATCAGTACGCTGATGTTGACATTCCTGTATCGTTTCATGCCGGACTTAATCCGTACCGGACACGTATATCTTGCGCAGCCGCCATTGTTTAAGATTGAGAAAAATAAAAATATCTGGTATGCGTACAGCGATGAGGAGTTAAATGCAATTCTTACCGAAATCGGACGTGACGGAAATAATAAAATCCAGCGTTACAAAGGACTTGGTGAGATGGATGCAGAGCAGCTCTGGGAGACAACCATGGATCCGGAACGCCGTATCTTAAAGAAAGTCATGATTGACGATGAGAATTCTTCCGAGATTAACGTGACCTTCAGTACGCTTATGGGAGATAAAGTAGAACCGAGACGTGAATTTATCGAAAAGAATGCCAAATTTGTACAGAATCTGGATATTTAGGTATTTGTAGTTGTAAAGAAGTGAGGAAAATTAGATGGATGATAAAATTTTTGACCAGATTAATGAGGTCGATTTGAAGGAGACCATGGAATCCTCCTACATCGATTATGCGATGAGCGTTATCGCCCAGCGTGCACTGCCGGATGTAAGAGATGGCCTAAAGCCGGTACAGCGCCGTGTGTTATATTCCATGATTGAATTGAATAACGGACCGGACAAGCCGCACCGTAAGTGTGCCCGTATTGTCGGAGATACCATGGGTAAATATCATCCCCACGGAGACAGTTCCATCTATGGAGCTCTTGTCAATATGGCGCAGGAGTGGTCAACCCGTTATCCGCTCGTAGACGGACACGGAAACTTTGGTTCCGTCGATGGAGACGGTGCCGCAGCAATGCGATATACAGAGGCACGTCTGAGCAAAATTTCCATGGAAATGTTAGCGGATATCAATAAAGATACCGTAGATTTCCAGCCGAACTTTGATGAGACAGAGAAGGAACCTACCGTTCTTCCATCACGTTATCCGAACCTTTTGGTAAACGGAACGACCGGAATTGCAGTCGGCATGGCAACGAATATTCCACCACACAATCTCCGCGAGGTGATTGCTGCCGTGGTAAAAATTATTGATAATCAGGTAAACGAGAATCGTCAGACAACGATTGAGGAGCTGCTTCCAATCGTAAAAGGACCGGATTTCCCGACCGGTGGTATGATTCTTGGAACCACAGGCATCAATGAGGCATATCGTACCGGACGCGGCAAAATCCGTGTGCGTGCCGTGACGGATATTGAACCGATGCAAAATGGAAAGAACCGCATTGTCGTAACGGAGCTTCCGTTTATGGTAAATAAAGCACGCCTCATTGAAAAGATTGCGGAGCTTGTCCGCGATAAAAAGTTAGATGGTATCACCGATTTGCGTGATGAGTCTGACCGTCAGGGTATGCGCATCTGTATTGAGCTGCGCCGTGACGTAAACCCAAATGTCATGTTAAATCTTCTGTTTAAGCATACGCAGTTGCAGGATACTTTTGGTGTCATCATGCTTGCGCTTGTTGATAATCAGCCGAAGGTCTTAAATCTCTGTGATATGCTCCACTATTATCTGGAGCATCAGAAGGATGTCGTAACAAGAAGAACAAAGTATGATTTAAACAAGGCAGAGGAACGCGCCCATATTTTACAGGGCTTACTGATTGCGTTAGACAATATCGATGAAGTCATCTCGATTATCCGCAGCAGCAAAAATACACCGGAAGCAAAAGAGCGTTTAATGGATCGTTTCTCCTTAAGCGATGCACAGGCACAGGCAATTGTAGATATGCGTCTGCGTGCGTTGACAGGTTTGGAACGCGAGAAGTTAGAGGCTGAGTATGCGCAGTTACAGGAATTAATCAGCGAATTGAAGGCAATTTTGGCAGACGAGAAGAAGTTGCTTGGTGTTATCCGCGAAGAAATTGCGGCAATTGCAGACAAATACGGCGATGACAGGAGAACTTCCATCGGATTTGATGAGTACGATATTTCCATGGAGGACTTGATTCCGGTCACCAATACCGTCATTACCATGACAAAACTTGGCTATATCAAGCGGATGAGTATTGACAATTTCCGTGCACAGAACCGCGGTGGTAAGGGAATCAAAGGAATGGAGACGATTGAGGAAGACTATATCGAGGAGCTTCTTATGACGACCTCCCATCACTACATGATGTTCTTTACCAACACCGGACGTGTATACCGCCTGAAGGCATACGAGATTCCGGAGGCAAGCCGTACTTCCCGTGGAACTGCAATTGTAAATCTGTTACAGTTACAGCCGGGGGAAAAAATTACCGCGGTGATTCCAATCAAGGAATTTACCGATGGCCATTATCTTTTCATGGCAACCAAAAAAGGTATCGTAAAGAAAACGCCGATTATGGAATATGCCAATGTGCGCAAAAAAGGTCTTGCCGCCATCAACTTAAGAGAAGACGATGAATTGATTGAGGTAAAGAAGACCAACAATAGCGAAGATATTTTCCTGGTAACAAAATACGGTCAGTGTATCCGTTTTAAAGAGACAGATGTAAGAAAAACAGGACGTGTTTCTATGGGTGTTATCGGTATGAACCTGACAGACGGTGACGAAGTCATCGGAATGCAGATGGAGTCACAGGGTGATGCACTGATGATTGTTTCCGAAAAAGGTCTTGGAAAGTGCACACTGATTTCTGAATTTACGACCCAGAACCGTGGTGGTAAGGGTGTGAAGTGCTACAAGATTACTGAAAAGACCGGAAATATTGTGGGTGTGAAGGCTGTCAATCAGAATAACGAGCTGATGCTCATTACCACAGAGGGAATCATTATCCGGATTAAGGTAAGTGATACTACATTATTAGGACGCATTACCTCTGGTGTCAAACTGATTAACCTGGATGAAAATGTGACAGTTGCAAGCATTGCAAAAGTCCGCGAGGATGCAACTTTAATGGAAAACACCGACACTTCCGAGCTTCTGACCGAGGAAGAAGAGGCAAAGAATGTTGCACTTGCAGCAGAGAATGCAGGAAAAGCAGTTATGAATCCAGAAACGACCGAGACGGATGACGAACTTATGAAAGAATTGTTAGAGCGCGCCGAGAAAGATGGCGAGGAAGAATAAGATTTCCATATTGAATCCTAAATTGCAACGTGCTATAGTATGTTCTGGATGATATTCCACACACAGGAAATCATACCAGAACATATTTTTATCAGAAAAAGAGTATAAAACAAAGAAAAACCGCTCATATCCGTTATGGAATGGGACAGTCGTATGCTGCTTCTGTAAAGGGGGAAGCATGCAAATAAGTTTTATCGGCGCCGGAAAAGTCGGCGTGTCACTCGGCAAATATTTTATGGAAAAGGGCAGGAAAGTAGGAGGTTATTATAGTCTGAGCCCGGAGTCAGCCGCATCGGCGGCAAAATTCACCAACACGAAACAATACAATAGTTTAGAAGAAATCATAAGCAGCAGCGACATGATTTTTTTTACTGTGCCCGATGATTGTATCAGCGAGGTATGGGAGGCGGCGAAACCGTATGCCCATGAAAAAATAATCGCTCATTGCAGCGGGATTCACAGTTCAGGTATCTTTTCTGATATAGAGCGTACTGGTAGTATGGCCTATTCTATTCATCCTCTTTGTGCAGTCAGCAGCAGGGAAAATTCCTGGCAGACGCTTGCGGACGCAATGTTTACCATTGAGGGTGATGTGCGAAATATTTCCAATATTAAAACCATGTTTACGCAGATGGGGAATCGGACCCGGATTATTTCTGCGGAAGACAAAACAAAATATCATGCAGCGGCGTCGTTGGCATCTAACCACATGACGGCGGTATTTTTTATGGCAGAAACACTGTTTCGCGAATGTGGATTTACAGAAAAAGAAGCAGAGGAAGAGCTGTACCGGCTTGCAAAAGGCAATCTGGAAAACATCCACACACAGGGATGTGTTTCTTCATTGACCGGTCCGGTGGAGCGCGGCGATAAAAATACCGTGCAAAAACATTTGGATGCAATGGATGGCGGCATGAAACAGGCATATCTGGAAAATGCAAAGCAGCTTTTGAAAATTGCGGAGCAGAAAAATCCGGACAGAGACTATGCGGCAATGAGAGCACTTCTCATGTCGACAGATATTGGAGAGGATTAGATTAACATGAAAAACACCGTACTTACATTACAGAAACAAAAAGAGCAGAAGGATAAAATCGTCATGGTGACGGCGTATGATTATACGACCGCAAAAATCATGGACGAATCCGGCGTTAATACTATTTTAGTAGGAGATTCGCTGGGAATGGTAATGCTCGGTTACGAAGACACGCTGTCTGTCACAATGGAGGATATGATTCACCACTCGGCAGCGGTAGCAAGAGGCACAAAAAATGCATTTGTAGTAACAGATATGCCGTTCATGTCTTATCAGACATCGGTGTATGATGCCGTGGTCAATGCGGGACGCCTGATGAAAGAAGGACGTGCAAACGCTGTAAAATTAGAGGGCGGAGCGGAATTTGCACCGCACATTGAAGCAATCGTGAAAGCATCAATTCCGGTTGTTGCCCATATCGGACTGACACCGCAGTCTGTCAATGCATTTGGCGGCTTTAAGGTACAGGGTAAGGATTTAAAAGCAGCACAGAAATTAATTGAGGACGCAAAGGCAGTTGAGGCAGCAGGTGCCTGCATGGTAGTGATGGAGTGTGTTCCGGCAAAGCTTGCTACAAAAATCACAGAAGAATTACACATTCCGACCATTGGTATCGGTGCCGGAGCAGGCTGCGACGGTCAGGTGCTTGTCTATCAGGATTTGCTTGCCATGTACAGCGATATGAAACCGAAATTTGTAAAACAGTATGCACAGGTGGGCGAGGCAATGCGCGAAGGTGTTAAAGCTTATATCGACGAGACAAAAGCGGGAACATTTCCGGGAGAAGAGCATACCTTCCAGATTTCAGACGAAGTGATTGAAAAATTATATTAAAAGAAAGCAGGAAAAGACAATGAAGATTGTATCAACGATAGAAGAAGTAAGAGCACAGGTAAGAGAGTGGAAAAAAGAAGGAAAGACCGTAGGGTTTGTTCCGACCATGGGATATTTACATGAAGGTCATGCAAGCCTCATGGATGCAGCAGGGGAAAATGACAAAGTGGTTGTCAGCATTTTTGTAAATCCGATGCAGTTTGGACCAAACGAGGATTTAGCAAGCTATCCAAGAGACTTAGAGCATGATGCAAAGGTCTGCGAGGCACACGGCGTTGATTTAATTTTTCATCCGACACCGGAAGAGATGTATGGGGATAACTTTTATTCCTATGTGGATATGGATGTGCTGACAAAAGAACTCTGTGGATTAAGCAGACCAGTACATTTCCGCGGCGTGTGCACAGTCGTGGCAAAATTATTCAATATTGTGGCACCGGATAAGGCATACTTCGGACAGAAGGATGCGCAGCAGCTTGCAGTAATCAAACGGATGGTAAAAGATTTGAATATGCCGCTTACCATTGTGGGCTGTCCGATTATCCGCGAAGAGGACGGACTTGCCAAAAGTTCCAGAAATACCTATCTTTCTCCGGAAGAAAGAAAAGCAGCACTTGTGTTAAGCCGCTCTATTTTCCTTGGCAAAAAAATGGTTGAGCAGGGCGAACAGAATTGCCAGAAAATCAAAGATGCCATGACGGCAGAAATCGAAAAAGAGCCGCTTGCTAAGATTGATTATGTAAAAATCGTGGATTTATCCACAATGCAGCAGGTGGAAACGACCGAGCACGGCGTACTGGCAGCGATTGCGGTATATATCGGAAAGACACGCCTCATCGACAACTTCATGACAGAGGAAGCTTAAAAAAAGAGCCATTTTACGGCAGAACGGAGAAAAATAAAATGACAATTTCCATGTTAAAGGCAAAAATTCATCGTGCCACCGTGACACAGGCGGCATTGGACTACGTCGGAAGCATCACGGTAGACATTGATTTATTAGAGCAGTCCGGCATTTTAGAGTATGAGAAGGTTCATATCGTGGATGTGAACAACGGCTCCCGGTTTGAAACCTACACGATTGCCGGTGAGAGAGGAAGCGGAGTCATCTGCTTAAACGGTGCCGCTGCGCGCATGGTGCAGCCCGGCGATAAAATCATTCTGATGGCATATGCCCAGGTGACACCGGAGGAAGCAGCAGAGCTTCACCCGACCGTATTGTTTGTAGATGAACAGAATAAAGTGACAAAAGTGACAAACTACGAAAAACATGGACAGATTACCATGTAAGAATAGAATCCTTTGAAAAAAGTCGCCTCATAAAAAGCCCGTGCTGAAGTTACATTCAAACTCAGCACGGGCTTTTTTCTACAAAAATAAGTTGATATATGCTATAATAGGAAAAACGAGGTGAAAAAATGGAACAGAATACATTGGGCATCCTGTTATCCTATTACAGAACAAAATATAAACTTTCCATGGAGCAGATGATAGACGGCATCTGTTCCGTATCCACTTTGCATCGCATTGAAAACGGCGGCAGGGAGGTAGATTCTCTGGTGGGGGAAACCCTGCTTGGGCGCATTGGGAAAAAAGCCAATGAATTTGAGATGATGTTAGGGGATGAAGACTACGTCTGCTGGCAGGTGCGCAGGAATCTTCTCAAAGCAATGAAACAGAAGGATTACGAGGAAGCCAAAAAAGAGATTGCAATTTACCGGGATATGAGTGTGGAACTGCCGGATGTGCACAGACAGTTTTATCTCTATTATGAGGGAATCATTGCCCTTCATGAGGATGAGAGCACAGAAAAAATATGGGAGATTTTTTCAGAAGCATTTTACTGTACAAAAAAGAAACTAAAAGGGCAAAAAAGTATATGTGGGGGATCCGAAAGTAGTTTCTACGACAAATTCCTATAATGGTGTTGCCGTTAAATGTGCCGGACGCTTCGAATATCCATATAGTTTTAAATAAATAAGTTGTACTATATTCATACTAAGATTATAATAAAGGCAGTTGTAGGAGTTACCACAACTGCCTTGCTTTTTTAGTTTCGTATGCCTAATGGGTATGTTTTGATGAATGAATGGAGAAGGAGAAGTTATGGAAGATATCTTACGAGTAGAAAATGTATCAAAAACCATTGGAATGAAACAAATACTGCAAAAAGTCAGTCTGTCAATCGCACCGGGTGAGATTGTCGGGCTGGTAGGGCCAAACGGTGCAGGAAAAACATCTTTGATGAAGCTGATTGCCGGATACAATTTTCCGGATGAAGGGAAAATTACAATCTGTGGACAGGATGTGGGGAGTGCGCATGCTGCTGCGATGAAAAATGCGGCATTTCTTGTGGATGAACCAGGAC
>OGCY01000370.1_pt1 | contig 13499 bp, 14 predicted proteins | sample 1570311 | NCBI WGS metagenome assembly OGCY01 (sample SAMEA2582165, study PRJEB24529) | metagenome | biome: Human gut stool | place: China | collected 2011
TGAAAAGCCTGTAAAATAAGGAAAGTTCAGGAAATCTCTCCACAAATTCCGATTTGATAATTTGTTTTATTATAGCACATATCACCCCCTTCACAATAAAAAAGAGCAACCGAATTTTCTCGATCACTCTCTGTTCATTACTTCCATGATAATAATATCATAGCTTCCCTTTCAAAAAAGTCTCAATACCGTAGTCATTCCGTATATATTTGTAAGTCGTTTTTCTTTCCACAATACTATTATCATCCAAATAAAACATACCGTTTTTACGATACTTTACGAGGTTTTCTCGGCAAACGTCTAATACCTTCCATCCCTTATAAATCAAGCACCACTTTCCAGTTCTTACTTCTCATGACGAACGCCTAGCGTTCGTCTACAACCTGAAAGATATAAAACTTCAAATAATAACTCTCCGGCACGTTTGTGGAATTTGCCCAGAGAATCGGGTGGTCCGGCGCCTGTGTCCGAAATTCTACCTGGCGGAGTCTCTTGTGCGTTGCCTTTGCAGCTTCCTTTACTGTCTTCTCCAAAAGTTCCTGTGTCATGAAATGGGAGCAGGAGCACGTTGCAAGATAACCGCCGTCCTTCACCAGCTTTAAACCCTTCATGTTAATCTCCCGGTAACCTTTGATTGCGTTTTTGGTTGCCTGGCGCGACTTGGTAAAAGCGGGAGGGTCTAAGATGACAACATCATACTGCTCCCCGCTTAAAGCCAGCTTCGGCAGTTCATCAAGCACATTTGCACAGCGGAAATGAACCGTATTTTCCAGACCGTTTCTACGGGCATTTTCATTTGCCTGCTGCACGGCGTATTCGGAAATATCAAGACCTGTGACATCCGCGGCTCCTGCTATTCCCGCATTTAACGCAAACGTTCCCATGTGGGTAAAGCAGTCTAACACCTTTTTCCCTTTACAGATACGCTGCATCGCAAGACGGTTGTATTTCTGGTCTAAGAAAAATCCTGTTTTCTGACCGTTTACGACATCAACAAGATAACGGACGCCATTTTCCGTAATCTCAACGTTGGTGTCAAATTCCTCTCCGATAAATCCTTTTACCTTCGGAAGCCCCTCCTTAGTGCGCTCATTGGCGTCACTCCGCTCGTAAACGCCGCGCACCTTGATGCCGTCTTTTGCAAGCTCTTCCTTCAAGAAAGAAACTATCGTCTCCTTAAACTGCTCCATGCCAAGCGCAAGACATTCCACGACAAGGACATCCTCATATTTATCAATGACGAGTCCCGGCAGAAAGTCTGCCTCCCCGAAAATGACACGGCAGCTTGACGTATCAACCGTCACCTTCCGGTATTCCCACGCATTTTTTACACGCATCCGCAAAAATTCCTCGTCAATCTCCTGGTCAGCTTTTCTTGTCATCATGCGCACCCGGATTTTAGAGTTCTGGTTGATAAATCCTTTTCCCATCGGGTAACCGTCAAAATCATGAACGCTCACAATATCCCCGTTCTTAAAGGTTCCGGTAATGGTTGCAATCTCATTGTCAAACACCCACACGCCGCCCGATTTTAAGGTACGTCCCTCTCCTTTTTTTAATGTCACAATTGTACTCATATTTTTTCAATTCCTTCCGTTTTATGCTGTTTCTTCCCCGCGGTTTACGATATATATTCCGGCACACACCAATGCCAGCGACACGAGACACATCACACCGATGCTGTCCCCTTCGTGTAAAAGGATTGCTGATAAAATCACGCCGAACACCGGATTCATAAAGCCAAATACTGCCACTTTTGACACCGGATTGTACTTAAGCAGGATTCCCCACAGTGAATACGCCACTGCTGAAATGACTGCCATGTATAAAAGCATCAAAACTCCGGCAACGCTCCACTCAGAAAGCCGTCCGCCAGCAAGCAGTCCGCACACAATCATCACAAGTCCGCCGAATACAAACTGCCAGCCGCTTAAGAGCACCGGATTGTCTTCTTTGGAATAGCGTTTCAGAAATACAGACGAGAATGCGTAGGCAATCGTCGAGAGGAAAATAAATCCCTCTCCCGTAAAGTGAAATCCCAAATCCAGTCCGCCACCGGAACTATTCACTAAAACCACTCCTGCAAACCCAATGACGAAGCCAAGGATTTTGGCTGCGCTTAATTTTTCCTGATGAAATAAAAGGCTTGCCACCAAGATGGCAATGAAAACATTGACTCCCTCGATAATGGATGCCTTGACACCGGTGGTGTTCGCCAGTCCGACATAGAAAAAGATGTATTGCGCTACCGTCTGTAACAGCGCAAGTTTTGCAATTCTGCCATAGGAGCGGCGTTTTGGCACCAGCCATTCCCGGTTTAACGCACTTCCGATTGCAAGCGCTAACACACCCGCAAGGGTAAACCGGCATCCGGCAAACAGAATCTGTGCCGCCACATCGCCGGAGGCGATATCAAACAGCCGGTAGCCAATCTTAATGCAGGGAAATGCATTTCCCCACAGTGCACAGCAGAGCAGTGCACCAAGACACACGACAATTGTCTTTTGCATAAAATGTTCTTTGTCCTTCACAAGCTGTCTCCTTTATAACATGGTCTCATATTCCGTACCCGGCATTGGTTTTGCAAAATAAAAGCCCTGGATATCATCACACCTTAATCCCTGTAAAAACTTTAACTGCCCCTGGTTTTCCACACCTTCTGCGGTGATATGAAGTCCAAGCTGCTGTCCCATATGGATGACGTGGAACAACAGTGTTTCACCATCCTTATCCCCGATGTGGTCAATTAATGTCTTATCGAGCTTTAAGGTATCAAAGCAGTGCATGCTGAGCGTTGCGAGGGAAGAATATCCGGTTCCGAAATCATCCATCAGAATCTTAACACCCATTTCCCGGAATTTTTCAAGCAAATTACAAATATCAGATTTTTCCTGCAATGCAGTCTCTGTCACCTCAAGCTGAACGTATTTCGGGTCAAGCTTATATTCCTTCATAATCTCACTGTAACGCTGCAATACATCGGCATAGTAAAGAGAAGCACGGCTGATATTAATCGATACCGGATACATTTTCCGTTTCTGTGCTAACCACTTTTCCTGCTGTCTGCATACGGCACGGAACATATACTCATCGAGTTTCATAATCATTCCATTGTGTTCAAAAAGCGGGATAAATTTCCCCGGAGAAATCAGCTTGCCGTCTTTGTCTCTCCAGCGCACCAGTGCCTCACTTCCAACAATCTCACAACTCGATGCACTGTATTTCGGCTGATACCAGACCTCAAACTCTCCGTCCGCAAGGGCCTCCGGGAAGCGCTCCTCAAGCTGCTTTTCTTCCTGCTGCTTCTGGTGATTAATCTCATCATAAAAAGCATAATGAAGTTCCGGCTGTGTCAGAGCATGCTCGCGCGCCACCTTTGCTTTGCTGTAGGCGTCCTCAAAACTTTCCGAGCCATCCATCCGGTAAATTCCATAGCCGGCGTGAATTCCGTATACATGAAGTTTTTTCGCTTTCTCACTGATGTGACCGGAAATCACTTCCATCCGGTCTATGGCTTCACTGCCATTTGGTGCAACTAAAAACAGGATAAACACATCGTCCCTGATATGTGCCGCAATCTCTTCTGTCCGCAGTTCCTTGCTTATAATCTTCCAGGTATCCCGAATCATATTCTCACCCGCCGCTTTTCCCGCAGCAATCGTGATATTGTTAAAATTCGTGATATCCATCATCACAAGATATCCCTGCCTGTTATGCCGCCTTGCAATCTCAAGCAAAAATTTTGCATAGTTCGCACCCTTCGTAATCGGATCCTCATACACAAACCGTGTCATCTTCCGCTGCTGTTCTTTTGAGAACATCAAAAGCAGCGCCGCACCTATCACGACAAAAATTCCAACCAGAAAACTTGTCCGGTACTGATTTGCCTGAATCGGCATAACACGGCTTTCAAGCACTGCAGAGGGAATAATCGTAAGAATATACCAGGTGACTTCCTCATCCATCAGTTCTACTGGACTACAGTAATAGTAATTTTTCTCGGACAGATATAAGGTTCCTCCCTTTTCTGTCTTTTCTTCCATCTGCTCCCGCAGGGATTCGATTGCAGCCGCATTCCGCTCATCCGCTTTCTGCAGCTCTGAAAACAGATTGTGTGACAGCTCCAGCTTGTCACTTCCCATTACCGCCATAATTTCCCCGTTTTCATTGACCGCACAGCTATAACCCTGTCCCTCGAAACTTCCAACCTGCAAGGATTCATTAAACCGCTCGGATTCATAGGTCAGTCCAAATACACCCGTAACATTCCCATCCTCATCGTAAATCGGAATCGTCATGACATTGACCGCCGTGTGTTCCTCACCAATTGCATCCCGCAACATTCCTGTAATCGTACACTTTCCTGCCATTCCTCTCGTAAAAAATTCCCGGTAGGAAAGATTGGTTACACTTCCATCCGTTGAATACGTCGTTCCGTCCGGAAAACAGTATGCAAAACGTTTGAGCTGATATTCCTCCAGAAAAATTTTAAAATTCCCCAGTTTCTTGTCTATCGTATCTGTCGTTACACCGACAAGTTCTTCCGCGAGTGACTGCAACAGCTCATAGTCCGCATACACCTTCATATGAAGCACCACCGCATTCTGGCTTGCCACATCCTGAAGGTTCTGCCGGAGCTGATTCTCCATCTCCGTTACATTGACATAGGAACTGTGAAGTACTATCACTACGATTCCGGCTAACGCCAGCATTACAATGACAAATCTTTTCATCCCCATGTTTGAGCCATTCATCCTCATAAAGTCTTCTCCCGTAATCCAATCTAGTTGAAATCTCTTCTATCCCGATTGTCATCCTATGATAAAAAAATTTTATCACTACACCTTCTCCGGTGCAATGTGATTTTGCATTTTTTGTGAATTTCTTCCTATTAAAATACCAGTTGTCTTTTGGAATTGCCAAGTTATGCCGATATGAATAAAAAGAACCTCTTAGGACAGGAGAAAAATTATGGCAACTATCAGCTTATGTATGATTGTAAAAAATGAGGAATCCGTTCTGGCGCGCTGTCTTGACAGCATTGCAGACCTGATGGACGAGATTATTATTGTAGACACCGGCTCCACTGACCACACAAAAGAAATTGCGGCAAATTATACCGATAAGATTTTTGATTTTGACTGGAAAAGCGATTTTTCCGCAGCGAGAAATTATTCTTTTTCCAAGGCAACGAAAGACTACATCTACACCGCAGACGCAGATGAGGTGTTAGATGAGACAAACCATGAGCGCTTTGCCCGCCTAAAAACCGTCATGCTGCCTGAAATCGAAATTGTGCAGATGAAATATATCACCGAAACCACCTTCGACACCGTGCAGAACTGCAACAAGGAATACCGTCCGAAACTGTTTAAGCGGCTGCGCACCTTTACCTGGGTGGACCCGATTCACGAAACCGTCCGCCTCGACCCAGTCATTTTTGACAGCGATGTGGAAATTCTGCACCGCCCGCAGTCTCTGCACAGCAAACGTGATTTTTCTATTTTTGTAAAATCCTACCGAAACGACGGTTCTCTCTCTCCGAAAATCCGGAGTATGTATGCACGCGAGCTGCTTAAAACCGGCGATGCCAGAGACTTTGCCGATGCCACTCCTATTTTTGCTGACATTCTTGAACACGATTATGATGAAACAGCTCAAAAAGAGGCAGCCTGCGTGTTAGCGCGCGCTTACCGCCTCTCTGACCAGAAAAATGAATTTTTCAAACTGACCTTAAAAGATATGATTACGACTCCCTGCTCTGAAATCTGCTATGAGCTTGGCACCTATTTTCAGGCATTGCGGGACTACAGCGAAGCTGCAATGTGGTATTATAACGCAGCCTACGAGACCAAAAGTATCTTAGACATCCACACCAGCGGCGACCTGCCGCTCTATGGACTTGTTGAATGTTATGAAGCGCTTCTTGCACAGGAAAAAGCTGCCGGCGGCAGTGTCTTGCTTCTCACCCAATACGAGCAGAGCCTCGAACAGTACCGGGAAGCTGCACGCAACTGGATGGTTCCGATGGAATTATAAGCGTTCCAGCACTTTTGTTTCCCGCTCCAGCCACGGAATTTCTTCAAATGTATACTGTTTTGCCAGCGCTCGGTTTTTTGCAAGGGCTTCTTTGACTGTCACAAAGACGCCGTGGAAGCCTAATTTTTCTTCATAATCATCCTGAATTCCGGGCACCCTTTTATGGCTATTGATATTACATTCATAGTAAATCGATCTCATCTGAAACCACGTTCCTGCTTCTTCCGTGTCCTCATTTTCCTCATAGGCCACTACGATACAGTCTCCGGGCGTGATATCCACATAACCGGTCTCCTCACGGATTTCCCGAAGCAGCGCTTCCTCTTTTGTCTCCCCGGCTTCCACGCCTCCGCCCGGAAATTTATAATCTCCGCGATTCGTCTCCACCATCAGAAGCTTTCCATTCTCCCGGATCACCGCCCGCACCGCAAGGCGCTCGTGAATTACCGGATTGCCTGTGGGTTTTGTTCCTTTTATGATGTTTATTTCAAACATATGGCGTTCCTTTCGTGAATGGTAAATAACCAGTCGTCTTGACAAAATAATGTCAGCCCAAAGGCTGGCACATAACGGGCATTACCTTGTTTTGATTTTTCGACAGCTATCAGGCAAATCTGGTGACCACGGCATAATCTTTTCAAGAGCATTACCTGATACGGTCAAAAGAGAGCTGTCCCTGAATGGGCAGGTTCTTTTCTGAACTACGTCCGAATCGCTGCTGGGTCAGAATGGCGACCTGCTCCTTCAGATCTTCTATCTGCCTTATAAGCTGCTCATTCTGCTTCTGGATAACAGCGGACTGTTCGGAAAGAAGCTTGAAATTATCATTCTGCTGAAGGAGCAGCATGATAATGGTTTCTTTGGGAAGAGTATTCAGTTTTTCTTCTGTTAGCAACTGATTTTTCATACCATAAGTATACCACAATAAGTCGCTGAAAGCAGCATATTTACTGGATTTTTTGAGATTTTTGATAACTTATTTAACTGTCAAAGTGCGTATGAAAACAGCCTCTAGTAAAGGTCTGGTTTTAATGGTGAAATCGTTTTTTTCTGTTCAATGGAAAGACCTTCCATGAGCCAGCGGAACTGTTGTGGAGATAATTGTTTCGCTTCCTGTTCGCTTCTCGGCCATTGAAAATGACCATCACCGGTTAACCGTTTGTAACACAGAAGCCATCCGTCTCTTTCAAAAAGAAGGGCTTTGATGCGATCGTTTTTCCGACCACAGAAAAGAAAGATGCTTCCTTCCTCTGTCGGATCCAGTCCGAAAGTTCCGTTTACGATGGCAATAAGTCCATCAATCCCATTTCTGAGATCGGTATATCCGGTGCACAGGTATATATGGGAGAATCCGGTTGCGTCATTGAGCATTCCTTATCACCCCAATCGTTCTGGCAAGCAGTGCCGGCGATGTATCTTCTGTGATCTGTATTGTGATTCCGCACATCGATAAAGTCAACCGTGATGGTTCTGGTTTTGCGATTGGAACAGCTGTAATCGGATGAGATCCGGAGTCCGTTTCTGCCGGCAGGCTCAACTCAACAAAACCGGATTCAGATGATTGTTCCAGTACTTCCTCACGAATGATTCGAAGCCAGTAAAAATAAGAATTACGGCTGAGGCCATTCTGTTTGCAATACTCATCTACTGTCAGATTGGTATTGTTACGAACCTGAATGATGGTTTTCCATTGTTGAATGTTGTAATTTCGTTTTGCTAAACGTATATCCATTTGGAATGTCCTCCTCGATTTAAAAAGATGAAAAAGTTGTAAACTTTTTCATCTTTTTAAATTATCTCAACCGAGAGGTGTTTACTCAAGGTACGAGTTATTTACCTGATACAACCAAATAATTTCCCTATCGGACACGGTGAAAGTTTTATATCCCTATGAATTTACACTACTCTCAAACTTCATTTGTATCTTTGCAACTCTTCATTCCGTTTTATATCCCTATGAATTTACACTACTCTTGACAGAGACTCTTTACTCTTATAATTATCCAAGCCGATGCCTCTCTTTTGAAAAATGAATACACTTCCCAAAGCCGACTCTTGCATCTGCTTGAAATTCTACCATATATTTGCCATTTTCACTACCTATTTTCGCCAGCATTTTCCACTACCGGCATGCGATACTCCGTACCGTTTTTTAACATTCCATAAATGATACTGATTAATCGTCTGGAAATACAAATCAGTGCCTGCTGGCTGGTTTTTCCCTCTGCCTTACGCTTCTCGTAGTAGGCTCGCACTACTGGATTTCTTGGTGTGCCTTTTGAGGATAGCTGCACCATCTGGATTGCAAGAAAATAAATAGTGGCCTGCAGTCGTCTGTTTCCCTGCTTGGTAGCTACATCCTTCCCCTTACCGCTGGAGGATAAATGAAGTGGTGCAATCCCTGCGAACTGTGCCAGTTTATTGGCATTACTAAAACGTTTGATATCACCAATCTCTGCAAGAATCTTAACTGCTGTAATGACATTTACACCGGGAATAGTTGTAAGCGTGCAGCCAAGCATCTTATACATCTATTCCAGCATCTTGTCTACTTCCGCAAGCTGGCTATCATAGTGCTGTAAATCACTGACAATGCTAAGTGTCACCATGTCTCTGGCATCTTGATAATCAATATTTTTTACTTTATCACTGGCTACCGCATCCAAGATTTTCTCGCAAGTTTTAGTGGAGCATTTGTTATGGCTGACGGGAACAAGTTCCTTACGTAAATCTTCCACAGACTTACCCCTAAGATACTTTCTGGATGGATAATGCTCCCAGAAGTACAGTGCAGTAGGTCTACTGATGTCATTAAAAAATGACTTATACGACGGATACGCAATACACAACTGCTCGTGCAACTGATTAACCAGTCTGGTTCGCTGTTTCATGATATTGTCCCTACGATGCACCAGCTGACCAAGTGACCAGTACGCATCATTTGGACACGCATCTGGAAGTTTATCAAGCATATTTAAAGTTGCCAGAGCAATGGCTTCCGCATCATCACTGTCACTCTTACGGTACATGGCACCTCGATGCTTTGCCTGTCGATGTGAGATAGCAGTGTTTACATCCTTAACCAGATACCACTTGTCAATCAACCAAACCGCTAAAGCTCTACCAATTTGTTATGCTTTGAGACAATTTTATCGGAATTGCCATATAACAGAAAAATCGAGAATGCTCCATTTTGCCAATAAAACATTCTCGATTCTATGTTTACACCCAGTTGTTAAGGGTTATTTCCTCCCCCTTACACCCCCTTGTGCGTGCCATTGTAACATGGATGCTTAGGAATCGTCAAGGAAAATGTTACGAGTTTGTTACGTTTTTATAAACTCACTTTGAATACATTTCCTCTCCATCACATATAAACTCTTCAAGTCTTTCTTTCTGTGTTTTACTTACATTACTGAAAAGCATAAGACTGTACAACACAAAAGCCAAAATGTTACCTTCTGCTTACTCAAATGTACTCTTCCTTTACGGATGGAGAGTTAATTAATAGACGGATAGGAGTTGTAGGTTGTTGGATGTCCGAAAGTATAGCCATAATAAGTACTATACTACACTAATCTCTGTTAACGAAATACCCGTAATATTTACCTTTTGAATTAAATCTTTAAACTTTTCAGATACAAATATTGGTATTTCTTGCCTATTTGACAACTTAAAGACATCTGCGCTATCCGTTTTATCAGCATATATACCATATTTACTTACTGTATATATTGTTCCTATTCCCTCAATTTCTGTTTCAAAATACTCTGATTTATCCAAGCATAACGCATCTACAACTTTAATAATATTGGCAATATAATATTGTTTAAAATCCTCTCCATTATTTGTTTCCTTTATGCCAACTTTCAAAAATTGTATATCCGTATTGACTGACTCTAATAATGTCTTCAACCTGTTTGATACCAAGAACCATCCTTTATCATTGGCAAGATAATCAGTCCAAACATCTCCTTCTTCTTTTGTATAGAAAAACTCAAATTTATCATCCCAGTTTTCAAAAACTTTCCCAGTATTTAATGCATTTTGCTGAATTCCATAATCATTTTGAAAATGGCATATTATATCATTTTCTCTTTCCATATCCATAGATAATTTGTAATATTTCATCCATATTCTCCTTACTTCCAGTAATCCTTATACAACATGTCAGGATTTGATTTTACGTTATTCTTTAAATTATCAAATAACTTAAGGAATATATCTTTGTCTCCTTGTGCAATGTTGTCAAATTGTTTCATACTATCAAGAACATATTCATGATAAGCATTTGGATGACGACCCTGATGTGGTAGCAAATCTTTATTCCATGCATCATCTAAATCTAATTCATACCTGTTTGCTATTTCCTCCAGCTGAGGGGTATATGTCTTGCTTTTATTTGTTGCATAGTGATGTACCTGATTAGGTTTAGTTACACTACCACTCTTGACATAAAGTTTTTACTCTTATAATTATCCAAGCCGATGACCCTACCCCGAAAAATAAATACACTTTCCAAAGCCGACCGTTTCATCTGCTTAAAATAATATCACATATCTGCCATTTTCATCATATATTTTTGCCAACATTTTCCACTACTGGCAGTTGGTACTCCATACCACTTTTTAACATTCCATATATAATACTGATTTACCTTCTTCTTTACGCTTCTCGTAATACGCACAAAAAGCTGGATGGGTGTACCCTTTGAGGATATCTGTATCATCTGAACCGCAAAAAAGTATATCGTCGCTTGCAATTTTCTATTACCTTGCTTGGTAGCCATATCCTTACCTTTACCGCTGGAGGATAGATGAAGCGGTGTAATTCCAGCAAACTGTGCCAGTTTGTTCGCATTACCAAAACACTTGATGTCACCAATTTCTGACAGAATTTTCACTACTGTGATAACATTTACACCGGGAATAGTTGTAAGCGTGCAGCCAAGCATCTTATACATCTGTTCCAGCATCTTGTCTACTTCCGCAAGCTGGCTATCATAGTGCTGTAAATCACTGACAATGCTAAGTGTCACCATGTCTCTGGCATCTTGGTAAGCATTATTTTTCACTTTATCACCAGCTACCACATCTAAGATTGTCTCGCAGGTCTTTGTAGAACATTTATTATACCGCAGTTGTTTTCCGTATGGCGATGCAGTGTTGCTTTGCACTGCTTTTGGAATTAGCAGATTGGAAATGGTAAAACCACATGACATAGAAGCCAGCAGAAAATCGTTATGATTATCCTTGCTGGCTTTTACTAATTACTAGTTAGTTACAATCTGCATATTATCTTTAAGACATTCTCAATAATTGAATGAAGGATTTACATTAAAATCAATCCCCAATTCTTGTAATTTTGTAATTACTGGTTTAATCTTAGGTGCCTTAGCTTTTAATATACATGCTTCTCTTTTTTCAAGCATTTGCTTCGCAATAACAAAATTAACATTAGCTGTTTTTGCAACAAATTTTATTTTTTCTGCATCAACTTCTGTTACATTTTTTATATACAGACTGTATTCCGTTTCATCTCTATCTATATCTTCAATGTATGTTGTTATTATATTCCACCCACACATAGGGCATCTCCATCCTTGAGTAGCACCTTCGATACTCCAATTCATTTTTCCTTTACATTTTTCACATATCATTTCCTAATTACCTCCTGGAGAAAATAATTTAAATGTCTCTCTATTATTCATGTCTGGCAATCTCAAATTATTCATACCTGCAACAAAATAATTACCATCTGGTGTAGACCATAAATAATTTGTCGGTGCATAAACTTCAACATTTAGCTTATTTGCCAAATTCTGTGCAAATCCATTATCCAAAGCACCTGTATTACAAGACAATAACCTAATTGTCTGTCCGTTATAACCATCTGAATTTTGTATTAATCTAGAAGCCGTTCTGTGATCAACTGTCATATGTTGCCCATTATGAGTAATCTGTATGCCATTAGGTGTTCCATGTGCAATTACATCAAAATAACCATTCGTATCCACATCTGTCCTACGACTAATATTACTAACAAACGCATCATCAGCGTCCATAAAAGTAGCATCTCCAACAGAGTATTTACCACTCTCAAACAATGATGAGGGTGGAGAAATGCCGGTAGAAGTTTTATATCCCTATGAATTTACACTACTCTCAAACACCAGACAGAGAAAGAAATCGTGAAATACAGTTTTATATCCCTATGAATTTACACTACTCTCAAACCAGATATAGACAATTCAGAAATTGCAGAAGTTTTATATCCCTATGAATTTACACTACTCTCAAACAAAAATTGTAACCTTCTGGTAACTCCATCAGTTTTATATCCCTATGAATTTACACTACTCTCAAACATCCATTACTGTCCCGATTGGGAACATGAGTTTTATATCCCTATGAATTTACACTACTCTCAAACTGCTACCGCTTCTTTTTTAATAAGTGACTGGTTTTATATCCCTATGAATTTACACTACTCTCAAACGTGATGATTAATGCACACGCTTGTGAATATGTTTTATATCCCTATGAATTTACACTACTCTCAAACATTGTGTTATTCATTTTTTCCTCTCTTGCCGTTTTATATCCCTATGAATTTACACTACTCTCAAACACCGAAAACGAATTTGCCGAGGAAAACGTTGTTTTATATCCCTATGAATTTACACTACTCTCAAACCGGTGTTGTTCCGGTTTCTGTGTAAATTAGTTTTATATCCCTATGAATTTACACTACTCTCAAACGCTGCCGGACGGCTCAACTGTGACTCATTCGTTTTATATCCCTATGAATTTACACTACTCTCAAACTCAATGCAGCGCTGTGTGTGGATAAGGCAGTTTTATATCCCTATGAATTTACACTACTCTCAAACGCACAATTTGAGTTTCCCAGCTTCGGCAGGTTTTATATCCCTATGAATTTACACTACTCTCAAACGCCCGTGATACACTGGACGACTTGGCGGGGGTTTTATATCCCTATGAATTTACACTACTCTCAAACGGAGATACGGAATATATATGTTTCTGCTCAGTTTTATATCCCTATGAATTTACACTACTCTCAAACATATAGAATGTATCAGAATGTGTTATGAAGGTTTTATATCCCTATGAATTTACACTACTCTCAAACACGCTGTAGAGGGCGGTAAACTTAATTTAAGTTTTATATCCCTATGAATTTACACTACTCTCAAACTTTATTTCATTCTATATCGCAAATGAGGGGGTTTTATATCCCTATGAATTTACACTACTCTCAAACAGCAGAGGGAGTGGCTGTTGCCACTCCAACGTTTTATATCCCTATGAATTTACACTACTCTCAAACCTATGTCATTAGTATGCCACACTGTAACGCGTTTTATATCCCTATGAATTTACACTACTCTCAAACTATCTGGTAAAGTTGGTTGGAATGAAATGTTTTATATCCCT
>OGCY01000375.1_pt1 | contig 13339 bp, 8 predicted proteins | sample 1570311 | NCBI WGS metagenome assembly OGCY01 (sample SAMEA2582165, study PRJEB24529) | metagenome | biome: Human gut stool | place: China | collected 2011
GGCAGGCGCACATTTAAAAAATAAAGTGACGTGAACGTCTTTCTTGAATCAAACCAGAGCTTGGCAGCGGATTCGTTTTTATAGCCGCTGTCGGAGATGGCTTTAAAATCTGCCGCTGTCAGTGCTTCCCAGTCCTTTGCAATGATTTCATCGGAAAGTTTTCTTTTACAGCCAAAATGCTCCAAGGCGCTGTTCAGGTGTGAGGTGGTTTTCACAATCGTTTCCTCGGAAACATCCTGACATTTGCTCAAAAGCACGGTTCCGGCGGGGGCGAGCTGGGACGCGAGAAGGTATTCCGATTCCTCGGAGAGGTGCTCCTCAAGCCCGGCGTCCGCAATCGTGATGACACTTCCAATCTCGTACCAGCGGTCTAATGGCTCTTCGTGCAGAAGGTCAAAAAATTCATCCACATCAAAGATGCCGGACGGCTCCACCAGAACACGGTCATAACCGCACATCCCCATCGAAATCAGTTTCGTCTTAAAACGTCTTCTGTGACAGTCCTCGTCGCAGCCGCCTGCAATCATCTCAAGTTCGCAGTGCTCCCCCATCAAATCCTGCAACAGCATCATATCGACATTGACGGCACCAAAATCATTCTCAAGAATACAGATATTAAGCCCTGCATCCATCAGATATCTGGCGTACTTTTTCAGAAATGTGGTTTTCCCGGAACCGAGAAAACCGGTAATCAAATCTATTTTTATCATTTGAAATCCTTTCGTTATTTTTTAATCTTAATCAACTGGGCATTGACCGATTCCGGAAATCCCTCCGGCATCGAGCTGCCCGCCATGGCAAATAAGGTTTCTAACGTGGAGTTCTTCATCATGTTATACATGCCCTCGTCTTTTTCAAACTTCATGCCAGTGGAAAGATGGATTGCCTCCTGTAAAAGAGAGAAAGCTTCCCCGTTCTGCGCGATGTCGGCAATCGTGTCCCGGATGTTGTAGCGGTCAGCAGGAAATTCCATCGGAGCAGTCAAATCCAGGTTCCCGGCAAGCTTGAACCAGTTTGCAACGCCCTCGGCGCGCTCGTTTACTTCCGGCAGCGTGTAGATTTCCGGCTCTTTTTCCACTTTTTCCAGAGAAATGCAGTCTTTGATGGTATCCGGCTTCGTCTGTGTTCCGGCAAGCGCCGTAACGGTGTTAAAATCGTCCTCAAGGGCGACAGAGAAGACTGCAATGTGGTCTGAAACCGCACAGACGCCCACGAGTTTTCGATTTACAAACAGGGAGACATAAGGCTCGTTGGTGTAAACCTTTATCTGCGTCTGTTCCCCGGCGCGCTTTGCATAGTGGCGTCCGGTGATGTGCACCATCGGCTTGTCACTCCAGTAAGCCTGGTAAATATAGAAGCTGTCCTTGCGGATTTTCCGGTCCATTGTGACAAGTCCTTTGTTGTTGCGTCCGGCAACGCCGCCCTCATTTCTGGCAGCACAGCCAAAATCAAACATATTCCAGACATGGGTCGACCAAAGCCACGGGCGTTCCGTTAAAATTTTTGCCATATGCTCATGGTACATCGCCTGATATTCCTCCGAATAATCCTTGCAGGCAGGATTTGCACCGTGATAGGTGAGAATACCTTCGCAGCCGTACTCGGAAAGCCCCAGACAGATATCGGGATGTTTGGCGTGATACTCGTCAAGCCATGATTCATTGTCAGAGTATTTGCCGCCGTACCAGCCGAAGTAGTGATTATAACTCTCGATATCTGTAATGCCGTGCATCGGACCGTCGACAGGCGTCATGGATACATGTGCAATCGTGGTGAGACGGGTCGGGTCTAACTCTTTGGCGAGTGCATTTAAGGCAACGTGATTTTTCACAAGCTGCTCGGAGATACCGCCAATCAGAATTTCGTTGGAAATCCCCCAGAAGCAGATGGAGCTGTGGTTAAAATTCTGGAAAATCAGCTCTTTTAACTGGTGTACGCAGTTTTCGTGAGCGGCAGGGTCTTTACTCATTGCCGTGATAAACGGAATTTCTGCCCAGACCACAAATCCGAGCGCATCGCAGGCATCATAGAAAACATCGGCGTGCTGGTAATGTGCGAGGCGGATGGTGTTTGCGCCAAGCTCCTTGATGATGCGGGCGTCCTCGTAGTGCTCCTCTGCGGTTAAGGCATTTCCGTGGTAGAGCAAGTCCTGATGACGGCTGACACCGCGGAGGGGTGTGGGAACACCGTTTAAGAGGAATCCCATCTGCGGGTCACAGGAGAAGGTGCGGACACCATGGCGTGTGGAGATTTCATCACAGACCTCATTGCGGCGCAGAAGCGTCGCCTTCACCGTGTAGAGATAAGGATGCGCAGTGTTCCAGAGTTTCACATCCGGAAGATAGAGCGTGATTTTGGTGTCGGAAGCAGGACAGACGCCGGATGCAACCTCATGGGAGGATGGCGTAAGTTCCGGTGCTCCTCCTTTCATAACAGTTTCAATATAATCAACTGCGTCTGTAATAGAATAAAGCACGGTGTAATCTTCACTGGCATTGACCAGATAGGTTTCAATCGTGACAAGGGCGCCTCCGTCTGCAACCGGCTTCGAGGTCACCTTGATGCCGGAGGCACCGTAGTAATCTAACGTAAAGTGTGTGTCTGGCACACTGATGAGGTTGACGCCGCGGTAGAGACCGCCGTAAAAGGTAAAATCCGCCGCCTGCGGGTAAACATTGCTTTTTTCCTCATTGGAGCACTCAATGACTAAAAGATTATCATCCGTATCCTTTAAGGTTTCGGTCAGGTCAACCCGGAATGCAGAGTAGCCGCCCTCGTGGGTGGTCAGCTTTTTCCCATTTAAATAGACGGATGCCTGCTGTCCTGCCGCCGGAATGTCAAGATATGTTTTTCCGCCGGAGAGAGGCTGGTGAAGGGGCGCAAGCTTATGGCTGTAGCACGCCGTCGTGCGCAGATAGGAGCCGTTGCCGTCGTGCCCGTCAATCGCGTTCCAGGTGTGGGGCAGAGTGACGGTTTCGGTCTGTTTGGAATGGGAGCCGTAGGCTCCGATGGAAAAATTCCAGTTATCGTTGATAGGAATGATTTTTCGCATAAAATACCTCTTTTTTGCTTTTTCTTTCAGCTTCTCGTTTATGATTGCTATTTTACGCGTGCAATGGGGCAAAGTCCATGCCTTATAAAAATTTAACAATTGCCGCGTTTTTATATATTTTTGCAAAAAAACAGTGGAATCATACCTGTTTTAAAAAGAAGCAAAAAAGATATTGACATTTTCCCAGGAAGTGGTATAGTTTAATTAACATTTGAACAGATGAACAGATGTTAATATGAAAAGAACAACAGGCGGCATGATTCATAGACAGACTGCCTGTCATAAATTAAAAAGAAAAGGAGAACATACTATGAAAAAGACTTACAAAATCGAGGTTGACTGTGCAAACTGTGCAAACAAAATGGAGGAAGCTGCAAAGAACACCGCAGGAGTTGCAGATGCAAGCGTAAACTTCATGACCTTAAAAATGAGCGTTGAATTTGCAGAGGGTGCAGAACCGAAGGCTGTTATGGAAGATGTTTTAAAAGCATGCCGTAAGGTTGAGCCGGACTGCGAAATCTTTTTCTAAATCTGAATAAAAAGGAGGCGTGCGTATGACACGGAAACAGAAAAAAGTCCTGATCCGTATAATACTTGCTGCGGCACTGATTCTTGCATATAAAGGAATCTTTCATTTCTTCCCACTGAACGGGTATGTGGAACTGGCACTTTATATGATTCCGTATCTGATTATCGGCTATGACATTTTACAGAAAGCGGGGAAAGGCATCTTAAACCGCCAGGTATTTGACGAGAATTTCCTGATGGCAGTCGCAACCGTCGGCGCAATTGTGCTCGGTGAGTACGTTGAGGGTGTTGCGGTTATGCTGTTTTACCAGATTGGCGAGCTGTTTCAGAGCTATGCGGTTGGAAAAAGCCGTAAGAACATCAGCGAGCTGATGGATATCCGTCCTGATTATGCAAATATCGAGGTGGACGGCGAACTGACCGAGGTAGATCCGGATGAGGTTGAGGTTGGTTCTGTGATTGTTGTAAAACCGGGAGAAAAGGTTCCGATTGACGGTGTGATTGTCGAGGGACATTCCTCTTTGAACACGAGTGCACTGACCGGAGAGAGTCTTCCGAGGGAAGTGGCAGAGGGCGAGGAGGTCATCAGCGGAAGCATCAATATGACCGGACTGCTGCGAATCCAGACGACCAGGGAATTTGGGGAATCTACGGTTTCCAAAATTCTTGACCTGGTGGAGAATGCCAGCTCAAAGAAATCCCGCTCCGAGAATTTTATCACGAAGTTTGCCAAGTATTATACCCCGGCGGTATGTTATGGTGCATTAGCACTTGCAATCCTTCCGCCACTTGTGAGGATGTTGTTCCTCTCCATGTCGCCGGATTGGGCAGACTGGATTATGAGAGCGCTGACATTCCTTGTTATCAGCTGCCCGTGTGCACTTGTCATCAGTATTCCGCTTAGCTTCTTTGCCGGAATCGGCGGTGCGAGCGATGCAGGGATTCTGATTAAAGGCTCGAACTACCTGGAAACCTTAGCACAAACGAAATATGTAGTATTCGATAAGACCGGAACCATGACACAGGGCGTGTTTGAGGTGACCGGTGTCCATCACAATGAAATGCCAAAGGAGAAATTGCTTGAGTATGCGGCACTTGCGGAGAGTTATTCTTCCCATCCAATCAGCCGCAGCTTACAGCGTGCCTACGGAAAAGAGATTGACAAGACACGTGTGACAGAGGTTGAGGAAATCAGCGGACACGGCATCACCGCAAAGGTGGACGGCGTACCGGTTGCAGCCGGAAATGATAAGCTGATGGAACGTCTCGGAATTGCCTGCAATGACTGTCACTCTGTCGGAACCATCATCCATATGGCAGTAAACGGCACTTATGCCGGACATATAGTCATCTCGGATATCATCAAGCCGCATGCAAAGGAAGCCATCAAGGCATTAAAGGCAGCAGGCGTGAAGAAAACCGTCATGCTGACAGGCGATGCCGACCGCGTGGCACAGAGCGTTGCCAAGGAGCTTGGCATCGATGAGGTGCACAGCGAGCTGCTTCCGGCAGATAAGGTTTCGATTGTGGAAAGCCTGTTAGACAAGAAGGGCGCGAAAGAAAAACTTGCCTTTGTCGGTGACGGTATCAACGATGCTCCGGTATTATCCCGTGCGGATATCGGAATTGCAATGGGCGCACTCGGTTCGGATGCAGCCATCGAGGCTGCGGATATCGTGCTGATGGACGATGACCCGTTAAAGATTTCCAAGGCAATCCGCATTTCAAGAAAATGTCTGCGGATTGTATACGAGAATATCTACTTTGCAATTGGTATCAAGGTTATCTGCCTCCTGCTTGGCGCACTTGGAGTTGCCAATATGTGGGCGGCCATCTTTGCAGACGTGGGCGTTATGGTGATTGCAGTATTAAACGCAATCCGCGTTCTTGCAACAAAGAAGCTCTAAAAAACTAGGATATCTGCCCTGGCAGATATCCTTTTTGGTTGCAAAAAACAGACCACTGTTATACAATAAAGTGGTAACGAGGGGAAATTTACACAGGAAGAAAGGATTGCAAAATAGGGTCAATTAAGAACAGAATCAGCATTTTTGTAGGAGCAAGCCTGTTAGCAGTTATTTTAATCTGCCAGTTTGTCAGCACATATACATTAAACAGAAATCTATCAGAAAGTATTTCAGATTACGTTGAGATGGAGGCGGATACCAAGGCGGATGTGGTCAATGCCTGGCTTAATAATCAGGCAGAGACGGTAAATCAGATGGCACAGGCGGCAATGGCTCTTGGGGCAAAGGATAAGACGAAGATACAGGAATATCTTGGAACGTGTCTGGCGCAGAATGAGAATGCCCTGATGTATTATATGTGCTATGAAGATGAGACAACCGCATATATGGCGGGTGGGGATACCCTGTCAATTAATGTAACAGAGCGTGACTGGTGGAAACAGGCGGTTGGACAGCAGACATTAATCTATACAGATCCATATCAGGATGTGGCAACCGGGCAGATGGTGGTATCGATTGCGGCGCCACTTAAAGCAGATGGGTTACAGTGTGTACTGTTAGCGGATTTTAACCTTACGGTACTGGTAGACCTCATCAATAACATTGATTCCAACGAAAATATACACGGATTTCTTCTGGCAGGCGATGGAAGCGTAATCGTGCATGAAAATGAGGCATTTCTTCCGACGGAAAACGGAAGCACCAACCTTGGAGAAGCGCTTGGAATTGATATATCGGCAGCCGGTCTGAACAAAATGAAAGAATATGACGGAAGTGACCGGTTTGTACATATATCTACAATTGAAGAAACAGGCTGGAAGCTTGGAATCACAGAAAATGTTTCAGTTGTGTCAGCGCGTCTTATGAAAAACGTACTGACGATTGCACTGCTTGGCCTGATATTGTTAGCAGCGTCTGTTCTTGCAACGGGACTTTTGATTGGAAAATGTCTAAAGCCTGTAAAATATATGAAGGACTTCATTGTTGACCGTATTATCGGACGTGAAAATGCCACCAGGCAGAAGGATGAGGTCAAAGAAATTCAGCATCTGATTGACACGATGCAGCAGAACTTCATTGGAACGATACGTCAGGCAAAGAGTATAGCTGCAAATGTAGATGAAAAGCTGACGGGAACCAGTGAAAAAATCGGGGCAATCAATCAGAATATTACCGACATCAGTGCAAAGGTGGAGGAAACAGGAGAAAGTATTCAGACACAGGGAAATTCCATTTCTGGAATTAATACGACCTGTGGCGAGGTTGCAGAGTCTGTAGATGAACTTGCGCAACAGGCACAGAATATCTCAGAGCGTGCCAGTGATATTATTGAGCGGGTCAACCGGATTGTGCCGGAAATTATTACAGATAAGAAAAATGCAGTACAGATTGCAACAGAGAGCAGAAAGAAACTGGAAGGCGCAATTGCACAGGCAGCAGTTATCAAGGAGATTACAACTGTAACGGCGGCAATCAAAGAAATTGCAGACCAGACGAACCTCTTAGCGTTAAATGCGAGCATTGAGGCAGCACGGGCAGGAGAGGCAGGAAAAGGTTTTGCAGTTGTAGCCGAAGAAATCAAAAAGTTAAGTGAAAGTACAAATGAGGAAATTGATAAGGTAAACGCACTTACAGGAAAAATTCTTGCAAGTGTAGATGTGCTGAGCGAGGAGAGCCGTGGAATTGTCGGATTTATAGATACAAAAGTAATGTCTGATTACGATAAGTTAGAGCATCTTGCAACCAGTTACCGGGATGACGCAGCCTACTATGAGTCGGTCAGCACAGAACTAGGAGCATCCAGTGAGGAATTGAGTGCAAGTATAGAGGATATTGTAAACTCACTCGGAGAGATTGCAGACGAACAGAACCGGCTCAATACAGCAATGGAAGTTATTACGGAAAACCTCACAAAGATTACCGGTGCCAGCGATGACGTGGCAGAAGATACAAAACAGGTGTTAAAAGAGGTAATTGACCTGAACGAAACGGTAAAGAATTTTAACATATAACGGAATAAATGGATAAAAAGGGAACAAAAGAGATGGAAAAAGCAGTAAATCGACTGACACTGATTGTAATTGCAATTATTGATATGTTTTTCTTTGCAGGATATATCAGTGACTTTAAACAGGGAAATATTTCATTTGCATTTATGATGGCGGTAGAAGTTACCGTGTTTCTCACTCTGCTGGCATCCACTGTTGTGTTTTTTCATAAGCAGGACAGCGAAGTATTCAAATACGTATCATTGATTGGCTACATGGTGGTTTATACACTGGTTTTGTTCGGAGCACAGAACAATTCTGTGTTTGCAGTTATATTTCCGATTGCACTCATTTACCTTCTTTACTACAATTATAAATTGATATTAGGGGCAGTGATTGGATTCAGCGTGATTAATATTGCAGACATTGTGTATTATGCGGGAGTATTAAAACATATGCCGGACGGAGGCGCAGTCAACAGCACATCGGTTTTACTGCAGGCAGCGTGTGTGGAAGTGTTTCTGATTGTTTTAGCACAGACGACAAAGCTTTCCAATGATAATAATGCCAGAAAGATAGCAAGTCTTAATGAGGAGAAGGAGAAGAGCGCGCAGCTTTTGAAGGATGTTCTGGTAGTTGTTGAAAATGTAAAAAACAATTCTGCCGAGGCGGAGGATTATATCAAAGACCTTGGGAAAGATGTAGAACGGACAGCGGCAACGCTTGGGGATATCTCAGAGGGAAACAATAATAATGCCAGAAATATCGAGCAGCAGACGATGATGACCGGAAGTATTCAGGAGATTATCGTGGGAACAAAAAAGATGGCGGACGAAATGCTGACGCTTGCAAGGGAGTCCGGTGAGGCAGTTGATGGCGGCAGGGACTCCATGGGCGGGCTTTTAACGCAGTCCGGGGAAACAAAAGCGGCAAATGAAGAGGTAGTGGCGGCAGTTACCAGACTGATTGAGAATGCCAAAGCAGTGGAAAACATTACTGAGCAGATTTTTTCTATTTCAGGTCAGACGAATCTTCTTGCATTAAATGCTTCGATTGAAAGTGCACGTGCCGGGGAAGCAGGACGCGGATTTGCGGTTGTTGCGGATGAAATCCGGGCGTTAGCAGATCAGACGCGCAAGCTCACCGAAGAAATTCAGAGCGTGGTAGGCGATTTGCAGCACAATGCCGACACCGCAAAAAATACGGTCGATAACGTAATGGCAACTGCCGGAACGGAGCATGAACTGATTAATCATGCAAATGAACAGTTTTCCGGTATTGGAAGCCGCATGACGAGGTTGAATGAGACGGTGGAGGAAACCTACCGCAAGATAGAAGAAATTTTACAGTCGAACAATACCATTGTTGAAAGTATTCATCAGATTTCCGCGGTCAGCCAGGAGGTTGCAGCAAGTACGCAGCAGGTTGTGGAATTAGGAGAAGACACCAGACAAAAAGCGGTCAATGCGCAGAAGCTGATGGAGGATTTGAACAATACGGTAAAAATTGCAGACAAATATCTGTAAGTCCGGTCTGAAAAAGGTTGCATTTCATGAAAGAGAGTGCTATAATAAATAAGCAATTTAGCACTTTAAAGCGTTGGTGCAGAAAAGAAAGATAGGAGATATACGGAAACAATGAAAGAAATCGCAAGCTTGATGGAATACCGTTCTGGTGTAAAAGTAGTAGATGCAACCCTGCGTGACGGGGGACTGGTAAATGATTTTTATTTTACAGATGAATTTGTAAAGGACTTATACCAGACAAATGTCAAAGCGGGTGTCGATTATATGGAGTTCGGCTATAAAGCGGATAAGGAAATTTTTGACGAGAAGCAGTTTGGCAAATGGAAGTTCTGTAAGGATGAGGATATCCGTGCAATTGTGGGTGACAACAACACGGATTTAAAGATTGCAGTCATGGCTGATGTGGGACGCTGCAATTATAAAGAAGATATTCATGACAAGGCAGAAAGCCCGATTGATTTGATTCGTGTAGCAACTTACCTCAATACAATCCCAGCAGCGGCAGATATGATCGAAGATGCAGTCAACAAAGGCTATCAGGCGACCTGCAACATTATGGCAATCTCCAATGCACAGGAGTCTGATTTAAAGGTGGCGCTTGACATTCTCGGAAAGACACCGGTGGAGGTGTTCTACATTGTGGACAGCTTCGGGGCACTTTATCCGGAACAGATTGCACGTATTGCAGATATCTATATGGAAGCTGCGACCAAGTATGGCAAAAAGATAGGAATCCACGCACATAACAATCAGCAGCTTGCATTTGCGAACACGATTGAGGCAGTGGGAGATGGTGTGGACTGGCTGGACGCAACCTATGCTTCGATGGGACGCGGGGCAGGAAACTGCGCGATGGAGCTTTTGTTAGGTTTTCTGCGCAATCCGAAGTATGATGTATACCCGGCAATCCGCTTTATTGAGAAGCATATGACGAAGTTAAAGGAAGACGGCGTTGTCTGGGGCTATGATTTACAGTACCTGATGACCGGTCTTTTGAACCAGCATCCGAGAACCGCAATCCAGTTTACCAAGGAGAAACGAAACGACTATTCCGCATTTTACAGGGAAGTCGTGGCTCAGGATTAAGAAAATCTTAAGGAATCTTAAAAGAAATTTTCGTTAAGTTGCATGGCAAAAAGTATATAATAGAGAGCGCTTTGGGGGAGAAGGAGTTCTCATATGAAAAAATTATATTTGGCGGCGATTGTTTATCTGTATCTTCCGTTTGTAGTGTTTTTATTCGGTTGGACAAGGCTTTTAGTTGCGCTTCCGGTGACACTCTTGACGGGAGCGGCACTTTACTTCTGTTATCGCAGGCTGACCGCGGAACTGTCTGATACCATTCACTTTGGACGGTTAGAGCTTTTGCTTTTGTTTATCCTGTTTTTTGGGCTCTGTGTCGTTGGAGGCGGCGGAGATTTGTTCATTCAGGATGGAGACTGGCACAAACATCATGCGATTTTGTACTCGCTTGTGGATTATGACTGGCCGGTACAGTACAGCGGGGATGTGCTCCTGACCTACTATCTTGGTCAGTACATTGTGCCGGGATTTGTCGGACGGATTCTGGCAGGTTCCCATGTGGCAGCCGTGTGGGCGCAGACGGTCTGGAATGCACTCGGATTATGGATTGCGTATCTTTTTACCTGTCAGTATTTAAAAGTGACTGGGAAGTGGAAACGGTTTTTCATATTCTGCATTTTTGTTTTCTGGAGCGGAGCAACAAATCTTGGAAGTTTTGTGTATCAGGCGATTGGAAATGACGCCTCCCTCTGTTCTTATAAATGGATTGATTTAAACCGGGTGAAGGTGCATTTTGCGTCGAACTTTGATGCCATCCGCGGAGCGTTCCAGCACGTGGTAACGCCATGGATCTGCACCGCCATTTTTCTCAATCATAAAAAAGAAATTGCGGCATATGTCATGCTTGCACTGCCGCTTTTGTTTTCCGCAACGTTTGGATTTGTCTATTTCGCACTGATTCTTGCGGCATATGCCGTATATGAGTTTGTGCAGAACAAAGAGAAGTTAAGTGTCATCCGGCAGATTTTTTCACCGGAAAATCTGTTGCTTTTGCCACTTACGGCGGTAACGCTTATCTATATGGGCGGAAATATCTTCGGGGACAAGCCGGGTGTGGTTGGCTTAGACCTGTTAAATATGTTTTATTTCCGGGACTTTTACCTGATTTTTATCGCGGTGGAATTTGTTTTTTATGCCGTGTTTTTATTCCGGGAGCACCGGAAGGACTTCCTGTTTTATGTGATTACCGGCGAGCTTTTGCTGATGCCGTTTATCAGCCTTGGAATGTTTAATGACTTGTGCTCAAGGGGAAGTATTCCGGCACGCTTTATTCTGATGGTCTATTGCATAGAGCAGATTTATAAGTACGGGGCAAAGAACTGGAGAAACTTTGGAATTGCATTGATTTTTCTGATAGGAGCCTGGAATACGCTCGATGAAATGCACGTAGTGGTATTCACGTCGTTTCAATATGGAATCGGCAGCGAACAGAATATTAACGACAATGTAAAGTCATTTGACGGATATGCCGGGAATCTGACGAAACGGGCAGATGAGGCGTTCAACTATTATACGATGAACTACAGCGATTCTCTGTTTTATAAGATAGCGCGAAAGTAAATAAGAGAAACAGAATGGAGCAGTGATTTTGTAAAAAATGCACAAAATCACTGCTCTTTTTTTGTGACTGAAAATGACGGATTATGATTGACTATGACTGAAAATGAAGTTATAATGCAGTCATAAGATGAACGGAATTGAACGAAGTTGACTGAAAATGGAGGAATAGATATGCTGACAGAGGAAAGATTTGCAAGGATTTTATCCATACTAGAACGTATGGGGAGCGTCACGGTCCAACAGCTTATGACGGAGCTGGATGCTTCAGAGTCTACCATCCGCCGAGACCTGACCGCACTTGATACAGCAGGGCAGCTCACCAAGGTTCATGGAGGCGCAATCGCAAAGACTACAGCTTACAGTACCATGGATGATGAGGTAGTACACCGCAAGGAGCAGAATAAGGAAGCAAAGTCACGGATTGCAAAATATGCGGCGGGACTCATTGAGCCGGGAGATTTTGTTTATCTGGATGCCGGGACGACAACAGAGCTGATGATTGACTATATTGAAGTAAAGAATGCAGTGTTTGTCACAAATGCGATTACCCATGCAAGGCTGCTTTCCGACAAAGGCTACACCGTCTACATCCTCGGCGGAGAATTTAAAGCCGTCACGGAGGCAATCGTCGGCGAGGAAGCGGTCGCTTCCCTGGATAAATATAATTTTACAAAAGGCTTCTGGGGCACAAATGCAGTGAGTCTTACAAAAGGATTTTCCACACCGGAGCCAAAGGAGGCATTAGTAAAGAAGCGTTCCATGGAAAATTGCAGAAAGTGCTATATATTAGCGGATGCGAGCAAGTTTAACAAGATTTCCAATGTGACCTTTGCAGGATTTGATAGTGCTGATATTTTAACGACAGACCTTACGGCAGGGGTTTATTTAGAAAAAGCAAATGTAATAAATTTATAGAGGAAAGGAGAGAAACACAATGATTTACACCGTAACTTTTAATCCTTCGCTGGATTACATCGTAACCGTTCCGGGATTTACCTGCGGACGCACCAACCGGACAGCGGAAGAGAAGATTTTTCCGGGCGGAAAGGGTGTCAATGTTTCGATGGTGTTAAAAAACCTTGGAATTGACAGCACCGCACTTGGATTCTATGCCGGATTTACCGGGCAGGAGCTAAAGCGCCTGATGGTGCAGAAGGGCGTTTCGGCAGATTTTATTCCGGTGGAGGATGGAATTACTCGCATCAATGTCAAAATCCGCGGTGAGGAAGAATCCGAAATCAACGGACAGGGACCGGCAATCGGCGAAGCGGAAATCGCAAAGCTTTATGAAAAGCTTGATTCGCTTACGGACGGAGATACGTTGATTCTTGCCGGAAGTATTCCAGGCGTAATGCCGCAGACGATGTACAGCGATATCATGGAGCACCTGAAAAACAAAAAACTTAACATTGTAGTAGATGCGACGAGAGACCTTTTGGTCAATGTGCTCTGCTATCATCCGTTTTTAATTAAGCCAAACAACCATGAGCTCGAAGAAATTTTCGGGGTGACGATGGAGGGAAAAGCCGAAATCGCGCGCTATGCGAAAAAGCTTCAGGAAAAGGGGGCAAGAAACGTTCTTGTTTCCATGGCAGGAGACGGCGCAGTTCTTGTGACGGAAACCGGTGAGATTTA
>OGCY01000377.1_pt1 | contig 13302 bp, 10 predicted proteins | sample 1570311 | NCBI WGS metagenome assembly OGCY01 (sample SAMEA2582165, study PRJEB24529) | metagenome | biome: Human gut stool | place: China | collected 2011
TAGGGAGTTTGCCGGAAAGGACGAAAGAATCCGTTTGCTGAAGGGACCGGGATGCGGTGTGAAGCGCAATGTCGACCATGTGTTAAGAGAGTGCAGCGGAAAATATGTATTTTTAGCGGACCAGGATGATATCTGGAAGCCGGAAAAGATTGAGCGTGTGCTTGAAACATTTGCAGAAAAAGGCTGTGACCTTGTGGTGCATGATGCAGTGGTGTGCGGGGAGGATGCAAAGACGGTAATCCGGGATTCCTTTTATTCGCTTAAGGATTCCGGGAACGGTGCATTAAAGAACATCTGGCGCAATACCTATATGGGCTGCTGTATGGCGTTTCGGCGGGAACTGCTTGAAAAGGTACTTCCGATTCCGGAAAATATTGAGATGCACGACCAGTGGATTGGTGTGATTGCAGATATGGCGGGTGCAAAGGTCTGCTTTATTCCGGATAAACTGATTTACTACAGACGTCATGAAAAGAATGAGTCCAGCTTAAATCATTACGGAATTGGGAGAATGATTTCCAATCGTATGCGCTTTTTACGTGCGCTGCGGGAAAGAAGAAGGAAATTACGGCGATAGCGTGATTTCCCATAAGTTTTTATACCATATTCGGATGAACTGTGGTATGATGGAAAAGTAATGACTACTTGAGAAAGAGGTAAATTCAAGGTGAAAAAAAGAACATTATTAGTGACGCTTGCGATGGCGGGGGCATTGATGCTTGGAGCCTGTGGCGGAAAAGATGCGGATACATCTGGTAAGGATACGCAGCAGACAGAACAGACTGAGCAGCAGAGTAATTCTGAGGAGGGGAAATCAGAGTCAGAGGCAACAGAGATTGCAGAGGTGTTGCCGGAAGGAATGTATCGCAGCGAGCTGACCAACGAGCTGATTGACGAGAGCCTTAAGAATCAGCGTCCGATTGCCGTTATGGTGGACAATGAAAAGACAGCATTGCCGCACTACGGACTGACACAGGCAGATGTTGTATATGAAATGATGAACAGTCTGTTAAACGGACGAATCACAAGATTTATGGCAATCGTAAAAGACTGGGAGAGCTTAGAGCAGTTTGGGAGCATCCGGAGTGCGAGAACCACGAACTTCGTGATTGCGCCGGAGTGGAATGCAGTGGTATGCCATGATGGCGGACCATTTTATATTAATCCATATCTGGCAAACCCATATGTGGATAATTTCAGTGGGACATTCTCCCGCGTGGACAACGGTAAAGCGAGAGAGTACACAGAATACATTGTTTCCGGAGACCTGGATAAAAACTTTGAGAACACGGGCTACAGTAAAGAGTATAATGAGTATTATGAAGGACCGCATTATAAGTTCGCAAGTGAGAGCAATCCGATTGATTTTGCAAGTGAAGAGAAGTCGATTGGAGCAACGCTTGTAGATTTGCCATTCCAGCATAATCAGTCTGAGCTGCGTTATGATGCGGATGACCAGTTGTATTACTACTATGAATATGGTGAGGCACATCTTGACCCGGCAAATGACAATGCACAGCTTTGCTTTAAGAATATCCTGATTCAGAAATGTGACTATTCAAAGTATGATGAAAACGGATATATGGTATTTAACACAATAGCATCTGACCAGCAGGGTTATTACATCACGAATGGAAGGGGAATTTGTGTGACCTGGAGCAAGTCAAGAGACACGGAGCCAACCAGATATTACGATGAGAATGGCACAGAGATTACCATCAATACAGGCAAAACCTATATTGCGTTTGTACCATCGGATGACTGGGAAGACCTGGTAATTAAAGGAGAATAAGAATTTTACTGCCGCAGACATGACTCACGGAATTACTGTGACCCGTGTCTGCGGTACTTTTTCAGGAGGAAGAAATAATGCGGATTGCAATTGCAGGAACTGGTTATGTGGGGCTTTCCAATGCCATTCTTTTAGCACAGCATCATGAAGTGTATGCAGTGGATATTCTCGAAGAAAAGGTAGCGCTTATCAATGCGCGCAAGTCACCGCTTGTGGACCGCGAGATTGAAGAATATTTAAGCACAAAAGAGTTACATCTCACAGCTACTACGGATGCAGTGGATGCATATCGGAAAGCAGAGCTTGTTATTATCTCGACACCGACCAATTATGACGAGAACAAAAACTACTTTGACACGTCTTCGGTAGAGCAGGTCATCGAGCAGGTATTAGCCAATAATGATACGGCACCGATGATTATCAAATCGACCGTGCCGGTAGGATACACAGAGAACATCAATAAAAAATATCAGACGGACCGGATTCTTTTTTCACCGGAATTTTTACGGGAAGGCAGAGCGCTTTATGATAATCTGTATCCGTCGCGGATTATTGTCGGAGCACCGGTTGGAAACGAAACACGCCGCAAGACTGCGGAGCTGTTTGCAGGACTTTTAAGGGAAGGGGCAATCAAAGAGGAAATCCCGACGCTTATCACCAATCTCACTGAGGCAGAAGCGGTAAAACTGTTTGCGAACACATATCTTGCATTACGTGTTTCGTTCTTTAACGAGTTAGATACATTTGCTGCGTTAAAAGGATTGGATGCAAAGCAGATTATTGAGGGAATCGGCTTAGACCCGCGCATTGGAACGGACTACAATAATCCTTCCTTCGGATACGGCGGATATTGTCTCCCGAAGGATACCAAGCAGCTTCTCGCTAATTACAGTGATGTGCCAAACGACATTATGGGAGCAATCGTTGCGGCAAACCGCACGCGTAAAGACTTTATTGCAGAGCAGATTATGGAGAGAGCACCCAAGGTAGTGGGAATCTACCGGCTTGCAATGAAGGCAAATTCAGATAACTACAGACAGAGTTCTATTCTTGGAGTGATGGAACGGTTAGAAAAACGGGGTGTGACCATTTTAGTGTATGATCCGAGTTTAAAAGAAGATGAATTCCGGGGACACCGTGTTGAGAAGGATTTTGCAGCATTTGCAGAGGAAAGCGATGTGATTGTGGCAAACCGTATGGACGAGATGCTTCGGATGCATCCGGAAAAGGTGTATACCAGGGACATCTATTTCAGGGACTAGAAAGGCGTGGCTGTATTATGATGAAAGTGTTTATTTGTCCGCAGTGCGGATGGATGCGCGTGGTTTCAAGGCGCAGGGATGTAGAGTGTTTTAAGTGCGGGGAGCCGTCGATGACGATGGCAAAGCTCGACTTTGAAGCGTATACGTCCATGTCCGAGGAAGAGCGTCAAAATTATGCGGATGGATGGCTTTATATTCACCAGAAGCCCAAACGGTAGGGAATGTATGTGTATGGAATTGTTGAGAAAGGCAAAAAAAGGGCTTTTGTACCTGAAACATTATGGACTGTCTGACTTTGTGGTGCGTCTGGAAGAAAAGCGGGAAGAGGCAAAGATGCCGTATGACAGCTGGTATCAAAATCATAAGGCATCAGAGGAGACGCTAAAATCGCAGCGGCAGGAGTCGGCATTCTGGGAGAACGCACCCAAAATCAGCATTGTGACACCGCTTTACCACACTCCGGAACGTTTCTTAGAGGAAATGATTGCTTCCGTGCAGGGGCAGTCGTATGAAAACTGGGAGCTGTGCCTTGCAGACGGCAGTGAGGGAACAGATTTGGAGACGGCGGTGCAGAAGGCGGCAGCAGAGGATAGGCGTATCCGCTATCAGAAGCTTGGAGAGAATCTTGGAATTGCCGGAAATACAAATGCTGCACTTCGGATGGCAGAAGGAGACTGGATTGCATTTTTAGACCACGATGATTTGCTTGCGCCGGAGGCACTGTTTGAGACAGTCGTACGAATCAGAGCAGCGGAGAAAGAACAGCCGTATGATATGCTTTATACGGATGAGGACAAGGTGGATCTGGAGGGAAAGAAGCATTTTTCTCCACATTTCAAACCGGACTGGAATCCGGAACTGCTCTGCTCGAATAATTATATTACACATTTTCTTCTCGTGCGCAGGACACTTGCAGATAAGGTTGGTGCAGTGAAGACGACATTTGACGGCGCACAGGACCACGATTATATCCTGCGTTGTACGGAAGCCGCCAGCCATATCGGGCATATCCCAAAGATTTTATATCACTGGAGGTGCCATGAGGCATCGACTGCGGACAATCCGCTCAGCAAGCAGTATGCGGTGGATGCAGGAGTGCGGGCGGTTTCGGAGCATTTAAAACGCAGCGGAATCAATGCTTTGGTTGAGGCAACAAAGAATATGGGATTTTATAAGGTCACTTATCCCATAAGTGGACAGCCGTTTGTGTCTGTCATCTGTACGGGGGAAACAAAAGACTTTGCTATTCGGACAGGTTACACAGGGATAGAGATTCTTAGCGAAGGTGACAGAGAAAAGGCAAAGGGCGAATATCTGCTCTTTTTTGATGGAGGGCTTGTGCCACAGACTTCTGACTGGCTTGAGAGGATGCTTGGCGTATGTGAACTGCCGGGAGTCGGCGCCGTGGGAGCAAAGATTCTGACATCCGATGGAAAAATTTTTCATGCCGGCATAGTGCTTGGTATAGGAGTACAGAAACTTGCAGATAATGTTTTTTATGGAATGAAAGAAAATCGCAGCGGCTATATGCACCGTGCTTCCCTGCAGATGGATTACAGTGCCGTAAGCGGCTGCTGTCTGCTGATAAGACGGGAGGTCTATAACCGTGTTTTGGGTGTGGCAGAGAACCTGTCACTGCCTGCGCAGATGCTGGATTTATGCCTTAAGGTGGGGAAAGCAGGAGGGCGTATTGTCTATGAGCCTGGTGCCGTGCTTCGTCTGAAAAATGAAACTGCACAGAAACGATGGAATCCCAGGACAGCGTGGAAGCCTTCTGACAGCAGTTATCTGAAAGAAAAGTGGGAGGAATATTTTCAAAAAGCGGATGCCTGTTACAATCCGAATTTTGGAACAGAAAAGGCGGATTATTCTCTTGCAGAGTAAGAGGAACTTTGCAAAAAAATAAAGAAATAATTAAGAATATTCCACTTTTGTTTTAAGAAAAATGAGTTGTGCTTTCTAAAAAAATATTGTATGATAGATACTATGTTAAGTTGTTTTGGGTATGGGGTACTTACAAAAATATGCTTATTAGGAGATAAGAGGAATGAGTAACACAGAACAAAGAAGAACAGCGGGAAAACAGCATACAAACGGAAAAAAGAAAAAGAAGAAAAACAATAAGGTTGTGCTTCTGGTCATCGAGATTCTCGTATTGATTATACTTGCAATCGGATTGTTTGTGTGGCTGAAACTTTCTAAGATTGGAAAAGACAATTCTTTTTCACACAACAACATTGTGGTCAACGAGGATATCCCGGAAGAATCTGTTGAAATCATGCAGGGCTACACAAATATCGCAATTTTCGGACTGGATAACCGTTCCACCGGCAATTTATCAAGCGGAAACAGTGATGTTATCATGATTGCGAGCATCAATAACGATACACAGGAAGTACGTTTGGTATCTGTATATCGTGATACCTATCTCGATATCGGATATGGCAAATTCCGTAAATGTAATGCCGCATATGCAGCAGGTGGTCCGGAGCAGGCAATCAATATGTTAAATACCAATCTTGACTTGGATATCACGGATTATGTGACGGTAGACTTTAATGCCGTAGCAGAAGTGGTTGATTTGGTAGGTGGTATTGAGATGGATATCACGGATGATGAAGCTGCTTATATGTATGGTTATATTAATGAGGTAGCGGAAGTCAGTGGAAAGACAGATGAGGCAATTCAGCTTCCGGGTGCCGGTCATTATACCTTAAACGGTGTACAGGCAACTGCATACGCACGAGTGCGTTACACAGCAGGTGGTGACTTCAAGCGTACGGAGCGTCAGCGTGAGGTACTGGCAAAGGTTGTAGAGAAAGCACAGGGTTCTGACCTTGCAACCATCAACAAGATTATTGATACGGTATTTTCCGATATCAAGACAAGCTACACCAACACAGACCTGGTTGCACTTGCAGCAAAGGTATTTAACTATAAGCTTGGTGACATGGAAGGTTTCCCGTTTGAGAAGAACACAATAACACTTGGTTCTAAGGGAGATGTTGTTGCACCATGTACTTTGGAATCCAATGTAGACGAGCTGCATAAGTTCCTGTTTGATGATGATGATTACGATCCGTCTGCGACTGTCAAGGCATGCAGCCAGACCATTGAATCTGATACCGGATACCATGTAGGTGACGGCTATTAAAAGAATAAGAAAGAAGAATCCTCCATCGCAAAAGCGGTGGGGGATTTTTTTTCTCTATAGGAAATAACGTGTTACGTTAAAGTGTGAAAGTTGTGTCCCTATAGAGCAAAAAGTCCTACCGGACAGGATGCGCAGCTCGCGGAGACGAATTTATAGCTTCGCTATCCGCGAGCGCGCGAAAGTGTGCGTCAGGCGCACACTTTATTTACCCTATATTAAAATAGTGCCTATATCAAAATTAAATGGAAAAACATAGAATTTTGATAATTTCATCACAATTCCTACACAATTCTAAGATAGACTTTAAAGCATAAAAGGAATGGAACAAAGATCCATGAGATGAAAGGGGAAATTCATATGGATAACTATAATGAATATAACAACACAAATCAGGGTGGTATGCCAAACAGCGGTACACCGAATGCAGGCGTACAGAGTGAGAATGTAAATACAAACGCAAATGCAAACGCAAATCCGTATCAGCAGCGGAACCCGTATTACCAGAGCAACACCGGATATCAGAACAATACCGGAGCATATCAAAATCAGGCAGGTAACACTTATCAGAGCAATGCAGGCAATGCTTACCAGAACAATGCGGGCAATGCTTACCAGAACAATGCGGGCAATACCTATCAGAGTACCATACAAAAAGAGCCGAAGAAGAGACATGAGAGAAGAAAAACATCCGGCGGATTTGGAACAAAGGTTGCAAAATGTGCAGCACTGGCATTGGTATTTGGACTTGTTGCCGGAACAGCATTTGAGGGTGTACGGTTTGCATCCGGCCAGCTTTTCCCACAGACAAGTGAGGGAAGTTCCTCAAGCGGAAGCGTTCTGGCAAAGAACAGCGATGACAGCTTAGAGACCACCTCTGTTTCGAGTACCTATGCAGCAGCCGGAGTTTCCGATGTGGTAGAGCAGGTAATGCCTTCTATTGTTTCTATTACAAATATAAGCGAGACAGAATACCGCAACTACTGGGGCGGCGGCACACAGACTTATGAGAGCACAAGTGCCGGTTCCGGAATCATTGTAAGCGAGGATAATGAGTATCTTTATATTGCAACAAACAATCACGTAGTAGAGAACGCAACAAGCCTTACTGTTGCATTCAGTGATGGTTCAACTGTCAGTGCCGACATCAAGGGAACTGATCCATCAACCGACCTTGCGGTTATCCGCGTTGCAAAGAGCAGTGTTGAGTCCGACACGCTTGGAAACATCAAGGTAGCAACACTTGGAGATTCCGATGCATTGAGCGTTGGTGATGCCTGCATCGCAATCGGTAACGCACTTGGATATGGTCAGTCTGTAACAGGTGGATATATCAGTGCATTAAACCGTCAGGTATCTGTTTCTGATTCCAGTACAGGAACGAACTACACTGCAGAACTGATTCAGACAGATGCAGCAATTAACCCTGGTAACAGTGGTGGTGCCCTGTTAAATGCAAAAGGTGAGGTAATTGGTATCAACTCTGTAAAATACTCCGATACTTCTGTAGAGGGAATCGGTTATGCAATCCCGATTAACACTGCAGCACCGATTATCCAGGATTTGATTACCAAAGAAAAAGTGGATGCTTCAGAGAGTGCTTATCTTGGAATTGCAGGTGTCGATGTGACAAGTGATGTGGCAAAGACTTACAATATGCCAACCGGTGTCTATGTAGCACAGGTAGTCGAAGGTTCAGCAGCAGAACAGGCTGGAATCGTAAGTGGTGATATCATCACAGAATTTGACGGAAAGACCATTACTTCCATGGAAGGACTGTCCGGTACACTCGAGTACTATAAGGCAGGAACAACCGTTGATGTAACCGTTATGAGAAATGCAAACGGTGAATACACCGAGCAGACAATTTCCGTTACACTTGGAAAGAAAAACTAAAGAATGAGAATTTATGAAACGCGCAATCCAAAAGCTTCCTGGTTATGGTTCCTTTTTCATTGCGCGTTTTTTGCCGTAAAATAGTAATAGCATATCAAAGGTCAGAATATATCTTACGGTTTTGGACGAACAGGTAAAACTGCCAGATGAAAATCCGCCTATAGGCATTATCATATGTAAGAGTAAGGATAAAACAGACAAATGCACCGATAGGTGTGGCTATATATCAGCTTCGAAACACTTTACCGGATGAGATAGTACAAAGATTAAAAATTTTTGAAACATAAAAAATCCACTTCACGAATACTCGCAAAGTGGATTTTTCTTATGTATGTACGAACAATTAGAAATCGGTAAGGTTTGCTGCACGTCTCTCTAAGAATGCGGTCATACCTTCTTTTTTGTCGTTGGTGGAGCAGGTAACACCGAAAAGATTTGCTTCCATCTCAACGGCGTTCTTGATGTCCATATCATAGCCGTTGTTGATTGCTGCCTTGGCAACAGATACAGCGTAGCTTCCTTTGGAGATAATCTTAGCTGCCATTGCTTTTGCAGTCGCCATTAACTCTTCCGGAGCAACAACTTTATTAACAAGACCGATGCGGTATGCTTCTGCGGCATCAATAGAATCGCAGGTGAAAATCATTTCTTTTGCACGTCCCATACCAACTAAGCGGGCAAGTCTCTGAGTTCCGCCGAATCCAGGAATGATACCAAGACCGGTTTCAGGCTGTCCGAAGGAAGCGTTCTCAGAAGCAATGCGGATATCACATGCCATGGAAATCTCGCAGCCACCGCCAAGTGCAAAGCCGTTTACTGCGGCGATGGTAACCTGACGCATATTCTGTAATTTGAAGAATGGAACAGAAGCTCTCATACCGAAAGCTCTTGCTTCTGCTGCGGTGAAGTTTACCATCTCAGAGATATCTGCGCCTGCAACAAAGGATTTGAACTCGTTGCCTTTCTTGTCCGGACCGCCGGTTAAGATGACTACTTTTACATCATCCATAGCCTCGATTTCGGTTAAAGCAACGTTTAACTCGTTTAAGGTCTCGCTGTTTAAAGCGTTTAATGCTGCCGGTCTGGAGATTGTAAGAACGGCAATCTGGTCAGCAATGTCAAGTTTTAAGTTGTTGAATTCACTCATGATTCGTAACCCTCCTGAAACATAGTTTGATAAAAAATTAACAATATCATTAGTATTAGAGTACTGCTTTTGGTGGAATTTGTCAATACAAAATTGCGGATTTTAGAGGGAAAAACCATCGCGGAAGGCAGTGCGATATGGTATAATGTCGACAGACATTATACGCGCCGGAGTGCGCATAAGTTACCAGATACCGTGTGCGAAGCACATGGTATTTACTACGATAGAAATGGAGCATCCATGTTAAGAGAATTTGAGTTAAAACAGTGTGTGGAGCCGTTATTAAACTGGTTTTTGGAGAATGCGAGGGAACTTCCGTGGAGAAGCGAACCGGCGCCTTACCGGGTATGGGTGTCAGAAATCATGTTACAGCAGACGCGTGTGGAGGCGGTAAAACCGTATTTTGCGCGCTTTATGGCAGAACTGCCGACGGTGGAAGCATTAGCAAAGTGCCCGGAGGATAAACTTTTAAAATTATGGGAAGGACTTGGCTATTATAATCGTGTGCGTAATATGCAAAAGGCTGCCATACAGGTTATGGAAGAGTATGGCGGTGTGATACCCGCAGAGTACGAGAATCTGTTAAAATTAAAGGGAATTGGCAATTACACTGCCGGTGCCGTGGCATCGATTGCCTATGGGAAGTTTGTTCCTGCGGTGGATGGAAATGTATTCCGCGTGTTGACAAGACTTACCGCCGATACGACGGATATCGCAAAGCCGTCCTTTCGGACAGAGGTGGAAAGCGTATTAAGGGAGCTGCTCTCTGAAGTCACGATACCTTCTGATTTAAAGAAAAAGCTTAAAAATGAAAATCTTCCGGGAAGCTTTAATCAGGCATTGATGGAACTTGGAGCGACCGTGTGCGTTCCAAATGGTGCACCGCTTTGTGAGAGCTGTCCGTGGCAGCAAATCTGTCTTGCAAACCGGGAGAATCTGACAGCGTCTCTTCCGGTAAAAAGTAAGGCAAAAGCGCGCCGGATTGAACAACATACCGTGCTCATTCTGCGGGACGGAGAAAAAGTGGCAATCCGGAAAAGAGAGAACAAGGGGCTTTTAGCAGGGCTTTATGAGCTGCCGAATGTTTCCGGTGCCCTCGGGCAGGAGGAAGCGTTAGAGGAAGTGAAAAAATTCGGATATACGCCGATTCGTATCCAAAAATTAGAAAATGCAAAGCATATTTTTTCCCATGTGGAATGGCATATGAACGGATATGCAATCCTTATAGAGGAGCCGATTGAGGAAACAGGGAATTTATTGTTTGTGGAGGCTTCGGATGCGATGGCGCGCTACGCCATTCCGTCCGCATTTGCCGCCTATGCAAAAAACTTAAATATCATGCTTGGGAATGAACGCTTTGAGCAGGAAGAAAAACAGGGCTAAATAAAAAAGAGGGAGCCGGTGCATCTGCACCGGCTGTTTGTATGAAAAAGATTGTTTTATGGAAAGTGATAAAATCACTGTCTGCTGGGAGGAACCCTGCTTCCGGGAAGCAAGGTAGTCTGACAAGCTGCCAGACAATTTTATGAAAAAGAAAACTTATTATCAATTCTGATGTACTCAGTATATCCGGTAAATATGAAGAACGTATGCTAAGTTTATGAGATTTTTGTAAATAAAATATGAACAAAGAGCGGAAAGTTAAGAAAGTCTAAAGAAAAAATAAATTGGAATACAGACAGAAAGCGTGTATAATAGACGTAATTGATGATTAAAAGCAGGAAAGGAGTACAGAAATGTACGATTGTATTGTAGTTGGAGCAGGAATTGCCGGAGCGGCAGCAGCAAGAATTCTTGCGGAGGATGCAGGCAAAAAGGTGCTTGTTCTTGAGCGGAGAAGCCATATCGGCGGAAATTGTTATGATGAAAAAGATGCACATGGAATTTTAATTCATAATTACGGCCCACATATTTTTCATACAAGCTTAGAAGATGTGTATGCGTTCCTTTCCCGTTTTACGGACTGGTACGCATTTGGACATGAGGTTGTGGCAAAGGTCGGCGGCAAGCTGATTCCGGTTCCGTTTAACTTAAATACGCTGCACATGGTCTATGATAAGGAGAAGGCAGACCGTCTGGAACAGAAGCTGATTGCTGCCTATGGAGAGGGAAGCAGAGCTCCGATTATGAAGATGCGTGAGAACGGTGATCCGGATATTCTTGAGATTTCACAGTATGTGTATGAGAATGTATTCTTAAAATATACGATGAAGCAGTGGGGACAGAAGCCGGAGGAAATCAGCCCAGAAGTAACGGGACGTGTGCCGGTGTTAATCTCTTACGATAACCGTTATTTTCAGGACAAATACCAGGGCGTGCCGCTTTACGGATTTACCCCGATGTTTGAGCGGATGCTTGCCCATGAGAATATTGAAGTCCGTACAAATACAGACTGCACAAAGGTTTTAAGTTTTGCAGGGGATAAGATTTACTTTGAAGGGGAAGCATTTAAAGGGGATGTCATCTATACAGGTGCGTTAGACGAGCTGTTTGACTGCCGCTTCGGACGGCTGCCGTACCGCTCATTGGATTTCCATTTTGAGCATTATAATGAGAATTCTTTCCAGGGACACAGCGTGGTAAATTATACGGTCAGCGAGGATTACACCCGCATTACCGAGTTTAAGTTTTTGACCGGTCAGAAGGATACAGATGGAACCACAATTGTAAAAGAGTATCCGTTTGCATATACCGGAGCAGAGGGTGAGATTCCATATTATGCTATTTTGAATGAAGAGAATCAGGCACTTTATGAGAAATATAAAGCGCTGACTGACGGAATGAAGAATTTCCATCTGCTTGGCAGACTTGCAGAGTACAAATATTACAATATTGATGCCATGACCAAAAAGGCGATGGAATTAGCGGCACAGCTTTCATAAGAAACATACAACAAGAGAAAGGTTTGGAAATAGACACATGAAATTACTGACATTTGCAATTCCATGTTACAATTCACAGGACTATATGGAGAACTGCATCAAGTCCCTGCTTCCGGGCGGCGATGATGTTGAGATTTTGATTGTAGACGATGGCTCTAAGGACAGTACACCGGAAATCGCAGATGCGTATGCAAAAAAATATCCGGGAATTGTGCGTGCCATCCATCAGGAGAACGGCGGACACGGAGAGGCGGTCAACGCCGGAATCAGGAATGCGACAGGACTGTTTTTTAAAGTCGTAGACAGCGATGACTGGGTAGACGCCGACGCGTATGCGAAGATACTTGACAAGTTAAGAGATTTGGCAGGCGGCGCGAAAACACTCGATATGTTTGTCGCAAACTATGTTTATGAGAAGGAAGGTGCCAAGCATAAGAAGGTGATGCACTATTCCTTTTTGCCGAAAGACCGGATGTTTACCTGGAGTGAGGTAGGATATATCCACAAGGGACAGTATATCCTGATGCATTCCGTCATTTACCGCACACAGCTTTTAAGAGATTGTGGATTAGAGCTGCCGAAGCACACATTTTATGTGGATAATATCTATGTATACACGCCGCTTCCTTCCGTCAAGAATATGTACTATATGGATGTGGATTTTTACCGTTACTTTATCGGAAGAGAAGACCAGTCGGTCAATGAAAAAGTGATGATTGGACGAATTGACCAGCAGATTCGCGTCAATAAGATTATGGTGGATGGGTTTGACTTGTGGAAGATTCAAAACCGCAAGCTGCGCCGCTATATGTTCAATTACCTTGAGATTATCACGGTTATCTCCACGATTATGCTGATTCGCTCCGGTACAGAGGAGAACCTTGAGAAAAAGAGAGAACTCTGGAGTTATATCAAGGATAAGGACTTACGGTTATTCCATCATTTGAGAAACGGAATTATGGGAAGCACCATGAATCTGCCGGGACGTGGCGGAAGAAAGATTTCTGTCGCTGCCTATAAGCTGTCACAGAAAATTGTAGGATTTAATTAAAAAACAGAAGAATTTGCAAAGAAAAACAGCCGGGTTTTGGAAGAATCCGGCTGTTTTGCTCTATAGGGAATAATGTGCTACATTAAAGTGTGAAAGCTGTGCTTCTATAGAGCAAAAAGTC
>OGCY01000379.1_pt1 | contig 13250 bp, 10 predicted proteins | sample 1570311 | NCBI WGS metagenome assembly OGCY01 (sample SAMEA2582165, study PRJEB24529) | metagenome | biome: Human gut stool | place: China | collected 2011
ACGCTGCATATTTTCTGTTGCTTTTTTATATTCCGTTGCAACATACTGACTGCCACGATCTGAGTGAATGATTAATGGCTGGTCGATATTTCGGCGAGCTTTGGCTTTGTTTATTGTATCAATCACGCAGGATACTTCCAATGTTTAATTCCTCGCTTTCAGTTATAAATTTTGCTTCAATTTTGGTTATTTTCGGTGGTAAAATGGGTCAGACAATCAACGGGCATCACTCCTTTCACGCTTTGAAATCGGTCTTGAAATCCCCAGATAGGATAACAAAAAATCGTTGAAGTCCTTGCCAACAGGCGGTGGATCATCAACGATTTTGTATTCTTTCTGCAACAATTTTTTTAAAGCAGCGGTACATAGCCTGCCTGCCTTGTCATTATCCAGATGCAGAACAATGGTCTTAATCTGTGGATTTTCTGTAAGATAAGTGGTCAGGGCAATGGGAACTTTGCTCTCTGAAATTTCCTTTTTAGGCTGATATACACCCGACAAGGAGAGCAGATTTTCCGTCCGATAGTCCTTGCCCTCGCATTTGAGGAAAGTAGCATAGGACAATAAATCAATGGCAGCTTCAAATAAATGCACCGTATCTGTCGGCTCTCTTGCCAGAAGTCGGAACGAATACCGCTTGTCGCTGCCCGACACATCTTGCTTAAAAGAGCTGCCAAGTGTGCTTCGTAGAGCGGCATATTTGGGCTTTCCGCTTTTATCCCTGCCCACAAAAACAGCGTTGTGATACTTCCTGCTTTCAAAAATAATACCCTCGTCAATACATTCCTGTATGAGCGAATAGTCAATGCCACGCCCGAAAAGATATTCTGCGACACGGTCTGCGTTAGCATTTTTCTCTGGCAGAAGCAGCACCTTTGGCTCGTCTTTTTTCGGAGCAGGGGGCGGCGGTGTCCAGTCCGCCGTAATACCTGTGAGGACTTCGACAGCTTCCACAAAACCGTACTCTCTGACCTTGATGAGATAATCGAGGGCGGAAACGCCGCCAATACCTCTTGACCACCAGTACCATTTGCCGTTGGAAATCTTCAAGCTGTCGTGGTCTTTCGTACAGTACACATTGCCAGACACACGCTTTAGGTTGCTCGCCTCATACCGTTGCAGGTAAGAAAGCAAGTCCATCTGCCTTGCCTGTTCGATAACGGCAGGGTCGAGCTGCACATAGGGTCTGCATACTCTCAATAGGCGTTACCTCTCTTTCTCAGACAGTATTTTCTCCGTCTTAACCACATAATCCTTAAAATCAGCTATGGTCTGGTGTAAATCCTCCATGTGGGAATAGTCTGTTTCAAGCCATTCATCATAGATTTCCTGCAACAGATTAGGCGATTTTAGCAATGCTTTCACCGCCTGCGAAGAGTAATTCGTGTTGGAAATACACTCGGCAATATCATTCTTGATAGCGATTTGATATGCTGCATCAAAAATCTCCTGCGGCGGCTTGCCTGACATTTCTTCCTGAAAAGAGGAAAGTTCCTGCTGTACTTTGACGCTTAACCTTTGGTTAAGGGACTGTCTGTAATCTTGATAATTCAATCCTGCACCTCCTTGAAAATAAAATAAGCCGAGGGATTTTCCGTTAAGAAAAACCTCTCGGCTATGTATCCTAATATAAATCATTTGTTTTTTGAATATACCCAGAACAAAATACTATCTGTTAATCTTAATGAAAACAGAGCATCCTCCATTATAGGTGTTTCGCTTGTGGCTTCATTTCTATGTGTTCCGTAATCAGACATCATAGAATAAATCATATAAATTGCTTTTGTTTTTGTCAATTTTCCTGCCCTATTTTCGCTGAAGAAATCTGCCAAATCTTCCTTTTTTAAATCAGTAGTCAATGCCTGCGATAAGTCTTGTGGTGTAGCACTTGTAGCATCTCCACTTGTATTGTATACTCCACGCATCCATTTAGCAAAATTTTCTGTACCTCTATATTTTGAAAAAATGCTCACTATACAAGTTCTGCACGACTCAATACAAGCTCCTGCGTGTCCTTGAGTATAAGCATCAATCGCAGACTCATAAGCATCATATACCTCTTGATGGTTACTTTTCAGCCATGACTCAACCGAAAACACCTCTCCAACTCTTTCTGTATCGCTTGCCATACAGGTTGATACAATTACTTTATCAAATTCAATGCTAATACTTAAACCTAACAACTCATAAAGATTTGCAAGTTCTTCAAAATCATCTGCCATTTCTGTAAAAATATATTCAGCGTTAAATGATTTCGTAAGTTCCTTTAGTAAACTAATAATATCTTTGTTTCTATTTTCGTGATATAAGTCAGAAAAAATGCTGTCCAAACCTAAAAACACATCGTATTCTTCATTATTATTTTCAAACTTATGTGAATTTCCCATTCTGTAATAGTACGGAACAAGATAGTCTGAATACTTTTCAAAATACTCACCCAAACCAACACATTTAAGCCGTGCTTTAAATTCAGAATTTTTTCGTGCTATAAAATATTTTCTACTCATCACTTCTGCTATTTTTGAAAGAATTATTTCTTTATTATCCACATTTATACCTCCTTATTTCAAGTTTATAACTACTACTCAATAATGTAAAACCACATTAGCAAAACCATACTTAACCCTGCTTCCCCCAGTTATTTCTAATTTCATATTATTTGCATAATTCAAACCTATTTCTAATTGAATAGGTGGAGATTGTGCATTTATCGGATATTCTTCAACATATTCACCATTTAAATAGACTTTTAGTATAACATCCTGTTTTTCATATTCATTAGTTCTTCCAACATCAAAGGTTATTTTTGAATATTTCCCTTGCAAATCAAATAGGGCATATCCATCTCCTTCCCCAAAAAGTGAATGGTCATCATATATTATAAAACCTTTATTATATGTACTACTTCCCATTGAAAAAGACTTTCCATCCGTAGGAAGATATTTCGCATAACAAGTTCCTTCATACAAAACATCCGTATCAAACAAATCGACTTTTGTTTCAGTAGCTACATTTTCCCCATTAGCATTATAAAATACTATATTTTGATCAGAATCATATAATAATTTATTTTTTAACACCAAATTCAAAATTCCTTCAGAATAATAGTTATTATTGTCAACCACTATTATAGATTTATTTACAGCCTCTTGAACTTTTAATCCATCAGATATAAGGGCAGGATTTTTAAATTCAAAGTTAGGTGTACTTGATATTTGACTCTGGAGGTCAGTATTCTGTTGATTCAATATATCTATTTGTTCGTCTTTATATTTAGCTTCTTCATATACTGTTTGTAATGCTTGTTTAAAAGACATATCCTTATCTACTGAATCAAAATACTCTGATAATGTTTCAACAGTATTTTTCTCTAAAGTAGCTTGAGTTGAAAAATTACCAAGAAAAAAGATGAGAACAGAACCTAATGTTGTAATAAGTGCTCCAATTATTGCACCCTTAATTGTATCACTCATAATTTGCCCCCTTTTGCAAATAGATATTTATAAACATAATATACCACATAACCTCAATTTTTTCTACCTCTGCGGCTATGTAAAAAGCGGTGTCAGCTTCACGCCAACACCGCTGTTTTCTTCGGTCAGTCCGTTATAAAATTCCTGCTTTTTTCAGATAACCCACGCTGTCATAGCATCCTCTGAAATATATTGTTTCCTGCTGCATATCGGAGAGCTTATTCCGAAGCTCCAAAATCTCTATCAGAGCCTTGCACTCATCCTCGGATAAATCACTCGGCTTTTCCGTATCAAACACCGCCATAGCTCTCGGATACTGCTGATAAAGGCTTTCCATCCTGTCACTGACAGCTCGGTATTCTGGATTTTCTTTCGGCAGCTTTGCAATGACAGAGCTTAAATATTCCTCAAAGATGTTGCTATGGGCATCTACAAAGGTTTCAAATCTGAAATTCTCAAACACATCTTTTACCTCCAACTTTCGTATTCTTCACTCATTATACTTCCCAAAAATCAGCAATACAAATGTGCAAATTGGATTAACGCTCACGGTCTGCATTTTTTCTTTCGGGCTGTTCCTCGCTATGGTCGGGCTCGGTATCCAGGACAGGGGTATCCTTTTCGTCCAGATTAAGCTCGATGTTTAAGGCGTTAAGCCTGTCAGTCTTTTCTTTCAGCTCATCTTCAAAGGCAAAGGGCTTTTGTACCTCAGTCTTTGCGTTGGCAAGCTGATCCAAGATTTCCTCTTTTCTAGTCTTTGCGGCTTCCAGTTTTGCAGGGAGCTTGGCAAGCTCGTTTTCAATTCGGGTCAGATTTCCCAGAGCGTCAGAGCCTAATTCTACCTTGTGCCTTGTCTTGCCGCAGAGATTTAGGCAGTAGTGGGTGTTGACCATATCATAGAATACCTCCAAACGGAAGCCACGGTAACTGCCGACTTCCACGGGATTTGCAAGGGGATTTTCCTTGCAGACTGCCAAAAGCATTTCTCCTGCATCGGATTTTTCCGTGTAGGTCACGCCTTTTAGGCTCATCGGGCAGAACTTATCCTCGCCCTGCGGCTTGTGCTGCTTTGCAAGAGCCACATCGTTTTCATAGCCTGTAATGCGTTCCTCATACTCTTTTATGGTCTGGGGATAGTATTTCAGCACTCTGTCCTCAAGGTCGTAATGCTCGGAAAGATAACTCTGCTTTAACACTCGGAGCTTGGAAACCTGTATATCCAAATCCATCTTTTCCTTAAAACGGGCATCGCCTGTGGCAAGCATTTTAACCTCCGCAAAGGACAGGGCAACCTCGTCCACATCTTCGGCAGAACGGACAGGACTTTTGCTCGTCATTATCTGACTGATAAATTTCTGTTTGCTCTCCACCAACTGATAAAGGTAGGCATCAAAAGTCTGCTCCGTCACATAGCGGTAAACCTTCACCTCTGGGAACATATTGCCCTGCCGTTCAATACGCCCCTGCCTTTGTTCAAGGTCGGAAGGACGCCACGGACAATCAAGGTTATGGATTGCTATGAGCCTGTCCTGCACATTCGTACCTGCTCCCATTTTCGGAGTAGAGCCGAACAGCACACGGACTTCGCCGCTTCTGACCTTGCCGAACAACTCTTTTTTCTGTGCATCGGTGGTCGCTTCGTGGATAAAGCGTATCTGCTCAGCCGGGATACCACAGGCTATCAGCTTCTCCCTCATATCGTCATAGACATTGAAAGTACCGTCATTTTTCGGGGTGGACAGGTCACAGAACACAAGCTGCGTTGCTTTGGTTTCGGTGTGTTCCTCCCAGATACGGTACACATTATCCACGCAGGCATTGACTTTACTGTCTGGGTCATCTGGCAGCATCGGGTCAATCATTCTCTGGTCAAGAGCCAGTTTCCGCCCGTCATTGGTTATCTTGAGCATATTGTCGATGTTCGGCTCGACAAGCCTTGCCCTGACTTTCTCAGCCCGCTTCGCAAGGGAAGCTGCCATTTCGGTCTGTATCTCGCTCGGCTTGGTCTTAATATTGTGGTAATTGACCTTTGGCACGGGGAGTTTTAGCATATCGGCGGTCTGAATATCCGCCACCTCACAGAACATCTGCATCAGCTCTGGCAGGTTATAGAACTTGGCAAACCTCGTCTTGGCTCGGTAATTTGTGCCTTCGGGTGCTAATTCCAGAGCTGTAACCGTTTCTCCAAAGGTGGAAGCCCAACTATCAAAATGCTGTAAACCGTTCTGTGCAAGGGTATCATACTGCAAGTACCTCTGAACAGAGTACAGCTCAACCATTGAATTGCTGACAGGCGTACCCGTTGCGAAAACCGTGCCACGGTTGCCCGTGATTTCGTCCAGATAGCGGCATTTCATAAAGAGGTCGCTTGATTTCTGGGCTTCGGTCTGGGCGATACCGCCCACATTCCGCATCTTGGTGTAGAGGTACAAATTCTTGTAAAAATGGCTCTCATCAATGAAAAGCCTGTCAACGCCGAGCTGTTCAAAGTCGATGACCGTATCCTTACGCTTAGTGTCGTTGAGCTTTTCGAGTTTTGTCTTGATTGCCTTTCGGGTTTTCATTAACTGTTTGACCGTGAACCGCTCGCCTTTGGAAGCCTGCACATCGTCAATGCCACGCTCAATATCATCAAGCTGCTTTTCCAACTGCTCCCTCTGGCGTTCTATGCTCATCGGGATTTTTTCAAACTGCGAATGCCCAATAATGACTGCATCATAGTCGCCCGTGGCAATCCTGCCGCAGAACTTCTTGCGGTTTCCTGTTTCAAAATCCTGCTTTGTTGTAACAAGGATATTTGCACTCGGATAGAGCCGCAGATACTCGGAAGCCCACTGACCGACAAGATGATTCGGCACAACAAACATAGATTTCTGACATAAACCGAGCCGTTTGCTTTCCTGTGCGGCGGCTACCATTTCAAAGGTTTTGCCTGCTCCCACCTTATGGGCAAGGAGCGTATTGCCGCCATAAAGGATATGGGCGATAGCGTTGACTTGATGTGGTCTTACTCTTACATTGGTATCTCTCCACTGATTTTTTCTTACATACTGTCCGTTAACCTTTCGATAGGCTGCTGCCTGCTCGAAACTAAGCGGCAATTCAAAGGAAAGAGAACTCCTACCTATTCGTAATAGCTGCCTGTATTATTGGTTTATAAATAATCTATTCTGTTCAAAATAAAACGACATCTTCTATATTATGACCGCTTTCAGAAAATATCTTTTGTAAATTATTCTGAAAACAATTCGCATTGTAATTGTTTAACTTAACGATAATCAATTTGCTTTTTGCACGTGTAACCGCTACATAATGGTTGTATATACTCGACATATCAGACAATCGATAATCCTCTGCAAATACAATTACCTGTTCAAACTCCAATCCCTTTGAAGAGTGGAATGTAATTGCGATGTGTTTGTATTTATCCGCTTCAAATGCCACATGAAAACTGGTATCAGAAATTGTTTTGAATAATTTGTTTATGTGATCAGGGCGAGTATCATATCCAAGATATTCAGCCAATGCTGTGACACACGAGCCGAAAGACTGCTCATCATCTATAGTCTCTTCAATTCTTTTGAGTAATCTTTTTACGGTGGATACTGTTTTGCGACTTTCATTTCCTTCAACAGGTATTTCTGAAATTACATCATATGCAGAATACTTTTCAATTATAAGGTATTTAGCAATTGCTGTATAAAGCCACGCTGTATCTGTTGTAATATCAGCAATAGGAGTCTGTGGGATATAAACATACTCTAAACCGTTTGTTGTTAATTCGCTTGCTCCTATTCGTGCGTTATCATTAGAAAACCGCAATAATGCTGACTTTTTATCGGGAACAATATTAGACAATACTTCTGTTGCCCAATTTGCCTTTGTAGGAGAAAGCCACACAATATTATCTATATTTTCCGTAGGATTGTAAAGACTTCTTGTCTCATCACATAATAGATTAGAATAATTCTGTATTTGTTGACAAGAGCGAAAATTATCTCCCATAAATATCTTTTTAAAATTGGGTTTGTTCCAGATGCTTTTAAAAGCCTCTGGATAAGCACCCCTCCATATATAAATCGATTGTTTTTCATCTCCCACAACAAAGGTTTCGATATTCAATTCATCACATAAATACATAAAAAATTTATGCATTGATTTGTCGCAATCTTGATATTCATCGATATATATTTTAAAATATTTTGCTTGAAGATAAAGCCTACAAGCCGAAGAATTTTCTACAATTTCTTGAGCCAAATCAAAAATAAAGTTCCTTTTATTATCTCGATATGAGCAGAGGATACCTTCATTCCTTATTTTTTCAATAGCTTCTTGAAAAGTATCAACTTTAGCTGAATAGTCCGTACTCATGTCCAAATCGAAATCAGCACCATAGACATCCTTCATAAAAGGCTTTATAACTTCCTCAATAACGAAACTGTTATTTGTTCCAATGAAGTGTTGAACTACATCGACAGACAATCTATCCTTTATTTCTTGTGCTGCTTTTATTGTAAAAGTAATTGCAGCAATAACTTTATGTGTATGATTATCATCAATTTCCTTAGCAATTTTATTAACCATTGTATGGGTTTTTCCTGTTCCTGCACTTGCCCTTACTATTAAGTTACCGGGAGTTTCTACTATTTTTTCTTGAATTGGAGATAGTTTCATTCGGCAACCTCCTTCAAACATGCAAAGTTGTAATGATTATAGATTGTTCTGCAATCTGTATCCGAAAGTTTCTCAATCAACTCCACCATATGATAGTGCTTTGCATCTTGTAAATATTTAACAGGATTATCATTATCCAATAAAGCTGATAATCTATCATGCAAAAACTCGTCTAAATCATTTTCTAAATCCACTTTTGATAAGAAAATATGAAAGTCACTTCGTATTTTATCCAAAGTATTTATATTTGAATTATATAAACTCCTCTTGGCAGAAACAGAATTCTCTTGAATTTGTTTAGTAGGCAGACGCTTTTCCCCAATATAATTATTACAGCGTGAAAAGCCTAAAACGCTATATGTACCTTTTCCTGTTACCGCTCTCAAATCATTGTCAGTTTTTACCACATTAAAAATTTCAAGTTCATCCAGGATAGAAAAATATGTTTCAAATCCCACACCATCAACTGGTAAAATATATATTCCATCTACTTCATAAAAAGGATGCACTACTGAAAGGACTTTGCTAAATAGCATATATTCAGATGGTCCTTCAACCAAAAGTACTTTGTTAGCAAAGATTGCTTCTGACAAACAACGGTTTAACATTTTCCTGTTTTTCTCATAAGTATCAGGCACTTTATAAAATGTGCTAATACTATTGATTTTTCGCTCACTATATATTCGAACTAAATTTACATTATCCATTTCATAAAGAACAAAAGGCGAATGAGTTGTTACAAACAAGTATGTGTATTTGCTATCGGTAAAAAGTATTTGTGATAATGCAATCTGCATAGACTTATGAAGATGGTTTTCAGGCTCCTCAATTAAAAACAAATTGATTTTCTTTTCCGCATTTTCATCTGACAGTATGTCGTATATTGAATATGCCAATAACTTTTTCCTACCTTCCCCAGCAGTAGGATATAAATTATCATCATTATCTTGTTTAATATATGGTATAATATTTGAGTACAATCCCTTTACTGCGATTTCGGATTTTATTGAAACAGATATCCCTTCATCATGGAATTTTTGATATTCTGGCGTAAGTTTATCCTCAAATTCTTTAATTCCAGACAGAGAAGCAATATGACCATTCAAATCATCAACTGTATTTTGAATTTTTGCCAGAATATCTTTATCTTCGTCCTTTTCATTTCTGACAAGCTGGCTCACATTCTTTTTAAATAGGGAATACAAATCAACATAAGAGTCAATATAAATGACATTAAATACATAGTCTATTTCATATAGATATCCTCTTTGCTTCATTTCGTAAAGATGATTAATATCGCCACCCCACGATAATATCGGTAGAGCGAGCATTTCTGTTTTGCTATATTCTGCAAAAAGCTTTATATATACCTTATTATGCTCACTTAGCAATGCACCTTTTAGCTGTGCACGGAGTTTTTGACAATCGCTGTCAGCAACATCACTAATATCTATAGTAACAACAATCTCAATTGGTTTATCAAGCTGCTTATTATGAAAATCCGAATCTAAAAGGTTTTGTTTACGAATATCTTTATCAAATACATATCGTAGAGCGTACAAGAAATTTGTTTTCCCCACATCATTTAGACCAAAAAATATGTTTTTATTTGATAAGTCAAGTTCAACATTATCAAAATTTCTAAAATTTTTAATAACTACTTTTTCAAATTTCATATATGTTCTTTCACCATCCATCTTGTTTGTATAATAAGAAAATTATACCATTATTCCATAATTAATCATATGATTTTCTTTGCATTTAGCTCATATGTACTGGGTGATAAAACCATCTGATAAATATCAATACTATTCTTTTTTCCAAATTGAATTATCTCTTCTTTAAAATTCTCAGAGATTTTCGCTCCTAAATAAAACGCTTTTATATTTTCTTTCAAATCCAAGACATATTTTCCATTTGGACATTTCAATTTTTCTGGCATTACTTTATTGAAATTAGCCGTCACAATTCGCCATTCTTTCTCGTACGACCAAACATCGGATTTACGACAAGTCGTCTTATAAATCCATTCTGTATTTTCACTTAACATATCTGCTTTAGAAACAGCATATCTATCCTTTGTATATATTACTGGGTATAAATGTTTATAAAGCATATCACTTTCTTTAAAATCATACTCTATACAAAATCCAGTATGATTCTGAGCATAATGGCTCCACATAAGCATAGAGTCATACACCTCAGATAAACAGACAACTCTTACAGCATCCTTGATTGTACTCATACAATCATTTAATCCATTTTGCAAAATATTCATCCAAGAGTCAGAAAGCCTTCCTCCATGAGCCTGCAAAACTATTTGCATCGCCCTTTCAATATTGTCAGAATAAAGAATTCTATTTTTTTCTTCCTGTTTAAGTGAAAATCTTCTTTCCAAAAGATGTATATATGTTTCTCTATCAAGTACACCTTCCAATGCATCTGACTGAAAGCAAAATTCACAATCATAGGGGTCGTTGAAATAAAGTGGTGATGATGGATACACTAATCCTTCAAAAGCTTCAAACTTCCATTTTTCAATGTTAATTATCCTCTGATGAATATAGCTATAATCATTCAGTTTTTCCGTATTAAATGACCTGTACCTGAATAACGTTCTTCTCATACGTATCCTCTCCCTTTACTCTCGAACAAGCTTTATTATATTACACTAATTATAATAAAGCAGCCGCTTACCCATTCAATAAGCAAGCGGCTTTGTCATTAAATCACCTCAAAATGTTTCAATGCATCCTTTATTGCTTCAACCTTCTCTGGAGTCGGATGCTTTCTCGGCTGTTTCAATTCCTCTACCGCATTAGGAGCATCGTACATCGGCAAGCCTAAATCTCTCTTTACCTCTGCAATATATGCGGTATGTACTTTGAAGCCGTATTTAGCTTCTATGTACTCCTTTATCATTTTGTAGGTCACTCGTTCCTTGGGCTTGTATTCTTCGGCTCTTTTAGCGATATTATCAAGTGGAACTTTTCCCTCATCCTCACCAAACTCAACTTTTACGTTGATATGTCCGTCTGGCTTTTTGTGGGAAAGCAGTACTACCGTCTCAACGGTACTTTCGTTGTCCCAACAAAGTTCCTGTGTTTCCCTGTCTCCAAAATACACCGGAAAACGGAACTTTATGTGCTTCAGGAATCTGCCATCCGGCTGCTCCTGCTCATAAATATCCACCTGTTCTACAAAGCTGTTAAGAAATTCTTTCTTCTCCAGGTCGGTGAACTTATCATATAGTTTATCAAAATATAAAAGGAATTGATAGACGTTTTCTTCTGATATTTTCTGTTGCCGGATATTCAGCAGGCGGTTCTTGACTTCTTCTATACTGTTCTCCACGCCTTCAATCTCATCATACAAACGGTATAACCTTGTCTCCATATCCTGATATTTCTTCTCATAAAATTTATCCATGATATCCAGATTGTCCATCTGCTGTCCAAGTCTTGCTTTTGCTCCGGTCAGCTGCCTGTGCTGCTTTTCCAATCCTTCAATCTCTTTTTCTATTTCTTCTGTATCAATTCTTGAACCGATTTTATTCAGAATTGCTTCTTCAAATTTAGGATTCTTCACCAGCTTCCGAATAACTTCTTCCACTGCATTGTTAATCTTCTCCTCACTCCATTGTTTACGATATCCACATTTATGACCATCTACCAGGCGACGATGTTTGCAGGCATAATAGAAATAATCCTTATATAAAGTTCCGTCTTTCTTTTTCTTTCGGTTCACGTTTCCATACATACCACTTCCACATAACGGGCATCTCAATATTCCAGATAAAATATGCTCATGATCGAGACTATGTGTCTTTTCATATTTCACACCTGTTTTTTCCCGTTTTTGATGTGCCAGCTCCCAGTCTGTTTCTGAAACAATCCCTTCATGGATACCATCGTGCAGCATATAATTTTCCTGCTTTACAATGCGGTATTCATTTCTTGTACCAGAAACTTTCTCGTTTTTCCTTCGTCCATAAGCCAGCTTTCCACAGTATACCGGATTATCCAGAACGCCTTTTATAAATGATGCGGCAAATGCGTCCAGTGTATTATTCTGTCGTTTTTTCTTTTTATATCCATGCTGGTTCAGCCATGCGGCAATCGCAGAGATTCCCATATTGGTATGAATAAATTTGTCATAGATCAGACGAATAATCTCTGCTTCGTCCTCTGCAATCTGCAATTCTCCATTTACTAATTCATAACCATACGGAGCAAATCCACCATTCCATTTTCCTTCCCTGGCTTTCTGCTTACGTCCTTCCATTGTCTGAACAAGGATATTCTCTCGTTCGATCTCTGCCACCGCAGACAGAACAGAAATCATCAGCTTTCCACTATCTTTTGAGCTGTCAATTCCATCTTCTACACAGATCAGATTCACTCCAAAATCCTGCATCCTCTGCAGAGAGTTTAATACATCTGCTGCATTACGACCGAATCTGGAAAGCTTGAACACCAGTACAAACTGTACCTCATCTGTTCCATTCTCAATATTATCCAACATTCTCTGAAATTCCGGTCTGCCCTCTACGCTCTTTCCAGACTTACCTTCATCTGAATACTCATTTACGATTTCCATATTCTGAAATTCCGCATATCTCTTGAGTTTTTCTTTCTGAGCATCCAGACTGTAGCCATCTACCTGCATGGTTGTGGATACTCTGGTATATATATCGCATTTAATCTTTTTATTCTTCATAATCTTCCTCGCAGTATAACTCTGTTTTATTGTCCCAACCTTATTTTAGTACTTGTTCCAACTATTTTCAATACTTATTTTCCGTATTGACGCATTTCTTCGCCAATCGTATAATTAAGTTAGATACAGAGCATTTCTGTTATCAAAATATTGCCCGCCCACCATTGGCGACTTATAAATGATTGGCTCGAAAATATTGTTCGCTTACCGGAAGCGTCTAATAAATGTCCGGCTTGAAAATTATTTAGAAATAATTTCTGTTTTTGATATTGTGTTTTTATCACACATTGCATATACTATAAATACACAAAAAAGCCAAAAAAGAGGAGGTGTTAGTATGGCTACTTCAAGTATTACTCATAATTTTGTCGTATCCAATCCAAA
>OGCY01000386.1_pt1 | contig 12907 bp, 9 predicted proteins | sample 1570311 | NCBI WGS metagenome assembly OGCY01 (sample SAMEA2582165, study PRJEB24529) | metagenome | biome: Human gut stool | place: China | collected 2011
AAGAATCAGCAGGACAACAAAGGTCACAATACAGGAAACGACGATGGTGGCTTCCTCTGCGGTAAAATAGTTTGTATTCTGCATGGACAGCAAATCGGAAATACATTTTAAGTCTGTGTAGCTAAACGGTGTTACGCGGCTTGAAAGAATCAATCCGTTTACGGTTCCAAGAAAAATCCACAGACCACTGATTAACACACGAAGCTGTGCCCTGCATTTGAACAGATAGACAAGAGACAGGGATGCAAAAATAATGAATGCATTATAAAGGAAGGCTAACGTGTGTCCGCCGATAAATGAAAGGGCGGAGCCAAGGTCTCTGCGGGAAATCCATTCAATTGCAAAAGTCAGTACACAGGCGAGCAGAAAATGGAATACCAGAGAATATTTATTTAAAAAATCAATCCGTTTATAATACTTCTCGCTGTGAGGTTTTTTCTTTGGAAGTTTTGAACGTAATGTTTGAAAAGTCTTTTTCATTTAAAATCCTCCCATTTCATATATATGTGGAATTCGTCGGAATTTCCGAAAAATTTTCGAGGCTTCCGGTCTGTTGTAAGCTGCGGGTAAAATTACTGTAAAATCCTGCACCATGAGACTATAACCCGAAATCCGGCTAAAATCAATCGGGAAGATAAATAAAAAAGTAAGAACATTGTGTGATTTTCTGTAAAATATGAATAAAAAATGAACAGAATATGTCCAAATATTGGAGATGAATAGAGAGAATTTCCTATTTTACAAACTTATTTATGGCGTCATTTAAGTCTTCGAGCACCTTCTTATCCCCGGTTTCCACCGCATCCACCAGACAGTGATTAATGTGGTCTTCGAGAATAATTTTTCCGATGTTGTTGATGGCGGAGCGCACGGCAGCAATCTGGATTAAAACCTCGCTGCAATCCCTTCCGTCTTCGACCATATGCTTGATGGACTCCATGTGACCGATGGCGCGGTTCATCCGGTTGATGACAGCCTTGGTATTGGTATGATGATGTCCGTGTTCTCCATGAGAATGTTCGTGCTCATCATGTTCCTGTGTCCCATGGGAATGAGTCACAGTTGAGCCGTCCGGCAGCGTATGGGTATGGAGTGTTTCGTCTGGCATAACAGTACCTCTCTTTCATAGGAATATTCTTATTCTAACACAATCATCCCTTCCAAACAAATTGCTTTTTAATAAAAAAGTGTATATAATGCGTACATGACCAATACGGAATCATCCGATTGATGATAGATATAGGAAACTGAGACGAAGAAAAGAGGAATCATATGAACTTATTGGATATTATCGGGCCTGTGATGGTAGGACCGTCGAGCTCGCATACGGCGGGGGCAGTCAAAATCGGGCGCGTCAGCAGAAAACTGTTAGGAGAGCCGGTGGCATCTGCAGACATCTTTTTTCACGGCTCTTTTCTTGCAACCGGGAAAGGACATGGAACGGATAAGGCGGTGATTGCAGGCCTTCTCGGCATGGAGGTGGACGATGCTGCAATCCCGGAGAGCTTTGTGCTTGCAAAGAAAGCAGGGATGCGCTATACCATAAACGGCATTGATTTAGGAGACGCACATCCGAATACGGTACGGATGAACCTCACGGGAATATCCGGCAGAACGCTTGAGGTGCAGGCGGCGTCCGTCGGCGGCGGACAGATACGCATCTGTGAGATGGACGGGCTTCCGGTAAATTTCAGCGGCGATTATCCGACGCTTATCGTCCATAACCTTGACCAGCCGGGGCACGTCACGGAAGTGACTTCGATGTTAGCGCATAAGTCGGTAAATATTGCAACGATGCAGTTAAACCGTGCGGCAAGGGGCGGAAATGCAGTTATGGTAATCGAGTGTGACCAGGAGATACCGGAGGATTCGATTGCATGGCTTGAGCACTTAGAGGGCATTATAAAGGTAACGTATCTGGGTCTGGCGGATGATTAAGAAATAACCGGCAAAAAGAAGCACAGGAATGGAGAAAAAGTATGTATCAATCTCTGGAAGAATTATGTCAACTTGAAGAACAGGAAAATAAACCGTTCTGGAAAATTGTGCAGGAGGATGACTGTAGGGAACAGGACATTTCGGAGCAGGAAAATTTTGAGCGGATGCGCGGAATGTACCTTGCCATGAAAAAAGCGGATGAGGAATACGATGAAAAGCTGCTGTCTGCGAGCGGTCTTGTGGGCACAGAGGGCGGCAAAATGAAGGCGGCAAGGCTTTCCGGCTCCCTGCTTTGCGGCGATTTTATCGGCAAGGTGATGGAGAAGGCATTAAAGACCAGCGAGTCAAATGCCTGCATGAAACGTATCGTGGCAGCGCCGACCGCAGGCTCCTGCGGGGTGGTTCCGGCAGTTTTTTTAACCATTCAGGAGGAGAAAGGTTACTCTGAGGAACAGATGGTAGAGGCGCTTTATGTGGCAGCAGGAATCGGCGGGGTAATTGCAAACCGTGCGTTTTTGGCGGGCGCAGCCGGAGGCTGTCAGGCAGAGATTGGTTCTGCATCGGCGATGGCAGCAGGAGGCGTGGCACATCTTTTAGGAGGAAGCGGCAGAGAAATCGCTAATGCGGCGGCACTGGCACTCAAAAATCTGTTGGGACTTGCCTGTGACCCGGTGGCGGGGTTAGTGGAAGTACCCTGTGTGAAGCGCAATGTGATGGGGGCAGTCAATGCGATGACCTCTGCGGATATGACAATGGCGGGAATTTTCAGCAAGATTCCACCGGATGAAGTCATTGATGCGATGCGCGCAATCGGACGCAGCATGAACGAAGACATCCGTGAAACGGGAAAGGGTGGTCTTGCAGGAACGCCGACCGGAGTGGAAATCAGAGACCGGATGTCGCAGGGACTTTAGGAGAATGATTGGGGGAGAAAATGTTACATTATAAGTTACAGATTGGTTGTCTGATTATCATATTATATATGGTAATTATGTATTACTATGCCGCAATAAAGAGTAAAGAATATAAAACGTCAATGTTTGATATTATGCTTGCAGGGGGCATCAGTTATCTGATTTTTGATATGATTACCGTGTATACGGTGAATCATCTTGACACCGTGCCGGATGTATTAAACCGCATATGTCATGCGATTTTTCTGATGCTTTTGGATTTGGAAATCTTTTTGCTCTTCTATTATATCGCAAAAGAAGCGGGAATCCTTCCGAGGAAAAGAAAATACAAGCTGTTTGTGATTGCGCCGTTTCTGGTAAATGAGTTTGTGATTGCGGCGGCAATCGGAAAGCTGGAATTCCGGCATGGAGAAATCACAAACTATTCGATGGGAATTCCGGCTTACACCTGTTATGTGATGGTAATGGTTTATTTCATAGCTACAATTATAGTATATGCAAGAAGCTGGAAATACATAGCAGCACAAAAACGAATCAGTGCGGTGGTGTATCTGATTGCAGCCGGCGGTATCTGTATTTATCAGATGTTAGTACCGCAGGCGCTGGTATCGAGTCTGGCGGTCACGGTTTCCATCCTGTGTATGTATTTTGGAACCAAAAATCCGGCTTATCTGGAACTTGAGAAAATGTATGACAGGACAGTTCACAGTTTTGCGGATATTATCGAGAGCCGGGATGGCAGTACCGGAGAACATGTAAAGGGAACCACTGCTTATGTAGAACTTATGGTAAATGCCTTGTCGGAGAGGAATCTTTACACCAGTATTTTAACCGCGGATTATAAAGAGGCTTTGGTACAGGCTGCGCCGCTTCATGACATTGGAAAAATTGCAATTCCGGATGCCATTTTGCAGAAGCCGGGGCGTCTGACAAAAGAAGAGTTTGAAATTATGAAAACGCACACTGTGCAGGGGGAGAAAATCATTCAGACATCGCTAAGCCACCTCGGAAACAGTGAGGCATCGCAGATGGCGGCGATGATTGCCAAATGTCATCATGAAAAATGGGATGGGACAGGGTATCCCTGTGGACTGAAGGGGGAAGAAATTCCGCTGGGGGCAAGAATTATGGCAGTTGCAGATGTATTTGATGCTGTTTCCGAAAAACGTTGTTATCGCGAGGCAATGAGCATCGAGGAAAGCTTTGCTATTATCCGTGATGGAGCTGGGACGTCGTTTGAACCCCTGTTAGCAGAATTGTTTTGTGAGCTTCGCGGAGAGGTATTAAAAATACATAGTCATGCGGAGAATGGTTGAAAACGCATCCTGAAAGCAGAAGTTATTACAGCTATTCGGAGCAGGAAAATAAAAATCCCCCGGATGTCCGGTTTTAAACCAGACATCCGGGGGATTTTTTGGTCAGTCTTATTATTTATTGCTTCTTCTCCAGATGTGCATTTTTTCTGCTTCTGCGATTAATTCGTCGCGGAAGTCAGGATGCGCTACAGAGATAATCGCTTCGGTCTTCTGCCAGCTGGAGAGACCTTTTAAGTTTACCATACCATACTCTGTTACCAGATAATGAATATTTGCACGTGTGTCGGTGACAATGGAGCCCGGATTTAAGGTCGGAAGGATTCTTGATTTTACCTGTCCGTCCTTGGTCGTGAAGGTAGAAGAGCAGCAGATAAAGCTCTTTCCACCCTTGGAGAGGTAAGCGCCGAGCACGAAGTCTAACTGTCCGCCTGCACCGCTGATGTGCTTCACACCTGCGGATTCTGCATTGACCTGTCCGAATAAGTCTAAGTCAACGGCATTGTTGATGGAAATAAAATTATCAATGGCTGAGATGGAACGGATGTCATTGGTGTAATCAACCGGTGCGCTCATCAGCTCAGGATTTTCATCCATGTAATCATACATTTTCTTGGTTCCGGCACCAAAAGCGTATGCCTGACGGAAGCGGTCGATGTTCTTCTTGGAACCGTTAATCTTGCCGGCTCTTGCGATATCAACAAATGCGTCTACATACATCTCGGTGTGGACACCTAAATCCTTTAAGTCGGATTCTGCAATCAGGGAGCCGACAGCGTTTGGCATACCGCCGATTCCAAGCTGTAAGCAGGCACCGTTTGGAATCTGGTCAACGATAAGTTTTGCAACTGCCTTGTCCACATCAGTAGCAGGACCGCCGGCACCAAGTTCTCCGATTGCCGGATTATTGCCCTCTACGATAGCGGCAACCTTGGAAATATGTACGCCACATTCGGTTCCGCCGAGACAGCGCGGCATATTTTCATTTACTTCCACGATGATATGCTTTGCGGTTTCGCAGACAGCGCCGAGATGGGAAGCATTCGGACCAAAGTTAAAGTAGCCGTGTGAATCCATCGGCGCAACCTGGAACATTGCAACATCATCGGTAAAATCAAGGTCGCGGTAGTAGCGTGGCAGTTCTGAATAACGAATCGGTGCGTAGAAAGAACAGCCTCTTGCAATCATCTTGCGCTCAATACCGGACATATGCCAGGAGTTCCAGGTGAAGTGTTCCCCTGCGTCCTCTCTTGCAAAAACAGCGAGCGGTTTTAATAAGATACCGCCGCGGAGATTGACATTCTTTAACTCATCGGTGCGCTTTGCAAGTGCTGCATCGAGCACATCCGGTGTTCCGGTACACCAGCCGTAGTCAACCCAGTCGCCTGATTTAATGACCTTCACTGCCTCATCGGCTGTGGTAAGTTTCTGTTTGTATTCCTGTGTGAAATCCATTCCAGTACCCTCCCATAATGTAACATTTTGAAAGATTGTTAAATTTTTACCATACTTTCATCCTATCACTTTATGGGGGATTTTACAAGAGATTTTACGGGAGAAAGGAATATAAATAGATATGGTAAAAGTAATATAGTTATGATAAAATTGACTTATAAAGTTAGTTGGTTCGTCTGGCAAAATAAAAAAGACCTCACTGAAGAAGTCTTTCATAAATGCACACACTGTGCAGTTGGTCAAGCCAACGATTTGAGTAAACTTTTATTTGAACTCGCAGTGTATTTTCATAGGGTAATAAAAATACTATCTGTATAATAGCTTAAAATGAAAGGAATGTCAATGTATGAGTGGGGAAAATGAAAAAAAATATTATCTGGGTCTTGATATTGGTACGGATTCTGTCGGATATGCTGTGACAGATGAAAAGTACAATCTTTTAAAATTTCACGGGGAACCGGCATGGGGAACAACGATATTTGATGCAGCAGCTTTAAATACGGAAAGACGTTCTTTCCGAACAGCAAGAAGAAGGCTTGACCGCAGACAGCAAAGAGTGCAGTTAATACAGGAGTTATTTGCTTCTGAAATCAATAATACAGATAGTAGATTTTTTATCCGGATAAGAGAGAGTCATTTATGGAGGGAAGATACAGAAGACAGGTATGTATTTTTTAATGATGTTGCTTATACAGACCATGAGTATTTTGCACAGTATCCGACTATACATCATCTGATTAGCAACCTGATGGAGAGTACAGAGCCACACGATGTTCGGATGGTATATTTGGCGTGTGCATGGCTGGCAGCCCACAGAGGACATTTTCTCAGTAATATAAATGAAGATAATATAGAGGAAATACGGGATATTGCTGCCATTTATGAAAAATTTCTGGATTATTTCAGGGATAATGGTTATGCGGCTCCGTGGCAGGAGATAGATGTTACAGCGTTTGGGAATGCCTTAAAAGAAAAGGTAAGCGTTACGCAAAAATATAAAAAATTAGTGCAGGTATTGTTAAAAGGAGAAAAACCGGAAAAAGAAGGGCGGGAAGATTTTCCGTTTAGCACGGAAGCAGTGATAAAACTTCTGGCAGGTGGAACCTGTAAATTAAAAGATATTTTTCAGAAAGAGGAGTATGAGGAATACGGCTCTGTTGCGTTGGGATTTGATGATGATAAACTTGGCGAAATAATGACGGGGATAGGAGAAGACTACGAACTGATTTCGGCATTGCGGATGCTTTATGACTGGTCGTTACTTGTAGATGTGTTAAATGATGCTGGCACAATATCAGAGGCAAAAGTGGCAGTTTATGAGCAGCACAAAAAAGATCTTGCAACTTTGAAATATTTTATCAAAAAATACTGCCCGGATAACTATAATGAAATGTTTCGTGAAGTGAAACCGGATAATTACGCAGCTTATGCGTTTCATTCGGATGAGAAGAATCATGAGGAATTAAAAAAGGCGGATTTGGATACGTTTTCAAAATATATTTTAAAGACGGTAAGGACATTTAAACCGGAAGATGAGGATATGCTCCAATATGAAGATATGGTACACCGTCTGGAACTTAAGCAGTTTATGCCAAAACAGAAAACAACAGATAACCGTGTGATTCCGCACCAGCTTTATTTGTATGAGCTGAAAAAAATAATTCAAAATGCTTCTACATATTTGCCATTTTTAGAGGAAAAAGATAACAGTGGTCTGACAGTAGGCGAGAAAGTTGTTTCAGTCTTTAAATTCAGAATCCCGTATTTTGTGGGGCCACTCAATGAAAACTCTTCTCATGCATGGATAGAGCGAAAAGCAGGGAAGATATATCCGTGGAATTTTGAAGAGATGGTTGATTTGGATTCCAGTGAGCAGAATTTTATTCAGCGGATGACAAATTATTGTACTTATTTGCCGGGAGAACCGGTACTTCCGAAGGATTCCCTATGTTACCATAAGTTTATGGTATTGAATGAAATTAACAATATAAAAATCAACGGTTGTGCGATTTCAGTTGAGGACAAACAGAGAATCTATCAGGAATTATTTATGCAAATGAAAAAGGTCACACGTAAGAAGCTGATAAGTTATCTGGTTGCAAATGGTTTAATTGAAAAGGGAGAGGAAGAAAGCGTTACTGGAATAGATGTTGAAATAAAATCAAATCTTGCACCGCAGATTGCGTTTCGGAGACTGTTGGAGAACGGTACTCTTCAGGAAAGTGATGCTGAAAAAGTGATTGAGAGAGCGTCTTATGCGGAAGATAAAACAAGACTTGGAAAGTGGCTTACAAAAAATTATCCGCAGATTTCGGAAGAGGACAGAAGATATCTTTGCAACTTGAAGTTTAAGGATTTTGGGCGTCTGTCAGCAAAGTTTCTCACTGAGCTTGAAGGAGCGGATAAAGAAACGGGCGAGATAACAACAATATTGAAGGCAATGTGGGATACAAATAATAATTTAATGGAGTTGTTATCGGATAAATATACTTTCAAGGAAAATATTGATGTGATAAGAAATGAGTATTATACAGAACATAAGGCTACATTGCAGCAGCGTCTGGATGATATGTATATTTCCAATGCAGTAAGAAGACCCATTTACAGGACACTTGATATAGTGGGAGATGTGTATAAGGCATTTGGTGCACCTGAAAAAATATTTATTGAGATGACGCGAGGTTCTGATGAAAGCCAGAAGGGAAAGCGTACCAAATCAAGAAAACAGCAGATTCTGGAGCTGTATGAGCAGTGTAAGGATGAAGATGTAAGAGAATTAAAAAAACAACTGGAAGCAATGGGCGAATATGCAGATAACAAATTGCAGGGGGATAAATTGTTCCTGTATTATATGCAGTTCGGAAAGTCGGCATACAGTGGGAAAGCAATTTCACTGGAGAAACTCGGAAGCAAGGAGTACGATATTGACCATATTTATCCACAGGCATATGTGAAGGATGACAGTATCATTAACAATAAAGTGCTTGTACTGTCAAAGGAAAATGGTGACAAAGAGGACAAATATCCGATAAACAAAGATATCAGAGAAAAGATGCGCGGATATTGGGATTTTTTGAAAAAGGTGAATGCGATAAGTGAAGAAAAATACAAGCGTCTGACCAGAACAACCCCATTTACAGATGAGGAAAAATATGGATTTATCAACAGGCAATTGACAGAGACTTCACAATCAACAAAGGCAGTAGCCGGATTGCTGAAAGAAAAATTTCCGGAAACAGAGATTGTGTATTCAAGGGCGCGGCTGGTTTCGGAATTTCGCAATGAGTTTGAACTTTATAAGTCGAGAACCTTTAACGACCTTCATCATGCGGTAGATGCGTATCTGAACATTGTAACTGGAAATGTGTACCATATGAGATTTTCCAAACAATGGTTTAACGTAAATTCCAGATATAGTGTCAAGACAAAAACATTATTCACACATCCGGTTGAATGTAACGGGGAACTCGTATGGGACGGAACGGATATGCTTGGGAAAGTGAAACAGACTGCGGTAAAAAACAATGCACATTTTACAAAATATGCAGCATTTAAGACAGGCGGGTTGTTTGACCAGATGCCAGTTCGGAAAAAAGAGGGATTGACACCGTTAAAGAAAGGTCTGCCAACAGAAAAATATGGCGGCTATAATAAGGCTGGAGCAATGTTTTTTATTCCGGTCAGATATAAGGCAGGAAAAAAATCAGACATTATCATTATGTCTGTGGAACTGCTTTATGGAAAACAATTTCTGGAAAGCGAAGAATTTGCAAAAGAGTATTCTTTTACAAGATTAAAACATATTCTAGGAAAAGAAGTGAGCGAGGTCTCATTTCCGATGGGAATGCGCCCGTGGAAAGTAAATACAATGCTTTCATTGGATGGATTCAGGGTGTGTATAACAGGAACCGCAAATAAAGGAAAATGTTTAATTGCGCAATCAGTAGTACAATTTTCAGCAGATGCATTTTGGAAGTTTTATCTGAAAAAATTGGAGATGTTTGTGGAGAAACTTGGGAAAAATCCAAATTATTACTATGATGAAACCTATGATAAGGTGTCGAAGGAAAAAAATTTGGAACTGTATTCACTGTATATTGATAAACTGGAACATTCCATCTATCAGAAACGTATAAATTCTCCGTTGGATACATTGATAAAGGGAAGCGAAAAATTTGAAAAACTTTGTGTTGAGGAACAGGCAAAAGTACTCCTTAATATCCAACAGGTATTTGGAAGGATGACAGGGGGATGCGATATGGAAGCAATTGGAGGAAAAAAGAAAGGCGCATCTACAGTAAACTTTAGTTCAACTATTTCCAACTGGAAGAAGAACTATTCAGATGTGCGGATTATTGATTCTTCGGTATCTGGTCTATGGGAGAAGCAGTCCAAAAATCTGCTGGAACTGTTATGAGTTGGCGGACGGTAATTATTGACAGCCAGTCGAAACTTGACTACAAAATGGGGTATCTTGTAGTAAGGGGAAATGAAACGCATCGCATTCTTCTGGATGAAATTGCAACAGTGGTGATTGAAAATCCCGCCGTATCATTGACAGGATTTCTGATAGAAGCATTGACAGAAAAGAAAATAAAAGTGATTTTCTGTGACTCCAAACGAAATCCGACAGCAGAACTGATACCCCACCATGGATGTCATGACAGTTCCGCAAAAATACGGACTCAGATGTCGTGGAATGAGGCAGCAAAGGCGTCTGTCTGGCAGGATATTATCAGCGAAAAGATTCGCAGGCAGGCGGAATTTTTGATGGAGCTTGGGAAGGAGGAAATTGCTCAATTACTGTCTGACTATATTGGACAGGTGCAGATTTTGGATCCAACCAACCGTGAGGGACATGCGGCAAAGGTATATTTTAACGCACTGTTTGGGATGGAATTTACCCGCAGTGCGGAAGTCCCGCTGAATGCTGCACTAAATTATGGTTACAGTCTGGTTCTTTCGGCATTTAATCGTGAGATTGCAGCAAATGGATATTTGACACAGTTGGGAATTTTTCATTGCAATATGTTTAACCATTTTAATTTGTCCTGTGATTTTATGGAGCCGTTTCGGATAATTGTTGACCGCTATGTCTACGAGATGATGCCATCCAAATTTGAAAAGGATGAGAAATATGCGTTATGGAGAATTCCGGAACAGACGGTTGTGATAGAAGAGCAGCGTCAGTCTGTCTCAAATGCAATAAAAATATATACCAAAAGTGTTTTCGATGCAATAAATGACAATGATTCATCAAAAATAAAATTCTACAGTTTTTAAACTATAGGGCGGGTGGAATATAAGGAAATGAGTGGATTGCGATTTATGAGAATACTGGTATTTTTTGATTTGCCTACATTGACAGAGGAGGACAGGCGTAATTATCGCCTGTTCCGAAAAACATTGATAAAAAACGGGTTTATCATGATGCAGGAATCTGTTTATTGCAAATTGATGACGAGCCCATCTGTTGAAAACTCCGTAAAAAATCTGATACAGAAAAATAAACCACCACATGGAATTGTGCAGACACTTTTAGTAACAGAAAAACAGTTTTCAAAAATGGATTATGTTGTGGGAGAGTATACAAGTGACATTATAGATAATGAAGAAAGGTTGATAATTCTGTGAAAATGGTATTCCCTGGTATAAACCAGGTATTTGACTGTGAGAATGAGGAAGAAGTCTGGTCGTTGGTAATCGAAAATCAGAATTTGTTTTATGGAATTCTCTCGGATATAAGAGGACAGATAGAGGGCATTGAAGGGAGGGTTGTCCTCTCAGAGAAAAATAATCTGCTTTCAATTGCAAAGACGGTGGAACTTCTGACACAGTTTGTTCCCTTTGAGATAAACCAGAAGCAGCTTATCTCAAAAGTGATTTCAAAATTGGGGCAGATTGCTGTGGATGAAATGCATTATGGCAGAACCATGGAACTGCTTGGTGAGATAGAAAGCTATTTTACGGAACTTGCATTTGAATTGACAGGAAATATTGAATTTACAAAGCTGGGGGCAGAAGGGCTGTTAAAGGGGGCAGGAGTGCAGTTTTGTGATGACTATGAGCAGCTGGGAGAAAAGATAATTGATTATATGGAACTGGTATCAGAATATGACCGTGAGAAACTGTTTATTTTTGTTAATCTCCGTAGTTACATTTCAGATGCACAGATGGAGGAATTTTTAGAGACAGCGCTTGCCAGAGGCTATCAGATGCTGTTGCTGGAAAGTTGCGAGCATCCATTGTTACCAAGGGAAAAACGTTATATTGTGGATGCGGATTTATGTGAGATATGGTAAAATATCAGTAACCTGTGAATAAAACCTCGGCGGGAGCAGACCGTTTTGTCTGAATTTTGATTTGGATTTGAGGTTTGAGAGTAGTGTAAATTCATAGGGATATAAAACTCTTGAATTTCAAATATATTTCCGGTTCTAGTTTGAGAGTAGTGTAAATTCATAGGGATATAAAACTGGTAATTTGCCCAGAGACACACTTTTTTGGTTTGAGAGTAGTGTAAATTCATAGGGATATAAAACCAAACGTTCAACTTTACCACTCACTTTCTAGTTTGAGAGTAGTGTAAATTCATAGGGATATAAAACTGACGTTAAGAGGTCTTTTAGAGGAAGCGGGTTTGAGAGTAGTGTAAATTCATAGGGATATAAAACTTTCCCACAAATGTTTCCGACAATCTCCTGGTTTGAGAGTAGTGTAAATTCATAGGGATATAAAACCTTGCAACAGCGTTCCACGATTCCAAAGTAGTTTGAGAGTAGTGTAAATTCATAGGGATATAAAACCAGATTCCAGAAACGGTGCGGCACTTACTTGTTTGAGAGTAGTGTAAATTCATAGGGATATAAAACTAACAACCATATCTATTCCTCGCTTTCTTGTTTGAGAGTAGTGTAAATTCATAGGGATATAAAACAAAGAAAATTGTCTAATTGTGCTCGACTATGTTTGAGAGTAGTGTAAATTCATAGGGATATAAAACACCGTTGCTGCTGGAAATGCACTAAGGGGGGTTTGAGAGTAGTGTAAATTCATAGGGATATAAAACGAATGTGCCTTCGTTTTTGTTGAATAACTGGTTTGAGAGTAGTGTAAATTCATAGGGATATAAAACTAAAAAAAGGCACTGAAAATGGTAGCTCATGTTTGAGAGTAGTGTAAATTCATAGGGATATAAAACGCGAGAGTTTGAGAGGTTTTTTAGATGAGTGTTTGAGAGTAGTGTAAATTCATAGGGATATAAAACATTTCATTCCAACCAACTTT
>OGCY01000387.1_pt1 | contig 12804 bp, 16 predicted proteins | sample 1570311 | NCBI WGS metagenome assembly OGCY01 (sample SAMEA2582165, study PRJEB24529) | metagenome | biome: Human gut stool | place: China | collected 2011
GAGGATGTGGTAAAAAACTACTGCCATATCGACGAGATTCCGGCAGGACTTGAGACTACGGTGCTTCGCATGGCAATTGATATTTACCGGAATGAGCACATGGGGAGCGCTGATGTTCCCCAGACAGTCTCTTCGGTGCAGATAGGTGATACAACGACTTCTTTTAAGACTTCTGCGACAGAGTTTTCAGAAAGCCTTATGAAAAATTATAAGGCAACGTTGAACCGTTACCGGAAGGTGGTGTTTTGATGAATATGGTCAGAATGGCGCTTGAAGCCATGTACGAGGACACTTGTATTGTCGTGGAACATTGTAAGACGAAAGAAAATGGTGTGGTAAAGTACACAGATACCGTGGTTTTAGAGAACCAGCCGTGTAAGCTGTCATTTGAGACAATTACGCAGGCGGAAAAGTCGGATGCGGCTTCTCCGGTGACGCAGGCTGTGAAATTGTTCATCGCGCCGGAGGTGGAAATCAAGAGCGGCTCCAAGATTATTGTGACGCACTGTGGAAAGACCACGGAGTACACCAGAAGCGGTGTCCCAGGGATGCACGCAACGCATCAGGAGATAATGCTCGACTTATTTAAGGAGTGGGCTTGATGGGAGACATCAGAGTTGATTTGAAGGGGCTGGAAGAGTTCCAGGATAAGATTCAGAAAGTTGCTGATGAGGCAGGGCGGCAGGCGTTCATGGAATCCTGTGCCAAGGAGCTGGCGGCGCGATTGCTGACAAAGGTTATCAAGAGGACACCGGTAGGGGATTATTCCAATACGTATGACTTGGAGGATGATGGTCAGCAGAAGTTTCTTGTTATGTCCGATAAACAGGGCGGAACACTGCGGCGTGGATGGACAACACATAAAGCCGGAAGCGGAGCAGAAGGACTGGGTTCCGATAATGTACTTGAGTTTGTGGAAGGTTTAAAAGTAAACCATTTTGCAGATACATACGTTATTGAGGTGCGCAATGATGTGGAATATGCCAGCTATGTGGAGTTCGGACACCGCCAGACACCGGGGCGATACGTTCCCGCCATAGGGAAGCGCTTGAAAGCGAGCTGGGTGGAAGGTCAGCATATGCTTACAATCTCTGAAAAAGAAATCCGCGAGGCGGCACCGGGAATCCTTGAGAAAAAGCTGAATCAATGGTTGAAGAGGGTATTTGAATGATTAATGAGGTACGCAAGGGCATCACGGATGCCATATATGCCGCATTTGGCGATGACTATGATATCCACACAGAAGCATCTATGCAGGACATGACAGAGCCTGCATTTTTTGTGCGCTGTATCAGCCCGTCACTGCCAGCACAGATTACAGGGCGCAGGAAAGCAACATTACTTTTCATAATACAGTATTTTGCGGAAAGCGCCGAGCCAAAGCGGGAAATGAGCGATGTTTTTGAAAAACTCACTGAGTGTCTGGAACTTATTGAGGCAGATGGGAAACTGGTGCGCGGCGAGGTGGAGTGTAAGGATATTTCAGACGGGGTACTGACTGCAAATGCAGAGTACACGCTGTTTCTGACCAGACAGGAAGCAGAAGCCTATATGGAAGAATATGAGATGAAAGGAGAGGTTACGGATGGCAGCAGTTAAGGAAGCAACTACAAAAAGGTATGCCAAGGAGCAGCTTATCGCTTCACAGCGGTATGCGGATAAGCGGGACTTACTGGAAGCACTGCTGGACGATGACAAAAAGTATTCGTTGAGTGATGTGGACAGCAAAATTGAGAAGTACATGAAAGGAGAAGTGAAAAAATGTTAGGTGGAGGAACTTTTACCAGTCAGAACAAGACTTTGCCTGGTGCGTACATTAACTTTATTTCTATGGCAAGAGCAACAGCGGCGCTTTCAGAACGTGGAGTTGCAACGATGCCGTTGGAGTTGGACTGGGGACCGGATGGAACGGTGTTTGAGGTGGAACAGGAGGATTTTATTAAAGATTCCATCAAGGTTTTCGGATATTCGTACTCTGATACAAAGATGCTGGCATTACGGGAGCTTTTCAAACACGCAACAAAAGCATTTTTGTACAGACTGACTTCAGGAGGGGAGAAAGCAACGAACCTTTTTGCAACAGCAAAATATTCGGGAACCAGAGGAAACGACCTCAAGGTTGTGGTTGCGGACAGTGTGGATGCAGAGGGTTCTTACGATGTGAAGTTATACATGGATGCAACCCTTGTAGATTCCCAGACGGTAGCCGGAGCGGGGGAACTGGTAGACAACGAGTTTGTTGTCTGGAAAAAAGATGCTGAACTTGCAGCCACGTCCGGTACGGCGCTTACGGGAGGTACAAACGGAACTGTTACCGGAGCATCTCATCAGAAATACCTTAATGCAATCGAGCCATACAGCTTCAATGCAATGGGAGTATGCACGGACGATGCGCCTACCAAAGCGTTATACGCTGCATTTACACGGCGAATGAGAGATACGGTAGGAGCAAAATTTCAGTGCGTGTTATTCTCTCATGCGGCGGATTGCGAGGGGGTTATTAATGTTAAAAACAGTGTTGAGGTAGTTCCGTGGGTAGTTGGAATTGAGGCAGCCTGTGCGGTCAATGCGTCCTGCACGAATGTAGTCTATGACGGTGAACTTACAGTAGTCATGCCTTATACGCAGCAGACACAGCTTGAGAGTGCTGTGAAAGCCGGTGAATTTGTTTTGCACAGCGTAGGAACGGAAGTGCGGGTTTTAGAGGATATCAATTCTTTTGTGACATTTACAGAGAATAAAAACGGGCTTTTCCAGAGCAACCAGACAGTACGCGTGATTGACGAGATTGCAATGGATATTGCATCACTGTTTAACACAAAGTACCACGGCAAGATTCAGAACGATGCAGATGGCAGGGTCAGTCTGTGGAATGATATTGTCGCGTGTCACAAGCTTTTGGAGAAGCGCCGTGCTATCGAGAATTTTTCAGGGGATGATGTAGTGGTATCTGCCGGGAATAAAAAGAAAGGCGTTACGATAGAGGATAAGATTACTGTCGTGAATACGATGGAACAGTTATACATGACAGTGGCGATTCAGTAGGAGGTGAAGAAAGATGTCAAACACATACATGAATGAGCAGGATGTACCAAGCGCAAAGGAAGCGGAGGCATTTGTTACCATTGATGGAAGACGTTATCCTGCGCTGTTTGCAAAAAATTTCGAGGGAAAAGCAAACATTTCCACAAAAGAGATTCCATTACTTGGAAAGATTATCTCCGGAAGAAAACCGACCGGAATGACCATTAAGGGGAAAATGACGGTTTACAAGTGTACCGAAATTTTTGACGAGTTGGTAACCAAGTACAAGAATACCGGACATCTTCCGGTGTTTGAGATTCAGACAACCAACAACGATGCGGCTACCTGCATGGGGCGCAGCACAAAGATTTATAACGACTGCGTAATTGATGGTGATGTACTTCTGTCAATGTTCGATGCAGAGGGCGGATTCATTGAACAGGAGATTAACTTCTATGCAATGGATTATTCCAGCCCAGAATCCTATAAGGAACCATCATATCTGTAAAAAATAATGGCGGCGGGAGACTGCCGCCGCCAAATGAAAAGGAGAAAAAAGTATGTCAAATTTAAAAGCATTTTTAAAAACCAATAAAAAAGAGAAGAAAACAACCCAGTATCCGGCAACCAAGTCCTTATGTGACGAGAACGGCAATCCGTTAATGTGGACGGTCAAGGCGCTGTCTACCAAGGAAGCGGATGCCATTCGTGAGGAGTGTACGGTAGAGGTGCCGATTACCGGAAAGCCGGGGATGTATCGTCCGAAGGTCAATGGAAATAAGCTGCTTCGCAAGCTCGTCTGTGCGGCGGTGGTAGAGCCGGATTTACAGAATAGAGAATTGCAGGATTCCTATGGCGTCATGAACGCGGAAGACCTTGTCGTGGAAATGATTGATAATCCGGCAGAGTTTAGCGAGTTTGCAACTTTCGTTCAGGAATATGGCGGCGTGGATAAAACCTTACAGGAAGAGGTTGACGAGGCAAAAAACTAATCAACGGCGGCGACAGTGAGGCGGCGTATGCACATTACTGCCTACAGAAGTTTCACTGGCTGCCGTCCTTCTTCGTGGGACTTTCCAGAGAGGAAAAGGCGTTTGTGATTGCATCCATAGACCTTAGAGTGGAAGAGGAAAAACGCAGAGCAAAGGAAATCCAGAAAGGATAGGAGGTAGGCAAATGTCATATATTCAGTCAGCAATTGAATTAACAGACCGGATGTCGGCTCCGCTCTACAATATCTGTACCGCGGCAAATATGGTAATAAGCAACTTTCAGGCAATGCAGTATGCTTCTGATGCGGCATTTGACACTTCATCGCTTGATGTGGCACGTCAGAACATTGCAGATGCCGTTGTTCAGTTGCAGGAGCTTACACAGGAAAAAGTAAAGATATCAGAACCGGTCACGATTCCAGTGCAGTGGCAGGAGTACAATGCCCCGGAGGTATTCCTCACTACCGGTGCAGAACGTTTCCAGCAGGAAATCCAAAGTGCCAACAATATGATGGAACAGTTGTGTGCGACGCAGGATAGCATTGCAAAACAGGCGTATAGTACGTATATTTTCCCGCCAGAAGCATTTCAGAATCTGAACAGTATGGCAGTGCGCATCGACCATATCCGCGATAAAATCAGCCAGTTGGAAACGAGCGGAGCAGGGATGGGGTTTGATGCGGCAAATAGCGGCATAGAACGGTTGCGGGAACAGCTTTCGCAGACCTTACAGATACAGTCAGAATTGAACTATGCCGTTCAGAACATGGATGTCTCCGCGGCGAACTCGGCGTATCTGAAGCTGTCGCAGACGGTGGACAACACGGAGCGCTACATCCGCGACAATACAAATGAGCAGATGCAGTTTAACGATGCAGTTTATGCAGGAACGACGCAGACAGATGCGCTTACAGGAGCAATTAAGCGGGTAGTTGCAGCGTATGTCAGTATTCAAAGTGTTCAAAAAGCACTGAATTTGTCGGATGAGCTGACACAGACAACGGCGCGTCTTGATATGATGGTATCTTCGTACAATACTTTGAATGGAACGATGCAGACAACGGATGAGCTGACGCAGATGATTTATCAATCGGCGCAGAACTCTAGGGCGTCTTTTATGGACACAGCCGCTTCGGTGGCGAAGCTCGGTAATAATGCAAGGGATGCATTTGCTTCGACAGGTGAGATTGTCCAGTTCGCGGAGCTGGTAAATAAACAGTTTACGATAGCCGGAGCATCATCGACAGAAGCTTCCAATGCGTTTTTACAGTTGACACAGGCGTTAGGTTCCGGGGTACTTCGTGGTGATGAATTGAACAGTATCTTCGAGCAGGCGCCAAACCTAATCCAGACCGTAGCTGATTACATGGACGTTCCAATAGGGCAAATCCGAGAAATGGCATCGGAGGGTCAGATAACCGCAGATATCGTAAAAAATGCAATGTTTGCGGCGGCAGATGATATTGATGCAAAGTTTAACTCCATGCCAATGACCTGGGGGCAGTTGTGGACATATTACTCCAATCAGGCACTTATGACATTTCAGCCCGTGTTACAGCGTTTAAACGAAATTGCCAATGATGCAAATATGCGGACGGCATTAACGGGGGTCATGAACGCATTGTCGGGGGCGGCGACGGTGGCACTTAATGTGATTGATGTTATGGTAACGGGTGGAGCATTTATCGTAGACAATTGGTCAATGATTGCGCCGGTTATTATCGGAGTAGGTACAGCGTTAGCGGTATATAATGGTGTGCTTATGATTCATAATGCGTATGAAACGCTAGCAAACGGATTGAAAGCAATTAGTGCAGCGAGGTCTGCATTGAAATCAGGCATGACGTTAGCAGAAGCGGCGGCAACCAAAACAGCGACAGGGGCTCAAGTTGGGATGAATGCAGCGCTTTTAGCGTGTCCTGTGACATGGGTCATAGTGGCTATTATTGCTTTAATTGCTATTTTATATGCCGTTGTAGCACATATAAACAAGACGAAGGATGAGGCAACATCAGCAACTGGTGTAATATGCGGTGCGGTGTACGCGGCAGGAGCATTTATTCTGAATACGGCAATCGGGGTATTGAATGGACTGATACAATCTGCATGGAATATATTTGTTGAGCCGGTTTTAAGTATTGTCGAGTGGGTACTCAATGTTATGAATGGAGGATTTGACAGTTTTGGAGGAGCTGTGGCGAACCTGATTGGAAATATCATTTCATGGTTTTTATCGCTCGGAAAAGTTGTTACCCAGATAATTGATGCAATATTTGGCACAAATTGGACATCCGGTTTGGAATCGCTACAGAATGAGGTCCTTTCATGGGGAAAAACAGAAAATGCAATTACTTTAGACCGAAGCGCACCGACGATTGACTACCGAATGAGTTATACAGATGCGTATAGCAAAGGCTATGAATGGGGGCAGGGTATAGAGAATACGATAAAGGATTTCTTTGGTGGAGCAGGAGCAGAGGATGATAATTTCGGAAGTTACGGTGGTGAGTCGGACATGACGAATTATTTATCTGGCATAGCTGGTGACACTGCGAGCATTTCGGATTCACTGGATGTTTCAGAAGAGGACCTTAAGTATCTGCGAGACATTGCAGAGCAGGAAGCAATCAACCGTTTTACAACGGCGGAAATCAAGGTCGATATGTCTGGTATGAGTAACACCGTACACAATACAAATGACCTGGATGGCATTGTGGATGGACTGACAACCAGAGTTTTACAGGCAATGGAAGTAGTCCGGGATGGTGCGTAAAAGTGTCGACAAATGGAGAAGGGAGGTGTATACTGAAAATTACAAATATAAAAGGGGAGGTTCAGATATGGGACTGTTTGGGAAAAAGATACCAGATGGCATAAGAGTTGTGTTTTATGAGGGCGACTTGGAGGGATTTCAATGCAATTTCGCAAGTCAATTGCTATTAATGGACGATGTTCTGCGAATTACAAAGATTAACCCTTATGTGGAAGCAAGGTTAGATAGAAACAGAATATCTTCAATAGATATTTTTTCGGAAGTAGAATATATGGCAAAATATAAAGGAGCATTTGTTCAGACATCAAAGGTAAAAGAAATTCCGAAAGAGTACTATGTCATTAATTATGTTGATAAAAATGGAGAAAAGAAGCATTTGGATTTTTGGGGAACGGCATCGGAATCACTAAAAATAATGAAAATGCGAGAAAAGTTACAGAAGGATAAACCGTCATTATCATATGATATTTAATAGTTATCCCCGCTTACATAACGTAGGCGGGGATTTTTGTACCTATTTTTAGGAAAGGAGGGATGGCAGTGGCATACAGACTTTACTTGGATGGAACCCTCTTCCCGGTCATACCGTCTAAGCTGACATTGAAAATCAACGGAAACAATGAGACGGTCACGCTGATTAATGAGGGGGAAGCAGTCATTCTCAAACAGCCGGGGCTTACGGATATTGAATTTGAGTTACTATTGCCGGCAGTGGAATACGCATTTGCAGTTTACCCGGATGGTTTCCGGAAACCGCAGTTTTACACAGAAAAGCTGGAAGCACTCATGACAGCAAAACAGCCGTTCCAGTATATTGTGACCAGAACAGATTTGAAAAATAAAAAGCTGTTTGACACGAACATGACTGTGTGCCTGCAGGATTATTCGATTGTGGAAGACGCGGGAGAGGGATTCGACCTGACGGTCAAGGTAAAACTCAAGCAGTACCGGGAATTTACCACAAAACAGTGTACGTTGGATATTTCATTGCCAAAACCGTTGGCGGCGATGCAGCAGACAAGGGCATCTTCGCAGAACGCACCGTCCGGGGGGAGTTATACGGTGCAGAAATTGTCTCCGGCGGACTGTCTCTGGCGGATTGCGAAGCAGTTTTATGGCGATGGAAGCAAGTGGGGAACGATTTACAATGTCAATAAATCCGTCATCGGCGGCAACCCGAATCTGATTTATCCGGGGCAGGTTTTAACAATTCCTTAGGAGGGCAGAATGTACGAATTATTAATACAGAATGGAAGCACGGTGTATGCGCCGCCGGTGAAGGAAGAAGTCAAGGTGACAACCGAGCGCCAGATTAGTCCGGGGGCGATGGAGTTCAGCTTCGTTGATACCGGAATCAGTATCGCAAACGGCAATCCGGTGCGGTTTAAGGATGCGGATGGACAAAATGTGTTCTATGGATTTATTTTTCGGATTAAGCGTGACCGTAGCAATATTGTGACAATCACGGCGTATGACCAGATACGATACCTGAAAAATAAGGATACGCTGGTCTATGATGATAAAACTGCAAGTGAGGTTGTGAGCACCATCGCCGGGAAGTTTGGGTTTAACCTTGGAACCATCGCCGACACAGTATGGAAAATTGCATCCAGAGTGGAAGACAATGTGGCACTCATGGATATGATTAGCAATGCACTGGACCAGACGCTACAGAATACCGGAGATTTATATATCCTTTATGACAGCTTCGGAAAACTCAATCTTTCGTTCTTAGGGGATATGTATGTGCCCATCGTGATAGATGCAGAGACTGGCCAGAATTTTGATTATGAATCATCCATTGATGAAAATACCTACAACCGGATTAAACTGGTCTATGACAACGAGGATGCTGGTAAGCGGGAGGTCTATATTGCACAGGATTCATCCAACATCAATAAGTGGGGCATTTTGCAGTATTTCGATACCTTGCAGGATGGGGAGAACGGGCAGACAAAGGCGGATGCGCTGTTAAAACTTTATAATAAGGAAACGCGGACGCTGACGATAAAAGATGCTGCCGGGGATTCGAGAGTGCGCGGCGGTTCGCTTGTTGTGGTGCAGCTCGACCTTGGCGATGTGCAGTTGCAGAATCTTATGCTGGTTGAAAAATGTGTCCATAAGTATGGGGAGAGCAAACACACAATGGATTTAACAGTATCGGGAGGTGATTTTAGTGCATGACGCAAATGACCTTGTTCGGGCGATGCAGGAGGTGTCTAATAATGCGAATAATGCCGGTTATCCTGCAACAGTGATGTCCGGGACAGTGACTTCCGCCAGTCCGTTAAAAATTCAGGTGGAACAGCGGTTTGAAATCAGTGGAAGCATGATAATTGTTCCGGAGCATCTGACGGATTATAAGGTGAAGGTGACAGTTGAAAAATCGCATACGGAGGATGCCGGAGAACCGGAACATAACCATGAGTATGGCGGAGAAATGACGGTCACAGTGCATGGTGGTTTGAAATCCGGTGACAGTGTACAGCTAATGCGGCAGCAGGGCGGGCAGAGATTTGTTGTGATTGGAAGGGTGGTGTAAGAATGATTCCGATTGCAAATCAGTTAAAAGAGGTGGATGTGATAAGTATTCCATCCAAGGATTACCGCATGGAAATAGCAGGAAATCGTGTGACTGGTAACTGTGAGGACTTGGAAGAGCTTCGGCAGACAATTTTTTGCATCCTGAGCACGGAGCGCTATCGCTATCCGGTTTATTCCTGGAATTATGGAATTGAACTTGAGGACCTGTACGGAAAGCCGATGGATTACGTGATGTCGGAGTTACAGCGGAGAATTTCAGAGGCGTTGACACAGGATGACCGCATAGAAGCGGTAGATAATTTTGAATTTGAGACGGCGGGAAAAAGAATCCACGCCGTCTTTATTGTTCATAGCATTTTTGGCGATACGACAGAAGAAATGAGGTGGAGCAATGTATGAGGAAATGACTTATGACAGCATTATGGAAGCAATGTTTGCACGGCTCCCGGATTCGCTGGACAAACGGGAGGGAAGCATTATTTACGATGCTACGGCGGCAGTTTCCTATCAATTGGCAGCAATGTATTTTCAATTGGGCAATTTCACAGATTTGGTTTTACCGGATACATCCGCAGGGGAATATCTGACGCGTATGGTAGAAGCATTTGGACTGACAAGAAAGGCGGCAACAAAAGCGGTCCGGCAGGGCATTTTTGACAAAGAACTGCCGACAGGAACACGGTTTTCTACCAGCGGGGATGCGGTACTTATTTTTGCGGTATCTGATTTAATCAGCAGCGAGGATAGCACTTTTATTTATGAGCTGGTATGTGAGACGGCGGGGAAAGGCGGTAATGAGTGCTCCGGTGTATTGCTTCCGGTGGAATACATAAACGGTCTTGGCAGGGCGGAGCTTGGCGGCATTGTGACAGCGGGAACGGATGAGGAAGACGATGAATCCCTGCGTGAACGATTGTTTGCCAAGGTGCAGCTTCCGTCCACCAGTGGTAACGCAAATGACTATTACAACTGGGCAATGGCGTGCGCCGGTATCGGAGCGGCGAAGGTGTTTCCACTGGCAGATGGACCTGGTACGGTTAAGGTGGTTGTGGCAAGTGAGGAGAAAACCGCTGTGGAAGAGACACTTATTAAAAAGGTTGCAGATTATATTGAAACAATGTGCCCGATAGGCGCAACTGTGACGGTCACATCCGCCAGAGAGCTGACGGTCAGCGTGACAGCCAAAGTCAAACTTACCAGTGAGACTACGCTTGCAAAGGCACAGAGTGCTTTTCAGGATTTGGTAGACACATATTTGCAGGGTAATGCTTTTCAGGCAGAATATATCAGCCTTGCGAGAATCGGGAGCCTGCTTATGGATGTGACCGGGGTTGAGGATTTTTCAGATTTGCAGTTAAACGGAACAGCAGCAAACATAACGCTGGAAGATGAAGAAATCGCCGTGTGCGGTGCGGTTCGTCTGGAGGTGATGTGATGCAAGTTGAGAATTTCCCGGAAAAACTGAATAAGATTGACGGCGTGACGTATGTCATTGAGGAAGCGGTAGAAATTGTAAACGGCGTGTATGAAGCGGAATTGCAGCATGACAACATTGTAGAAGATACGTTGTCTGTTTATACCGGCTCAAAATTGACCGGAGAGCAAATCACAAATTTTACATTGTCGACACCGAGCAATGCTCCGTGGAAGCGCATCATACGGATTTATGCGGATGTGTCACCGGTATACGTTTCCTATGAGACGCCGGGAGACACCGTGGAAGCGGATGATATGAACCGTGTACAGGTGTCCATCGTAAGAGCGCAGGAAGCGGTCAATGCAGAGACAGAGCGGGCGCAGAGTGCCGAAGAATTGTTACGCAGCACAATAGAAGAGAATAAGCCTATCTGGGATGATAAGTATACGAAAAATGAGGTAGACAATAAATTTTCAGCATTGGAGACAGCGACAGACTGGAAAGAAGCAGTTGACACATTTGAAGATTTAAGTGTTGCGTATCCAGAGCCGGAGGATGGCTGGACAGTCAATGTAAAAGATACTGATTATACTTACCGGTGGAGTGGAACAGCGTGGGTTGTGATTTCAGCAAATGCCATTCCAAAGGCAACAAAGGATGTAGATGGTCTGCTATCGCATGAGGATAAGATTTTTTATGATGATGCGAATCAGAAAAAGCATCAGCATGATAATAAGGATGTTCTGGATGCGATCACGCAGGAAGATGTAGAAAAATTAAATGGGATTGCAGATGGGGCACAGGTGAATGTGCAGCCGGACTGGAATGTGACAGACAAAACGGCAGATTCTTACATCAAAAACAAACCGGAATCACTTCCGGCGTCCGGTGGCGATGCAGATACAGTCGGGGGACATCAGGTGGCAATAGATGTTCCGGAGGATGCAAAATTCACGGATACAACCTATGAAGCGTTTGAGGGTGCCACGACGGAACACCCAGGAGAAGATGGACTTGTTCCTGCACCTAAGAGCGGGGAGCAGGAAAAGTTTCTATGCGCGGATGGCACATGGAAAGCGCCGCCAATGACCTCTACGGATAACTTTGTGCAGAAAGCGCCCACCTGGGGTGAATTGATGGGGGTGGTGTAGAGTGTACGGCGGAAATTCATATGGAGTAAAAAAATATGCGGATGACGGCGCGGAGAATAGGAAAGAGGAGTATTATGCTGACTTATTTCCACTGATACCGCCGTTCATTTCTGAAAAAAAGGAGATGCACGCATTATATGACGCACAGGGGTACGAGGTTGGATATCTGGCACATTGCCTTGAAGATATGCAGGCACAGTGCTTTATATCAACGGCAACCTGGGGGCTTACCAGGTGGGAGAGGTTTTTGGGACTTCCAACAAATCTTGCGCTGACCTATGAACAGCGCCGGGAGATTTTATATGCAAAGATTCAGGGGCAGGGAACGGTAACGGTAGAATTGATTAAGGCGGTTGCGGCGGCATTTTCTGGCGGTGATGTGGAAGTCATTGAGGATAATCCAAATCACTGTTTCACGGTGCGGTTTGTGGGCATTAAAGGAATCCCACGAAATATGAGTGGGTTCATTGCCATGTTGGAAAGCATCAAGCCGGCGCATTTGGCTTATCGTTTTGAGTATCGTTACACAGTGTGGAATGATGTGGCACCAATGAAATGGAACGAAGTACAGGCAATGTCATGGGAAGAAATACGAATTTTCAAGGAGGTATGATTTATGTTATTGACAAGCAACTTTGGATTAAAGAAACCGGAGGCAACGGATCCGGTAGATGTGCAGGATTTTAATGATAACGCAGATATTATTGACACAGAGTTAAAGAAACGCCCGGAATCAGATGGAAGTGCAACAAATATGACAGTGGAGTTTACGGCGGCGACACAGCTTACAGAGCTTACAAATAAGGATTCTTTGAAGGGACTGTTTGGAAAACTGGCACTGGCGGTGAAAACGGTGATTGATTTGGCAAAGACTGCCATCACCACATCGAACATCGGAAACCA